>Ga0334889_1000633_pt1 | contig 52900 bp, 46 predicted proteins | sample GraSluR1_MG_2_FD_207222 | JGI IMG/M metagenome (GOLD analysis project Ga0334889, IMG submission 207222) | Sludge microbial communities from methane-producing bioreactor in Wageningen University, Netherlands - Granular Sludge_8_08-R1 | ecosystem: Engineered > Bioreactor > Anaerobic > Unclassified...
GACAATCAGGTATTAAGCAAGAATATATACATAAAAGAATTAAATAAATATCCAACAATTCAACATGGTTGTACACTTGATGGCATAAGTTTAGAACATGGTGAAAATTATTCATTTTACCAAAACATTTTTTCATTTAATTGTAGCAATGAAGTTTCAGTTTTATTTTGTGATAATGGAGTTTTAGAACACAGTGATGCTTACAAATATCATTCATGTAATACATATAACACATGTAGTATAGGAGGTCAGACACTTGAACATAATACAAGCCAGATTTTCTATTTTAAAAGTTTTGATGAAGATGGATGCATCAATGAGACACGAACATGTAACAACGGAGTTCTAAATGGTAGTTATACATATACAAATTGTGTAGAGAATATAGCAACAGGTGGTGATGAGATATACGACATAAACATTGAAGGAATAAATTATAGAGTTCACAAGTTTACAACAACAGGATTGTCCAATTTTTTTATATTACATCCAAATGGAGTTAACATAGAATATTTAATAATTGGCGGTGGCGGAGCCGGTGGAAATGGAGGTAATGGAGCCGGCGGTGGTGGTGGCGGTGGTTTTGTTGAAGGCAACTTTAGTTTTAACAGTTCTTTAGATTTTGAAATATATGTTGGGTTAGGTGGAACAGATAGACAGAATGGAGAAAATTCTTATATAAATACGTCTTCAGATTTAATATTTGAAAAAATTGCAATTGGTGGCGGAGCCGGATCAATTGGTGGCGGATCTGCAGGCCAAAACGGTGGAAGTGGTGGCGGTGGCGGAATAAGAGTGACAGGAGGACAAGTTTATGGTGATAATCAAGGAGGAGTTTCTGTACAGAGTTCATTAGGATATGGATATGGAAATTCAGGTGGTTATGGTACAGTTTATACTGAGTGGAGTAGTGGTCCTGCTTCAGGTGGAGGCGGTGGTGGTGCCGGATCTGTAGGTGCTAGTGGTTCAGCAGATGTCCCAGGATATGGTGGAAATGGAAAAACATCAAGTATTACAGGAAATTTAGAATGGTATTCAGGTGGCGGAGCCGGAAGAACTGCATCATGGAGAAGTAGTGTAATATCATCTGGCGGAAGTGGTGGCGGTGGAAATTCTGTTTCTCATGGTGTTTCAAACACTGGCGGTGGCGGTGGCGGCGATTGGAATGATGGTGGTAAAAATGGTGGTTCAGGCGTTGTAATCATTCGTTATGCAATAAACTAATTATTTTTGTAACTAAATAAAATACCAAAACATTATAAAAACACATAATGCAAATACATTTTATGAAATCCAAACTGTGCATTAGTCCAATTATATCAGTAATTTTAATATTAGTTGTAACAACAATTTCAGTTACAAGTTTCTTATTATGGTACAGTTCCTATGAAAGCAATCTTAATACCAAAATAGAGTCAACAGTTAATCAAGGCAATTCATTAAGTATAGAAACCATAGCAGGTTCAGTTTTATATGTAAAAAGCAATGAAAACACGACAATAAAGAGTATAAAATTAGACAATAACATATGTTCTTTAGATTTAAATCTTACAGCAGGGATAAACGAGATAGATATAAGCACATGTCTTAATAATCTAACAAGGTCAAACCCATCAGTAAGTTTGGTATCAGACAATCAGGTATTAAGCAAGAATATATACATAAAAACAGCAATTATAAATAGCACATCAACACAAGTTTCACATTCATATAACAATTGCAGTTTTTCAGGAATAAATATATCCCATAATCAGAACATGACATTTTATTTGCATGAATTTCAGGGTTTAGGATGTACAAGCGAGACAAGGATCTGTCATGATGGAATATTGTCAGGAAGTTATAATTATACAAATTGTACTACAGAATTAGCAGTAGGTGGTGATGAAACATATGATATTGAGGTTAACGAGTCCACATATAGAGTTCATGTTTTTAAAACCACAGGTGTTTCAGAATTTACAGTAAAAAAAAACAATCTTTTTGCAGAATACCTTATAGTTGCCGGCGGTGGAGGTGGCGGTTCAGGTGGCGGACCTGGTGGCGGTGGCGGTGGAGCCGGAGAAGTTAAAATATCAAATTATGAATTTGATAACACAACTTTTTTAATATATGTTGGTACAGGAGGTGTTGCTGATGGAATAAAATATACAGACATTTTAACTGGTAATGGTAAAAATTCATCAATAGAAGGTGTATATTCTGCAATAGGTGGTGGAGGCGGTGCAACATACAATTATTTGGTTTTACGTTATGAACAGGGAGAATCTGCAAGTTCAGGTGGTGGCGGAGGTGGTTATGGATCTAATAATCATAATTTAGCTGGATCTGGAATATCTGGTAAAGGAAATATTGGAGGTAATGGATGGTATGCTGTAAGCGGTGTTGCTGAAGGAGCCGGTGGTGGCGGAGGAGGAGTTAGTACAAGTGGAGGAACAGCAACATCTTCTAATGGTGGCAATGGAGGTTTAGGAGTTTCATCATCAATTACAGGAACTTTAACTTGGTATGGTGGTGGCGGTGGTGGCGGAACTGGTAGTTCTGATGGTTATGCAGATGCAATTCCAGGAATAGGTATACATGGTGGTGGCAATGGTGGTAGAAGAGGATATTTTTCAGGAACTTCTGGTAGTCCAAATACTGGCTCAGGTGGTGGTGGCGGAGGATGCGGTGCAACACCTGCAGGAGATGGCGGTTCAGGCATTGTAGTAATAAGGTATCTAATCAATTAAAAGAATAATTGTTTTGTTAAAATAATAGAGGGTTGTACAAAATCTATAAAACAAAAATCGCAAAATTTGAGTTATCCCAACCATAAATAATGGGATATTTATCACAAAATTTTTTTTACTGCGATTTTTGATCATTCCTTTGAAAATTCTCTATATATTAACTATGGTAATGTTAGGAACTCCTTCAGCGAATTTATAAATTATTTTGGGACAATTACGTACAAATATTATCTTAGGTTTAAGTGATGATGTATAGAATTGTATAACATCATTTTGTGTAGGTTTTTTATAGTAATAGAAAGCATCAAATTCAACTTCTATTTTACTTGCTTTTAATTTTAAACTATAAAAAACTCCATCATTGTTTTTTTGTTTTATATCAATTGCAAGATAATTATTTCTAAAAAAATTATCAATAAATATTTCTATGTTTCGTTCATCATCAGAATCAGTTTTTAATTCATGTCTTTTGGATAAGTCTTTTTCAGGTACAACGTTTCTAGTATTAATTCCTGTTAGATCTTTTGATACATGTTGATGTTTTTTTTCATTTTTGTTTTCATAATTGTTTATTTCATAATTTGATTTTAATTCAGTTTTTTTAACATTATTATCAGCTTGATTGTTTTTTTCTAAAGTCTTACTACTCTCATTTACTCCATCTATTATTTGTTTTTTAGTTTTGTTTATATCTCTTAAAAACCAAATCCAAAATTTTATTTCTCTTGAATTTATTTCTATTGTTAAAGGAATTGCAAAATCTTTAATTTTTTCTATTGCAAGTCTTTCCTGTATCGATAATGCATTATCTACAAGAATTTCCTTATCTTTTAATTTTTCAAGAACATCTTTTTCATATTTACCATAATGTTTTAAACCTATTTCTATTAAAATTTCTTTTTGATTTATATCATAATAGTAGGGGGAAGAAGATAGTTTAAGATGTGTTATTGCAACAAGATTATCCTTTGCAAGTTCTGACAATGCAGCAGATGCAATCATTGTTGTAGTTTCAAAAACATCTGCAACCATTGTAGGAGTAACAGCTTTTTTATCTCTGACAAATCTTAATAAGTTGTCTTTTGTAAGAATCATAAAATAAAACTTGTTTTTATATTTTTAAAGATTTGTGTTATTTTATTTAAAATAATAAAAATAACAGTTGTATTTTGATAAATTACAAACAGAATAGATTTCAATTATTTTATGTATGGAATTATATCTACAACAATATATTCATAATATTTTTTAATTTCCTTCTCAATATTATTTTTCATATTTTTCATATCTTTAAATTTATAATTTCCATCTTCACTTTCAATATATAATATAATCGTATATTTACTTCCATTTTTGCTTAATATTTTATCTTTTATTTTCAAATTTTTAGATTTATTTTTTTCAATTACATCTTCAAAATATTTTTTTGTATTTTTATTTTGTAATGTTCCTGATGCCAATTCTATGATTGATTCTTTAATAATTTTTATAGGTTCTTTAATTAGCATGATTGATAGAATTAATACAAACATTGAATCTGCTAAAAATGGAACAAAACTGTTTTTGTCATTGCCTGAAAAAATCACAAGCATAATTACACCTAATGCAATTCCAAATGATAAGATGCCATCTATAAAAGAAGCTTTTTGTTCTGTTTTTAAAATTATGCTAGAGTCATTTAATTTTTTGTTTTGAATTTTGTAATTTAATGACAAAGCAAAACAAATAATACCTACAGATATTGCATAATAAATAATTGGTTCAGGATTTAATTGTGGTATATTGTCTGTTAATCCATAAATATAAAAAATAATTCTGATTATTGCAGTAACAACTGCAATTAAAATTACGCCCAATATCATTAATCCTTTTATAAACCCATATAGTGATTCATAAAAGAATTGTCCAAATGGAAAAGTTTCAGTTTTAATTGCTCTAATTGTTGCAAGTTTTAAAGCAATAATAATACCAATAAACATAATAAAACTATAATTTCCATCCAATAAAATTGCTTCAGAATTTGAATAATAAAATGTAATCCAAGCTATAAAAGCCATAATAATGTTCCCTATTGCCCCAGTTATTAACGCAAATTTTTCTTGTTTGTTCATATTTTAATTAAATAGAACGTTAAAATATTATATGCTTTTGTTTTTTAAATTTGTATCAAATAATTTTATTTCAATCTTTTTTTAGGACATTAACAAATAAACAAAGTTTATAAATCAAATTTCATTCCTAAATAGTATACACTCTGTGTAGACTATAAAATATTTATAGGAGGAGAAAGTGGAAATAGAACATTTAAAAACTAAAATTAAGCAGGTCAGGGAAGATTCAAAAAAAAGGAATTTTCCGCAAACATTTGACCTTGTTATAAATCTTAAAAACCTTGATCTAAAAAAACCAGAGAGCAAGGTTGATGTAGGTGTTTTGCTTGATTGTAAAGTAAAACCTAAAAAATATAAAATTATGGCTGTTATAGATCATTCTATAACTGGTGCAGAACAGGTATTTGATAAAGTTATTTATTCAGATGAATTACTTGCTTTAAAAGGGAACATGAAAAACATAAGAGAATTATCTCATACTTATGATAAATTTGTTGTTCAGGCAAATCTAATGCCTCAGTTTGCTCAGATATTGGGTCGTTTTTTAGGTCCTATGAGTAAAATGCCATCTCCAAAGTTAGGTATGATTATAACATCAAAGACTCCATTAAAAGAGCTTGAGGAAAAAATACAGAAAACAGCACATCTTCAAACAAGGAAGAATCTTGTTTTACAGGTATCTGTTGGTGCTGAAACAGAAAGTGATTCGGTAATTGCCAAAAACATTGCTCATATTTATGATGTTTTGATACATAATTTATCTGGCCATGAGAATAATTTAAAAAACATGAATTTAAAACTTACAATGGGTAAGTTGGTGGAGTTATAAAATGGAAACAGGTAAATATAAGGCAAAAATAAGCCCAAGGAATAAAGAATTTGCAGATAGAATTGAAAAACTTGCAAAAACATATTCTATAATTGGTGTTGTAGATGTTTCTGGGTTACCTGCTCCACAATTTCAAAGAATAAGAAGTTCATTAAAGAGTAAGGCTGAAGTTTTAATTGTAAAAAAGAATATTATAGAACTTGTTTTGTCAAAGCTTGAATCTGATCACAAAGGGATAAGAAATCTTATGGATTCTGTACATGGAATTATAGGTTTGATTTTTACAAACAGCAATCCATTTACAATTTATAAATTCGTAAAGAAGAATAAATCAAGTGCTCCTGCAAGGGCAGGTCAGATTGCACCAACAAATATTGTAGTTCCAGCAGGTCCTACAGGTTTTGCTCCAGGTCCTATAATAGGAGAATTAGGTTCTTTTAAAATTAAGGCAGGTATAAATGCAGGAAAAGTAGAAATAAAAGAGGACTGTATTGTTGCTAAAGAAGGAGATGTAATATCAAGTAAACTTGCAGGTATACTTGCAAGATTACAGATTGAACCTATGGAAGTGGGTCTTAATATAAAGTCCATATACGAAGCTGGCACTATATATAGAAGAAATGTTCTTGATATAGATGATGAGGCAATTTTGAGTAGTCTTAAGTCATCTGCACTTGATTGTTTCAAGTTATCTATAGGTATTAATTACTTTACAAAAGAAAATATTAAAGTTATAATAGGCAATGCAGGTAAGTCAGCTTTAGGTTTAGGTGTTGGTATTGATTACATATCAAAAGATACAGTAAATCGTCTTTTTGCAAAAGCAAACTCTCAAATGTTAGGTGTTGCAAACGTATTGCCCACAGATTTAAGGCCTGCTGGTTTATCTTTTGAATCAGTTGCACAAGAAGTTTCAAGTGCTAATGAAGTGCCTAAAGCAGAAGAATCAGGCTCATCTAATGATGCCTCATCGAAAGATGTTGATTTCTCAGGATTTTTCTGATAAAACAATTTATATGAAAATTTAAAAATTTAAAAACGAAAATGGAATACATTTATAGTGTTATGTTATTAAACAAGGCAGGAAAAGAATTAACAGAAAGTAATGTTTCTGCTGTTCTAAAAGCTGCAGGAGTAGAAGTAGATGCTGCAAAAGTAAAGTCATTACTTGCAGCTTTAGATGGTGTTGATGTAGCAAAAGTAATAGCGGAATCTTCCGTTGTTTCAGTTGCAGCACCAGTTTCTTCAGCAGGTCCAGCACCTTCTGCAGAAAAGAAAGAAGAAAAAAAGAAAGAAGAAGCTCCAGAAGTTGATGCAGCCGCAGGGTTGGGTTCATTATTTTAATTACGAACAAACTTACTCATTTATATAATAACAAATGGATAAAGGGGCAATTCGGGAAGAATTGAAAAAAATAAGGGATGATATTAAAAATATCAAATCCGATTTTTCAAAACAAAAAGAAGAAAAAGAGCTACACTTTCAAAAAGGTGAGGATTTGGCAAACCAGATTAATATTCTATATGAAGAAATAAAAAAGATAGAATCAGAATCAAATCTTGATGACATCAATAAAAGTCTTGATGCTAAAAAAGTAGAATTAATTGAATTTGATGATAAGTTAAAAGAGCTTACAGAAAAATTTGAAGGTTTAAAGGATAATTCAAAAACAGATAAAAAGCCAGTGGTTAAGACAATTTCTGCAGATAAAGCAAAAAAAGAGATAAAAAAACTTGACTTAAAACTTCAGACACAGGTTCTATCCTTAGAAAAAGAGGCAGAACTTATTAAGAAGATCCAGGAAGTCAAAGAATCTTTATCAAAGCTTGAAGGCAATATTAGTAATGAATCAGATAACGAATTTAGATTTGTTAAAGCTGAATTAAGGAAAATTAAAAAAAAATATATCAATACTGAAAGAAAAGTAAGATCTTTGTATAAACAGATAAGACTTATATCCAAAGAAAAGAAAAAAAGATACAAACAGATTGATGTATTTAGAGATGAAAAGAAAAAGGCATTTGAAGAATTCAGGGAAAGTAAAAAGAAGTATTCAGATTTAGGCAAAAACTTAAAGGATCTTTTCAAAAAAGAATCAGATTTAGTTTTAAGTCTTGGTGAATCGCCAATCCATAAAAAGAAGAATATTGATAAGGAATTGAAACAGAAAAGAAAAGAAGTTGAAGACAAGCTTATGAAAAAAGGTGGAGTACTTACAACAGAAGACTTATTGATGTTTCAAAGAAAATAAAAAATAACAATATTTTTCTAAAAAAAATTAAATTTTTGATAAAAATAAACCAAAAAGAAGATATTTTTCAGTAAAATTTAAAAAAGCAAATCATTAATTAATAATTATGAACTTTTTGGGTATCCTTTTATCGGTATTTGCGATCATAAGTATATTCATATTTTATCAAAGTTATTATGTTCAATTTCTTTTGAATTCTTTTAAGGTAAACAATCATTTTTTAAGGCATTTTACACACACTGTTAAAGGTTCTTATGTAAGAAAAGGATATTTTACATCTCATAATAAGGTGATTTTGGACAGAGAATACAAACGTTTAGGCAAAAAAGAAAGATTAAATTATAGTAAATGTTTCAATATTGTAAAATTTCAGCTCGAAAACACAAAATGTGAATTATTTTTTTATCTAATAAAAGAGGGTTTGTCTTACACTCAGGTTTTAAATCTTAGAGTCTTTATTCCACATGAACATTTGATAAAATCAGAAGGTAATGTTGAAAAAAATTATGGAAGAGTAAATATATTTACAAACAATCATTACCTTACAAGAATCCTTGAAACTAAGGGACAAGATTGCCTTAATTGGCTAATTCGTTACAATGGTGATATACTTTTTATATCATCAAACAACCTTCATTTTAAGGCATTTAACACTGGTGGTAAAATGAGTCTTTCAAGAAGTATGGATATCTTAAAGGCAGTTAATGTCTTAAGGAAAGAAATATATTCAAAAGATGTAATGGAGTATTGATTTAACATCATTAGATCTCATTATATATTTTTAGCAATTCTTTTTTAATTTTTAAATATCTTTCATTAAAAATTTTATATACTTCATTAATCCTTAACACATTTAAACTTCCATCTGTTTTAAAAAAATCAATTATATCATAAGCATTGATAATGTTTCCTTTTTCATCTTTTTCAAATTCTATCGCATTTTCGGTGTGTACAAGTGAATTTCTTACATTGTTTAGATAATAAACAAATCTAATCAACTCATCAAGTTTTTTACCAGTTATCCATTCCATTTCATTGTTTATATTTTGAAACAATTTTATTTTTGCCGAAAAAGATATAATAGAATTATTAAACAATACTTGGGAGTAAAATTTATCAAATTTTTGTTCTGGTTTTAGATATTTGATGATTATTTGTTTGAAATAAAACTCTATTTCATTAAACTTAAATATCATCTCTCCTATAATATGAAACTTTTCAGCCATAACATATTCAACGGTTTATCTATTTAAAAAATTAATCAGTTATTTGGTGAATTAACTCATATAAAATATAAGAGAAATGCAAACCAATAAAATTCATAATGTTTTATAAAAGTAAAATTTTATAAATAAATGTATACACAATATAATATTTCAACAAACTATTTTTTAAAAAGTGTTGATTTCACTAAATTAATTTTATATCATAAAAATGGTTAAAATCTTAGACGAGATAATGAAAGAACTACCATCAGAAAAGGTGAGTTCTGTTGAATTTGAGGCTGCAAATCTTGTGGTATACACAAATTGTAGAAATTTTTTATTTTCTGGAAGAGAGACGATAAGAAAACTTGTTTCAAAATACAAAAAAAGAATAGAGTTAAGGTCTGATTCCCAGATGCTATCTTCACAGGAAGATACTGAAAAAATTGTAAGAGAAATTTTTCAGGATGTAGTTATAGGGGATCTTAAATTTGATACAGCAAGAAGTAAGCTTATAGTTGAGGTTGATAATGTGGGAGTTGCTGTAGGAAAAGATGGAAACAATCTTAAAGAGATACAAAGAAAAACAATGTGGTCAATAGTTGTAAAAAGGATTCCTCCATTAAGAAGTTCTGTTGTAGATGCAATGCGTTCTGTTGAATATCAAGAATCAGAATACAGAAGGAAATTTTTAAATAAAGTTGGTAAAAGAATTTATGGAGGATGGACAAAAGGAAAGATTAAGGGATGGTCAAGAGTCACATTTTTAGGAGGTGCTTCTCAGATAGGTAGATCAGCAATTTATCTTCAGACTTCAGAATCAAGAATACTTTTTGATTGCGGAATAGATCCATCTGTTGAAATGGGTAATCCAGAAGAATTTCCATACCTTGATTCACCAGACTTTAAATTAGAAGATGTTGATGCAATAGTTATATCTCATGCACACATGGATCATTGTGGGTTATTGCCATATCTTTATAAGATGAATTACAAAGGTCCAATTTATTGTACAGAACCAACAAGAGATTTAATGGCCTTGTCGCAATTAGATTTTATTAAAATAACAAGTTCCTCTTCGCAAAATGGTTCAATATACAGAGCTGAAGATATAAAGGAAATGATAAAACATGTAATTCCATTAGAATTTGAAGAAGTGACAGACATAGCTCCTGATATCCGTTTAACATTCTATAATTCGGGTCATATATTAGGTTCAGCATTCTGTCATATAAATATAGGAAATGGACAACACAATTTTATGTATACAGGAGATTTTAATTACTCAAACAATCAAAGATTGCTTAATCGTTCAGAAACAGAATTTCCAAGATTAGAAACTCTTCTTATGGAAACAACATCTGCAGGAATAAAAGATTATGCAATGCAAAGAGCAGATGCAGAAGAAGAATTATTAAAAATAATTATTGATAGATACGTTAAATCAGGAAAAGTTCTTATTCCAGTTTTTGGTATCGGAAGAGCACAAGAAATGCTTTTGGTAATAGAGAGTCTAATTAAGCAGGGTAGACTCCCAGAAGATTTAGATGTATTTATTGATGGTATGGTTTGGGAAGTTACAGCAATTCATACAGCTTATCCAGAATTTTTAAACAAGGTCTTAAAAACACGAATACTTAAAGGAGATAATCCTTTTACAATTCCAAACTTTAAAAGAGTTGGATCATCTGTTGAAAGAGAAGCTATATTTCAAAGTTCAAAGCCTGCAGTAGTGCTTGCAACATCTGGTATGCTTAACGGTGGAACTTCTGTAGAATATTTTAAAAGATTTGCAACAAGTAGCAATAATGCAATAATTTTTGTAGGTTATCAGGCAGAAGGTAGTCTTGGAAGGCGTATTAAAGATGGTCAAAAAGAGATATTGATTAGCAATACTGGAAGTGCAGAAGATAAAGTGAAAGTAGAAATGTCTGTGTATGAGATGAAAGGAGCATTTTCTGGTCATTCAGATCTGTTTTTTAGTAAAAAATTTGTATCAACAATATCTGTTAAACCTAAAAAAATGATATTAAATCACGGTGAAATTACAAAAATAAAATATTTTGCAAATGTTGCAAAAAAGATATTCCCAAATGCAAAAATATATTGTCCTGAAAACCTTGAATCAGTAAGGCTTCAATAACAATTTTCACATCATGATTTTATGTTAAATTAATAATTTTCATACAACATTTAAGTCTTTTTATATGTTAATTATAACAAAAAAATAACATCGAAGGAAACATCAATTCTTTTTTAAATATTGTTATGCAACAGTAAACACTGTATGGAAATATTTATAAAGCGAAGCTTGTTATCATATAGTATGCCTGTCAATGGGGCAGACATACGGTAAATTGGGCCTGTGGCTTAATCCGGTATAGCGCTGCCCTTGCAAGGCGGAGGCTCCGGGTTCAAATCCCGGCGGGTCCATTTGAGTGCAGTTTCCAAGTTTAACTTGGAAACAAAGGATTGAGGAAATCTTTACAGATTTCTTATGAGATTGAGTAACGAAGTTTTTGGTTCCTACTTGGAAAAATATTTTCCAAATAATAATCAAATCTATTATGTGGATGACTTGGCTTGTGTAGCGATGAAGGACGCGATAAGCTGCGATAATCCTAAGGTAGAGGCATATTCTCATTGAACTTAGGGTTTCCGAATTGGACTTCCTGATTATCCGCTCGACGGAGGCATCACTTGGAGAACTGAAACATCTTAGTATCCAAAGGAAAAGAAATCAAAAGAGATTCTGTTAGTAATGGCGAATGAAACCAGACAAGATCAAACTGAATCAGATATAGTAATATATCTGAGATGTGGATGGGTCATTTTTCTACCTGTTATATGTCCAAAAGTAACCTGGAAAGGTTTACCTAAGAGGGTGATAGTCCCGTATGTACACCATAACAGGAGTTTATGATTTCACGAGTAGTGTCTATTGGAAATTAGGCGCGAATACGGGGGACATTAATCTCCAAATCTAAATATAACACAAGACCGATAGTGAATTAGTACCGTGAGGGAATGTTGAAAAGTAATCTTAACCGATTGTGAAAAGATCTGAAACATAATAGATATAGGATGTTGCGGCTTTTAGGAGTTGCAACGTACGTTCTGAATAACGGGCCAGGGAGTTTTTCTTTATGGCGAGACGAAAGTCGTAGCGAAAGCGAGTTATCGCAAATATTGAGGATAAGGGTATTAACTGTGCCTTTAGTCATAAGGAAATCACCCGAAACCAGATGATCTATACCTGAGCAGGTTGAAGCGGAAGTAAAATTTCGTGGAGGACCGAAGTAGTACCTCGTCTAATGGTTTATGTGACTTGGGTATAGGGGTGAAAAGCCAATCGAATCTGGTGATAGCTGGTTCCGACCAAAATTGGCCTTAGTCAAGTCTTCGTGGAGAATGTTGTTGGGGTAGAGATACTGATAGGTGTTTTGGGGCGATATTTCGCTTCAAGCATCAGTCAAACTCCGAATCCAATAACTTTGTAGAAGCGAGGAGACGGGAGTGCACGGGGTAAACTTGCACTCCGTGAGGGGAACAACCCAGACATCAGTTAAGGCCCCTAAATGTCAATCAAGTGATAAAGGGTAAAGGGCGTAAATATTCGAAGACAAAAAGGAGGTTTGCTTAGAAGCAGCAATCCTTTAAAGAGTGCGTAACAGCTCACTTTTCGAGAGTATTTGCCCCGAAGATAATCGGGTCTAAATTGACTGCCGATACTGATGTTCATGCCTAAGAGGCATGTAAGGTAGGTCGGTGCTAAACGAGGGTAGAAGCATGTTCTAAAGAGTATGTGGACCTCGTTTCGACAAGAATCCTGGCGGTAGTAGGAAAATAGATGTGTGAGAATCACATCCGGCGAAAGGGCAAGGGTTCCTTATCAATGTAGTTCAGATAAGGGTTAGTCACTCCTAATTTTAGTCCTAATTGGATTTAAGAGAAAGGGAAACAGGTTAATATTCCTGTACTATATGAATAGATGTGGCGACACTGCTTTTATTTTGGACGATTGGGGTTAACTGTTACTAAACTTGTTTAGTTTAAGGAAGATAAGACAATGGAGTATTGTTATGGTGAGAAGTTGTTTAAATTCCGATGAGTAATTTACGGTGATACCTAAATTCTTTGAAAACAAAATAAATGCGATTTTATATAAGTGTACCGACATCCGGCACAGGTGCCCCTAGGTGAAAAGCCTAAGCCGTGTAGAGCTAATCTTCGTAAGGGAATTCGGCAAATTAGCCACATATCTTCGGTAAATGTGGTCCCTAAACTATGGTAATTAATATTATAATTTTAGGGTGCAATAACAAAGATGGTCCGACTGTTTAATTAAAACATAGGGAACTGCTAGTCGGTAACGATGTGTATAGTTCCTGAAGTCTGCCCACTGCCAGCAACTTAAACCTCTTTTCAAGGAGGCCAAGGTCTGGTAAAGGGCGGGGATAACTATGATCCTCTTAAGGTAGCGTAATACCTTACCGTTTAAATGACGGCTTGCATGAATGGCGTAACGAGATTGTCACTGTCCCTACGAAGAACTCTCCGAATACACTATCCCGGTGCAAAAGCCGGGGACTCCAAGTGGGAAGTAAAGACCCCGTTGAACTTTACTGCAGCCTGCTATTGTGATCAATTCTGCAATGTAGCAAGGAGCTTCGGCAAAAGAGTAATACTTGCCGTTGCAGGGTTGGTTGCTTATCTCTATATGGGAAACAGTAGTTGGTGGGCAGTTTGGCTGGGGTGGCACCCTGCTGAAAAGATATCAGCAGGGCCCAATGGTTGGCTCAGTCGGTTTAGAAATCCGACGTAGAGTGTAAGGGCAAAAGCCAGCTTTATTCTGATTGCCACAATGCCAATCGGAATTGAGAAATCATGGCCTAACGAGCTTCAATGTGTTCCTTAATGGGACCTTGAAGTGACAGAAAAGTTACCACGGGGATAACAGAGTTGTCGCTCCCGAGAGTTCATATCGACGGAGCGGTTTGCTACATCGATGTCGGCTCATCCTATCCTGGCAGTGCAGCAGCTGCCAAAGGTGGGGGTGTTCACCCATTAAAAGGGTTCGTGAGCTGGGTTTACAACGCTGTGAGGCAGTTGGTTTAATATCTGCTTGGAGTGTTTAGTATCTGCGAGAAAGACACATTTAGTACGAAAGGAACGGTGTGTCGTAGCCACTGGTGTATCTATTGTCTATATAGGCACGTAGAGCAGCTACGCTATCAGGGATAAAGGCTGAAAGCATCTAAGCCTGAAACTCTCCTCTAAAAAAGATACTTGTTTGCGAGTAAAAGACTCGTTCGATAGGAGTGGGGTGTAAGATAGAAGCTTCGCGACTATTTTAGCCCGCACTTACTAAAAAACACTCTTTAGGAACAAAAACAAAGTTACTCAATCTATTCAATCCTTTAGCATACAACACTCAAAATTTTTTTTTTATGTTATAGTTTAAAGCTTAGCATAGGATTTATTATAAATAGAGGGTTATAAAAAACCTATAAAACAATTAGGGCTTATAAGGTTTTTTTGATAACACTCTTCTGAGAATTTTGGGTTTTTTTTAAAATTCTCAATATTTTTTTTAACAAAATAATTAAAGAAATAGTTTAAATTAATTATTTTTTTCAATTTGAGATATCTTTTCAAGTCTTACAATATGTCTTTTAAGATTTGAAAATTCAGTTGAAATAAATGTTTTAATAATATTTTCATAATTATTAATATCAAACTCTCTTGCTCTTAAAGTTAATATGTTACAATTATTATCAAGTCTTGACATTTTAGAAGAATATTCATCAAAACAAAACACAGCTCTTATATTATCAATCTTATTTGCAGCTATCTGCATTCCTGTTCCACTTCCACAAATAAGGATTCCACATGAATTAGGGGTTTTTAAAACCATTTTTGAGACACAAACTGCATAATCAGGATAATCAACGCTTATTGACGAAAATGTGCCCATATCCTCAAATTCTAAATCAAAGTTGTTTAAAACTTCGCACACTTTTTTCTTTGCATCCAATCCTGCATGATCACAGCCTACAAATATTTTTTTGAATACATATTTATCTTTAGTCATTTTTCATGATTTTTTTTGTTTCAATTTTGTATTCTTCAACATTTGGTTGATCAAAAGTGTTAATATTCATTATTTTGCCAAGAAACATAGTCATTACCATAAAAAATTGCATAAGATATCCCACACTATATTCATCAGCACAATCAAGTTTAATTTCATACATTCCAATTTTTCTTTTAATAAATGCAGATTTTACACCATCAAAAATATTAAGATATATGTCATTTAATGAATTTGGAAATATACCATCACTTACATTATTTAGTCCTTTATTTCTTGTTTTTAATGAATCATTATTTTTTAATACATTTAGAAAAATATGAAGTTTATCATTTTTACCTCCCAAAAATAATTGTGCCATAGAGTGTAAATCTGTAGTTCCAATAGAAACCATTGGTGTTATATTAGTATTAACTTTTTTGTTGTTGTTATTAAACTCTTTAGCACAGCTTTCTGCTAAAAGTTGCCTAAACCATTTACCTATATCTTCAAATGCAGTATAAAACAAAAACATATTAACAATTTCAATCTTTTTTTTTTCATAAAAATACTTATGATACATAGCAGATTTGAATGCATCATTTTTCACCATAGATTTATTTAAAGAATCATTCACAGCATCTTTTGCACCTTCAAGAATTTTTTTTGTATTTATTCCCATAAATTCAAGAGGGAAAAGCGAAACATTAGAAAACACACTAAATCTACCGCCAACTTTTTTAGGAATGTTAAGTATACTATACTCATTTTCTTTTGCAAATTTTTCAAGTTTTGAATCATTGTCTGTTGTTATTACTACATAATCCTTATAATTATAATTTGCATATTTTTTCATACTATCTTCAAGAATTGAAAAAATTGCTATAGTTTCTGTTGTAGATCCTGATTTTGATATTACATTCAAAACCACTTTTTTTCCAGCTTTCAATTCATTAATAAATATATTATTGATTTGAGCTATTTTATTAGGATCAAGAGTATCTGCAAAATAAATATTTTTTTTAGAATTACTATTATCAAATTGTTTAGCAAGTGCACTATGTATTGCCATAGTTCCAAGATTAGATCCACCTATGCCAACAAGGAAAAACGAGTTTGCATCTTTTAGTTTTTTTACAAGCTTAGAAGAGTTCGTTACAAATTCATTTTCAAACGGTAATATTATGCTAGCAGTATCATTATCATATTGTTTTTTATTGATAACGCTTTTTATTTCTTTTATATAATCTATTATTATGTTCTTATCTTTTTCATCAAAATCATGATTAGACAAGCCAAGACCCAAAAAATCCATATTAAGACGACTCATAAATTAAATACAGAATATAGCTTATTTAAATTTTTGTTTTAACATTAAAATTGAGGTTTTAGGAATTATTAAAAAAACTTTTATTTATTAATGTTTAATTTTTTGTAAATATTTTTCCCAATCTTTATCAAATTTTTCAATTCCTATATCAGTTAAAGGGTTATAATACATCTTATCAAATATTTCGTATGGAATAGTTACAATATCAGCCCCAGCTTTTGCACACAAAAAGACATGATTTGTGCTTCTTATACTTGCGGCAAGAATTTTAGTTTCAAATCCATAATTCGCATAAATAGTTTTTATGTCTTTTATTAATTCCAATCCATCCCATCCTTGATCATCAATTCTTCCAATAAAAGGGCTTATTATGTATGCTCCTGCTTTAGCTGCAAGTAATGCCTGATTTGCAGAAAAGCAAAGTGTAACATTTGTCTTAATTTTTTCATCGCTTAAAATTTTTACAGCTTTTAATCCAGTTTTTGTCAATGGTATTTTAATTATTACATTTTTACTTATTTTTGACAATTCTCTTGCTTGAATCAATATGTTTTCAACAGAACTTGTGTTTGTTACTTCTGCACTTACAGTAAAGTTTTTATCACCATTTTTTTTAAAAATTTCAATAATTTTCTCAAGAATTTTTTCAAAAGGAATATTCTCTTTTGCTATTAAAGAAGGGTTTGTAGTAACACCATCTATTAAACGAGTTTCACATGCATTTTTTATTTCATCTAAATTTCCAGAATCAATATATATCTTCATACATTAATACAAGAAAAGTAAATTTATAAAAATTTGTAACTGTTAATAAAAAGATAGTTCAAAAATTATTTAATAAATACTTTAGCAATAGTTCCTATCAACCTTTTATACATTATCTTAACTTTATCAGAATAACTAATATCACCCTTATCATTCTGTGCTTTCATTTGTATATTTATTTCTTTTTCATCAAAATTATCAATAGTGTCTGATAAATCCAAATTGATTGTAAACATTCCTTTTTCCTTATATCCTATTTTGTATTCAACACCATCTATTACAGCACTTATAATAGATTTTTGATTTACTGTTGAATCAGAATTTACATCATTGTTTACAAGATAAATCTCACTTGCAGTTTTGTATATTCCACTTCCATATATTTCATCAATACTTATTTTTAGTTTATGTGTTGTTTTGTTTATTGTTATATTATTTTGATTAGTGTTGTTGTTTACATCAGTAACAGTTACAAAAATATTGTTTATATTCTCATTCAATGCAACAGAACAAGCAAAAGAATTATCATCAAAATAACATTCTCCACCCTTAACTGTAACACTTTTAATAGGTTGAAATGATATTATATTTCCTTGTATAAAATGATTATCATTTTCTGTAACAAAATCATTTCCATTAAAAAATATTTCTGGATTTCCACTTGTCTGTTTAAATATTATTGTCTGCGGGTTTTTTAATTTGAAAAAAGCATTATATTCAAATTTAAGTCCTGACTGTTCTAAACCTTTCATATTTATTGCCCTATAACCATATCTTTGTGAAAGTGGTAATTTAAAATAGTCTGAACTAAGGTAAATTCCATCAAAATTAAATCCATCATAATATTTTAAAATATTTGAAACGCCCAAACTTTCATCATTATTAAAGATGTTTCCATCTATAAACTGATATGTATCTACAAAATCTTTATTTATTACTATTTCAGATTTTTTTTTATCATTGTATAAGACACTACCTAATGTTTTAGTTATTCTATTTCCATACAAGTCATAACCTTCAATATTTAAGTTTCTAGTATCAGTTACATCTATTATTGCTTCAAAATATTTTCCAAATTTACTATATGAATTTTGTTTATTGAACTTTAAAGAACTCCAGTTAAAAAAGTCATCATCAATAAAACCTCTTATCATAACTTTATCCACAGTTGCAGAATTCTCTATATAATCAAGTTTTATATCTGTTGTTGATAGGCTTGTTTTGTAATAAAAAATTTGTTCAACCTCTTTATAATCTGCATCAATAAATATAAATTTGATAATTCCGTTTGCCTTATCAAGATTTATATTAAGATTTATGGAGTTATCCTTTAATATTTCATAATCAATTTGTTCAATTCCATCAAGATATATTTTTTTAAACGCTATGTTTTTTGAGGGGGTTATCGAAAAGACATTATTACCAGATTTTGCAAAAATAGTATTCCCTATCTGATTTCCAGAATTTATTTTTATTTTATTTATAAGTGTTATTTGATGGTTAACATTTATTGAATCTTTTAATGTAAAAGTATTTCCAACAATATCACTTACAAAAACTTCAATTTCATAAGTACCTGTTTCAAGTTCTTCAATATCAAATATATAATAATCACCTTTAATTTCAAGATTAGAGGAGCTATAAAGATTTCCATTAACCTTTAAAGTTACTGATTTTGGTTTGATACCAGAATCATCAGTTATCTTAAAGTATAAAAAATCAGTATTTGCAATATTTTTCAGATTTATCATATCTATTTTAGGTTTTTCAACATCTCTATATACATTAAAGTTGAATTTTTTATTTTGAGGTCCAACTACAAGTATATTATTTTTACCTTCAGCAAGGTTTTCTGCAAAAAATTCAAATTTTTTCTGATTAACATCAACTTCAAAAAATTTACCATCATTCATTCTAAGCATTACGCTATTAACATCAACATTAGTATAACCATCAATTTTTATAGCATTGTTGCTTGTAACTTTTTCATAATTAATTTTTTCAAACAAAAATTCAGGATTTACATAATAAACAGTTATTTCATTACTTTCACTTCTAAGATCACTAGCCTTTATAGTATTTTTACCTTCATTTAGCAGTATAAAGTTTCCAAAGTTTCCAGATGAATCAGCAAGTGTATACACACCATTTATATAGATTACATTTCCAGCAGGATTTCCCATGCTAGTTATTTTCCCGTTAACATAAAAATTTCTTAAAGAAGTATAAACAATATTGTCATTTAATAATGTTATACTGCTAGTTTGGCTATTAAAATTAGGATTAAGCTGTTCTGTCATTATTATTCTTTCAACATCACTAGATTTTCTGTTTCCACTTTTGGCATAAAATCTTACGTAGTTAAGTCCGCTCTTAAGATTGTTAAGAGTCATTCTAAAGGTATTATTCTCAACATTTGTGGTAACATATCTTCCATCATATTCAGCAACAACTTCAACATTTCCAAATGCACTTCCTGTAACTACCATGCTTGATGACAAAGATTCAAGGTTTACATCAACAATAGGTGGCATTACCTGCAAATCATCAAAGATATACTCAAATTTTTTATTTATAAAGGCATTATTTTTACCATAAGCATTAATATCAAAAACATAAACACCGCTCTCAAGGAAAGGGGTTATCTGTTCAAGTTTAAATCCGTTTTTTAATTCAAAAATCAACTTATTCTCAGGATTATATTTTTTATAGACCTCAACACTGTATTTTTCAAAAACAGGATTGTTCTTTAAATCAGTCAATTCAAAAGAATTTACTGCAGTGTTCATTCTTACACATTCATCATCATAAGTTTTAAAAAAACATTCTGCATAAACTCCAAAAGGAATGCAGGAAATGAACGCAAGTATTAGCACAATACGAAATATACCAAATCTCATAAAAATTAATCACACAATTATATTATATATGTTAATTGTCAATATAAAGTAGTAAAAATTAGAAGAATATTTTTTCTGCCTTTAATGCCTTTTTAATTTTAACTATCAGTTTTTCATCTATCTCAATATCTGAGAATTTTGTAGTATCAGTGAATATTTTTTCAGAGTATTCTTCTTTTTTATTGTTTTCAATATTAATAATTTTATTGTTTGGGACATCTATAACAAAAATATTTCCATCATAGCTTATAATTTCAGCGTTAAGATTTTCTCCATGTTTTATTAACAATCTATTTTTTTTAACAGAACTGCTAAGTAGTTTATTTCTATAATCTCTTATTTCTGACAATATATTTCTTGCCTGTTTCAAGCTTTGGTTTATCTCTGTTGAAGTTAGTGTTCTTTTTCCCAATTCATCCTTAGTCTTGATAAAATTAGATAGATATTTTTTTACAAAAGGTGGAATTTTTCCAGAATCAACAAAATCTTTTACAAACTTGTTAATTATATCATTTTCTTTAAGGTTGAAAAGTCCAGGTAATGTTTGCATCTGATTTATAAGTTCTGAATATGTTGAGAGTATTGATTCACGACTTTTATCATCTGATATTTCTTCAAACATTTCTTTAATTTTTGCAAGGTATTTCTCTGCATCCCTAATCATATTATCTACATCTTTTCCACTAATATCAACATCACTTTCATGTTCAATTTTTTTAAACATTTTAACAGTATTCTCTAATATATCAACTTGAGATTTAGTGATGCATTTTTCTTTTTCATGCAATACTTCCTTAAACATTTTTACTGTTTCCTTAGGAGTTGTTGGATTAAATCCTTTAAGCATTAATATCGCCTGTGAAGGGCTTAAAACAGCATTATATATATCATTTGTTATTACTTCTGCAAAAATCTTTTTCGCTCTTTCGATAAGTTTATTACCAACTTCCATGTGCATATCAATAGCTTCAGCAGAAGGTTTTATTTTTCCTAATTTTAATAATTCTTTCCATGCAGAATATATTCCTCTATCATAAAAAGGTACTCCATCTCTTAAAAAGGTAAACATTACAGGATGTGCATCCTTTAGTGCATCCCAGAAATCAGTTAATAAATACACCTGACAATGCAACTGTATTCCTGTCAATTGAGCAACCTCAGCAGACATCTGCCATACAAGTCTTGTCAATTGATCTTTTACCTGTAATCTTGGCATTTTTTTAACATCAGTATCATCAACTACTATAAAAACATCAAAGTCATTAGATTTTTCTCCTCTAAGCCAAGATCCTGCTCCTGCATAAACAACAATATATTTTTCAAATTTTTGCAACAACATGTTTTTATGTATTTCAATTGTTTTTAAGGCTGATATAAAGCCTCTTCTATCTTGATATACAAGAGAAGATCCAATTTGTTTTAATTCATCATATATAGCATCAAAACAGTTCTCCCTTACATTTGAAATTGAAAGTCCTCTAAAAGATATGTTTTTATTCTTTTTCAAAAAAAATGTACTTTCATTATTTTTTTCATCTTTCTTTTCTACAAGGAATTTATCAAAATCTTTTTCAAAAAATATTTTTGGATCAAAAAATGGAATATTCTTTTCGAAATCATCAAATAGAAAAAACAAAGAAAGTTTTTCAAAATTAGGTATTGCTCTATTTTCAACAAATTCAATAAGAGGAGTTAAAAAAAATCCCATATTATGTTTTTGATCCTTTTTGTCTACAAATTCAACTATTTCCCTTATGTGTTCTTCCTGTTTTTTCAGTATTTTTTTAAATTCAGGATTTATCCTTTCCATTTCTTTTTCAAATACAATTTTTAAATCATCTTCTTTCGATTCATTTTTTTTTGATTTGTGTTCTACCATACAACTAAAACAGAAAAATAATTTATAAGTGTTTGCTATTTTTAAAGAATAGAAAAAAAACTTACAATAAGTAAATAAAAATGTTTATAAAATTCAAATAAAATAAAAATACTAATATGTCAGAAAAAATTTCCGTTGTAAAGGAAAAACAGTTTACATACAAAGGTTATTTTGATGTAAAAAAAGCATACAAGAGTTTAATGGGTTACATAGAGGATAATATGCTTTACGATTTATCAGAAAAAGAATATGAAGAAGAAAATGTGCCAGGCAAAAAAACAATAGTTTCAAATTGTGATGCAACAAGAGTATTAAATGATTACTTTAAGATTAACATTAAATTCAAATTTTCGCTATCAGGTGTTGATGAAGAAGTTTTAATAAATGATTCAAAAACAATTCTAACCAATGGTAAAGCAACAATAGCAATAAACGCATTTTTAGATTATGATGCAGGTGCAGGTCCAGACAGTGGTCCTTTAAAGGCATTTATAGATAAGGTTTATTCAAAATATGTTGGAAGTTCTGATTTAGAAGAAGCCAAAATACAGGCTGGTAAAGATGTAGCAGATGTTATAGGTCGTTTTAAAGATCTTATGCATGCAAGTATAAAATGAAAAACAAAAAAGTAGTTAGTCAGGTTGGTGCAGGAATAATAGCTATGACATTATTACTGCTTGTTGGTGCGATATTTATGGATGATTCAGGTTCAAATAGAAGCAATTATTCAAAAAACAGAAATAATTACTCAGATGATTTGCCAGAATCATATATATTTTATCTAAAAGATACAGACATAGGTCGTCAGAAAAAGACAACCAATAGTTTTCCAAATTTCAATTTGGGATCAAAAGAGCAAGACAATATAATATACATGGATAACGCATTTAACATTAAATCAACACCATTTTCAAAAATATACTACTCTTTTACTTTAAATTTTAATGAACCAGAAAATATTGAAAAACTTTTAATATATGGAAATTTAAAAAAAAACACAGGCAAAAATGAACTTATAATAAGAGTTGGGGATAAGATATATTACAAGGGTTCTGCTAGAAATTCAGAATTTCCATTAATAATAAATTACAGACCAGGCAAAAATGTTACAAGTGCTCTTTTAACAATAGAGATAGACAAACCACCATTTTACAGTATATTCAATTGGAACAGTTATTCATTTTCAGAATTAAAAGTAGTAGAAAAAATAAAAGATAAGTCAAATCATTACAAAGAATTTAGTTTTAGTATAGATGATTTATTTCTTGAAAGAGTTGAGACTAATCTGGTAGTTAATTGTGACACTGTAAAAATAGACAATTATAAACCAATAAAAATAGAAGTTAATAATTACACTTTGGCAGATTTTACACCAAATTGTACATCTCATTACAATAGGGTTAATAGAGAAATACCATTAAACATATTAAAAACAGATAACAATAAAATATCATTTAAGACAGATGGATACTATACTATAGGTTATTCAATAAATAGTATTTTTTACAATGACAAAGATGTATACAAGTTTAATATAAACAATTTTAACAACGTAATAGATATAGTTATGTATGGTGATTTTGATTCAGAAGTAATAGATATAAGGTTAAATTCAAAGACAATGTCTCTTAGAAGAAATGAGATTAAGTCAATTATCCAATATTTAAGATATGGAACAAACGAGTTAAAAATATTGACAAAGCCATTAAGCATCAAAGAATTGATTATAGAAACCAATGATTTTTATTAAAGTTTATAAAAAACAAAAAATTCTAATATTCTTATGGATAAAAAAGAGCTTAAAAAAATATCAAATCAGTTAAAACCAGTTTTTTTCATAGGTAAGAATGATATCAGTGATAATTTTATAAAACAACTTGAAGATTATCTAGAAGTTCATTCTGTTGTCAAAATAAAAGTAAACATTGCAACATCTAAAGATTCATGCAAAGAATTCGCTGAAAAGATCGCAAACATAATATCAGCACAAGTAATAGATATAAAAGGCATGACCTTTACAATACATAAAGAAACATTTTGATTGTTTAAAAATTTCAAAAAATCATATTAATTTTTTAATTTACTTAATACTATATAAATCTTTTCGTAATCGTATATTAAATCTTAGAATTTTTGTTACATTTATATTATACAAATATTTATAATTTTTAAAAAAAACATATATTATATATTATGTTTGGACAAAAAAAAAATATAAAATCAATATCTGCAATTATATCCACATTATTACTTTTAAGCATTACTATAATATCAGTTTTAGGTTTTCAATTATGGTATGATAGCAATCTTTCTTTAACATTAAGTAATGTTGAAGAAGTTTCAAACAGGAATATTAAAACAGTATCAATATCTGCATTAATAGGTAATACATTATACATAAACAACAAAAATAATGACACTTTAAAAATAAAAGATATAAAAGTAGATGGGGTTTCATGTCTAATACAATTATCAAACATTTCTTTAGGAACAACAGAAGTAAATATAGAAAATTGTTTACTTATGGCAAAGAGTTCTACACCAGAAATAATTTTAATAACTGATTATGGATTGATAAGTAAAATAATTTATTTAAAAGATTTTAAAAATCGTTATTTATCATGCACATTAGATGGAATATTAAAAAATCATGGACAAGGATATAATTTCTATAATTCATCAAATGTAGCTTACGGACAGGAATGCTCGTACATATTAAGAGTATGTGATAATGGAACATATACTGGCAATGAAAGTTTTACATTTAAAGATTGTTTTTTAGAAAATCAGGATACACATCCTGATGAATTTAGTTTTACAAATTATAGTTTGATAAATTTTAGTACTTTAGTTTTATCAGAAGAAGTAACAGTAACAGGTTTTGATGGAATATTAACAGTAACAGTAACAGGGAGTGGTAATCCAGAAATAAGTATCAATAATGATTCTTTTACAAACATTGCACAAATATCTGCAAACGATAATTTACGTATAAGACTTACTTCATCTGCTAATGCGTCTGAAAAACATATTGTAAACATTACTGTAGGTAATTATTCAACCTTATGGAGTGTTCAGACAAAAGATTATATTCAAATAACAGAATCATTAGGAATCAAACATTGGGAAGATGATACTTATGCATTAAATTGTAAGGGTTATAAGACACCGTATAATTCAAATTATAACTATGGTGGAGAAATAGGAAGTGGAACTTATAGAATAGATCCAGATGGTATAGGTCCAATATCAGCATTTGATGTTTATTGTGAAATGGATTTGCTGGATGGTGGATGGACAAAGATAATTTATGGTTACGATACTACACTAGCTTACATGAGTAAGTTTGGAAGCACCAGTCAAATTTCATCAACCTTTCATAAGGATAGTTCAAAAGGAATAAGTTGGGGAACTAATTCTGATTCTAATGCAAGAACATTCAACATAGCAAATATAGGCTTTAGCGAGTATTTTTTAGAATTTAGTGGTTATTACAATATTCCATCAAATTCTTTAGGTTTAATCAGAATAACAAATTCCTCATTAAATGGTCAAAATTGGGATACTGCTAATTATACAAATGTTTTTGTTAGTTTTGGTTTAAGTGATGGTCATTCAAATCCCTTAAACATGCAATATCTATCTTATGATAATAATACTGTCAATATTGGAGATATAATAAATCAACAGGTTGTAATAAATTCAAATACATCATATATAAACATATTTTATTACCAAGGTTACCCTATAGGTTACAGATACATAAACAAATTGTACGTAAGATAAAAATTTATTTTACGGTTACACTTTTTGCAAGATTTCTTGGTTTGTCAGGATTATTGCCTAATGCTAATGCCATTTTTAATGCCACAAGTTGCATCATTATTGCAGAAAAAACTTCTTTAAATGCAGTAGTTGTTTTAATAAAATAATCAAAAACATCATTGTTTTCATTTCCAATTCCAATCAAGATTCCACCACGAGATTTAACCTCTGTTGCATTTGCAATAGAAAGTTTATCACAGCCAATAACAAATACAGGCACATCATTTTCAATCAAGGCTAAAGATCCATGTTTTAATTCGCCAGCTGAAAATCCTTCACAATGAATATAACTTACTTCTTTCATTTTTAATGCTCCTTCCATCGCTAAAGGATAATTGATTCCCCTTCCTATAAAAAACATGCTATTAGAATTTTTAAATCTTCTAATTATTTCATCTATTACAAAAAGATTGCCATCAATAGTAGTTTGTTTAAATATTTCTTGATATTCTTGTGAGATAAAATTTTCAATTTGGTCAATACATTTATTTAAACTGGCATCAATAATATAATTTATCAAAAGTTGCATAACAAAAGCCTTAGTAGAAGCAACACTTATTTCCTGTAAACAATTAAGATACAAACTATAATCTGCAATTCTGTCTATTGTTGATTTAGGAGTATTAGTTATAACACATATTTTATTCAGTTTATGTTTTTCACTAATATTTTTCAAAGGTTTTATTATATCAGCTGTTTCTCCAGATTGAGAATACACAAACAAAAGCGAGTTATTAATCATATCAACATAATTTTCAAGCTCACATCCTAAAATCATTTGAGAAATTATTCCATTTCTTAAAAGAATATAATGTAATACATTTCCTGCATTATAAGATGTTCCAGAACCTATAATATATATTTTGTCTGTTTTATTTTCCTTGATAAAATCCGTTATCAACTGTATATTTTTAATGTTAAAATCATTAAATAGGTTGATATTTTGTGATTGAAATATTTCTTGTTCCATAAATGTTAAACCATTTATAAGATTGCTACAAATATTTCTTTTATGTACTTGTTTATTATTTTCCCATTTTTGTGTAAAATCATCCAAAAGAATAGTATTTGAGTGCATAAAAGATAAACCAAAATGCAATTTGTCTTCAAGTTTATAAGCAAAAAATATATCCTGATCATCCAGTATAATTCTTAATAGTGAGTTTTCATCTACATAATTCATATCAGAAGATAATACGAATCCATTTCCTATATACCCTGCAATAAGTGGATTTATATTCTTGTATGCAATAATCATATCATTACAGTTTAAAACATAAGAAAATTCTCCTTCAAGTTTACAAATAACCTCTTTTGTAACTTTAAGCAATATCTTATAATCTATATTTTCAAAAGATATTTTATACAAATTCATGTAATACTCGTACAGATTAACTATAACTTCTGTATCAGTATCCGATTTAAACAAATAGCCATGGTTAATCAATTCATTTTTAACATTAGAATAATTTTCGATAATCCCATTCATAACAACATGAAAAATGTTAGAAAAACTACTATGAGGATGTGCATTTTTAATGCTGACTCCTCCATGTGTTGCCCATCTTGTATGCCCAATCTCTATGTTGCTCTTTAATTTAGACAGACTCAATAACATATTTTCAGGAATTGATCCTACATTTTTCTCAATTTTTAAATCATTGTTTCCAAACGAACGCAACAATATTCCGTATGAATCATAACCTCTGTATTGAAGAAAACTTAATGCTTTAAGAGAAAGATCAGGATTTTTATCTTCTGAAATTCTTGCAATAATACCACACATATTTTTTCACCTTGCTAAAAAAAGGCTTAGAATATTTATAAAGTCTGTTAAAAAAATCATATTACTTTTATGAAAAAATTTATAATAGGTAGTGTATTAATATTCCATATATGAAATTAATTAAGCAAAAAGATGGAAAAACATACGTTATAAGTGCTAAAGAAGTAGAAGATATTTCATCTTTAAAAAACAATACCTCAAATGAGATACTAAAACTTATTTCATTAAAGCCCATGTATCCAAAAGAGATTGCAAGAAAACTTTTATTACATGAACAAAATGTATACTATTACATAAGAAAGCTTGAATTAGCTAAAATCATAGAAATTGAAAGAACTGTTAATATAAATGGAACTACTGCTAATTATTATAAACCAAGTTCTCAGGCATTTTGTTTTATTGCTGGTAATTTTAAAGAAAGTTCAAAAGAATTTGTTAAAGAGTCAGATTTTTTAAAACCTTTCATCTTAAATGGAGAAATGAATTCAATAATTGTTGTAGGTAGTCCTGATCCTCATGGACCTCAAAAGGCAAGGTCAAAAGATGGATATTTTGGAATGGATCTTGCATTATTTCTTGGTAGTTTTCTTACGTGTATAAACGATTCAAAAATAAAACTTGATACAGAAATAACTCAAGAACAGGTAAAAGGGAACAATCTTATAGTCATAGGTGGACCTATAGTAAACAAAGTTTCTTCTATGTTAAATGAGCATATGAACATCTATTACGATGAAGATAAAAAAGGAGTATATTCAAAAATAACAAAAAAAACATACTTTAGTGATGAGATAGGCTATATCAATAAATTTGAAAATCCATTCAACAAAGAAAAAAATATACTTCTAATAAGTGGTCTTAGAAACACTGGAACCAAAAGTGCAATACTTGCATTTCTTAAACATTTTTCTGAATTAAAGTCAGGTAACAAATTTAAAAAAAACATAAACTCAAGAATTGTTGAAGGAATAGATCTTAATTCAGATGGAATAGTTGATGATGTTGAGTTTTTAGAATAGATAGTTTAAGAAAAATCCCATAGTCTAAAAAGAGAACTATGTAAGCCTTTACAATATGGATGTTTTAGAGTACTATCTTTTAAATAAGCTTACTAACAACAAGGTTTTTTTAAAAATTCTCAATAAAATTTAATCCAAAGGAGATTTTATTTTCTTTAACTCTCCATTTGTAACTTTTGTGTATATTTGTGTTGTTGAAAGATTTGAATGTCCAAGCAGTTCTTGTATTTTTCTTATATCAATTCCATTTTCAAGTAAATGTGTTGCAAAAGAATGTCTAAAAGTATGTACATGAACATCATTCATATTAATTTTTTTTCTTATATTTTCAATTGTTTTTTGTATAGTTCTTGGATTTAAAGGTTCTGATTTACTATTTGTAAATATAAAATCATCATTTTTTTTAAATTCTGCAAATTTTTTAAGTTCAGGAATTATTCCTTGTGCAAGGATTGACATTCTATCCTTTCCTCCTTTTCCATCCCTTATCCATATTACATTTTCATTAAAATCTAAATCTTTTTTTTTAATTCTTAATGCTTCATTTAATCTTAATCCAGATGAATAATATAACTTTATTATCAATTTATGTTTTTGATTATGAATATTATCAAAAAAAGCATTGATAGCAGTTTTGTCTATTACAATAGGAACTTTCTTTTGTATTTTTGGTGTTTTTATTATTATATTTTTTTTAAGTATTTCATTATAATAAAACAATAATGCAGCTTTTACAAGTGCAAGAGATTTATTTGAAAGATTATCATTACTCATCTTATCAGTAAGAAAAACTTTAATATCAATATCAGTAACATCTTTAGGATTTATTCCATATTTTTCAAGAAACTGTTTGTTGTACAGTTTATACATTTTGCTTGTCTGGTTAGAAAATCCACGAAGTTTTATTTCAATTTCAATTTCCTTTAAAATTTTAGACATGCAAGCTGTATCCATAAAAATAAAATAGAAGTAATCATATAAAAACCTTTTTAAATTAAAATATTTTTTAGAATCACTGTATTTTATATATTCCAACAAGAAATTCAGAATAATTATCCTTTTTTATTTCATACGATGGCATAAAAAAGTATTTTTTTAATATATTTAATACTTTATTGTGTTTTTTTTTATCGTACGTAAAAGAATCAACCTTTTTAAATCCGTGTGATTCAAATAAATAATCAAGACCAAACTGTGTAAAGTGATACACATGTGGATGATCCTTAATTGAAATTTTTAGAATTTTTTTGTTAAGAGCATTAGGTACATTGACATAAACGATTCCATTTTTCATCATGTCTTTTTTCATTTCATTTATAAAATCATCCAGTTTGTTTACATGTTCAAGTACATGTCTCATGTATATTATATCAAATTTTTCTTTAAACAGTCCTGATTTATAAACAGAATTTACAAAATATTTTTTATCCAAATCCTTAAAAATTAATTTATCTGGCTCAATACCTTTTGCTGATTTTATCTTATACCTCTTATTTAAAAACATTACATTTCTACCATTTCCACAGCCAATTTCTAACAATGTAGATTTTTTTCTTAACAATTTTTTATCTATCAATATGTTTAAATCATTTATGCATACTATTTCATTAAAATTAAATTTCTTATCAAAAGATTCAATAATTCTTGTAAATAAACCTTTTTGTCTTTTTCCGTAAAAATTATCATAATACTGTTTATTATAAAACTCACTTATTTCTTTGTCATCAATTATTGAAAAATAAATTTTTTTGTAAGAATCATAATAAACAGGAACATTAAAATATGATGATTCAGAAAAAACATTATCTTTATTTAAAATCATATTATTTGAAAAATTAGATATTTTAAAAAACTTGTTATTAAGAGATCGTTTTAGAAGACTATCACTTAAATACTTAAGAAGAATCTGTTTTTTTTAAAAAATTTAAAATTAATAAAGGGTTACTAAAAACCATATATTTTGAGGTTTTACAAATGATAATGTGACAAAAAACTCAAACATGGGCGTTTTAAAAAACATTATCTTTTAAAGAAGCTTAAGAAAAAATGAGGTTTTTTTAAAATTCTCAATATTTTATTCAACAAAAGAAAATGTTTCAATTTTCTTTCCATTTAACAACACATCAGATTTAAACATTGATATAGGTCTTGCCCATTGCTTTGAATCATCATCAGGATTTTGATATATTACAAGCAATTCATATGTTTCAGTATGTCTTGCAACACCAATAACCTTATAGACATCTCCTTTAAAATGCCTGTACTTGCCCATTTTTATCCCTTCAATTTCTTCCATAATTTATTAACTGAATTTTAATACTTATAAATTTTTAGAAATTACCTAGCAATCAACCAGAAGGCTTTCATTTTTTATGTTATTTTTTATTTCTAAAAATTACTATACAAATATTTTACAAATATTTATATTTAAAGATAAAAATTGAATGTTATGATAAGAAGTTCTCATTCTAAAAAGTGTATATCTCCAGTTGTTGCAACAGCTTTATTATTAGTTGTAGCAGTTGTAGCAGTAGTTGGTTTTCAGAGTTGGTTTGGTACATATTCAACAAATGTTTTAAGTGGAGTTGAGAGTTCATCAGTAAATGATGTCTCATCAATAAACATTGAAACAGTTGCAGGAAACAGTTTATATATTAAAAATAGTGGATCTAATCTTAGTATTAAAGACATAAAAGTTGGTGGTTATAGTTGTTATGATAATGATACTGTTTACAATACTGGAGTTTTTGAAATTGATATAAGTAGTTGTCTTGAAAATATTAGCATTTCAAATCCAGATGTTGTGGTTGTAACAGATAAGGGCTTGATTGAGAAAAAGATTTATTACAAACCAAGACCTAAAGCATGTTCTGTTGGAAATTTAGTTCTTGAAACAGGAGATTCTTATACATTTTATAAATATGATAAACCATACAATAACATAGCAGGATGCTCAGCAATTTCACAGGAAAGAACATGTTCTGGTGGTGTTTTAAGTGGCACAAATGAATATTCATATTTATCATGTAATGATAGTTTAGCGCCAACACAAGGTGGAGAATGGGTGCTTGTATTTGCAAATGAAGATTTAGGTGTTAACAATGATTTTTATGTAATGAAATATGAAGCAAAGTTTGAAACAACTACCGGAAATACCAAAGATATAGATTATAATGGATGGAGGTATGATATATCTACAGGTGATAGAAGTATAATTTCGGCTCCATTACCTGAATCTATAACATATGTTAGTCATATTGAAGCTAAAAATGCTTGTGAGTCTTTAGGTAGTGGATATAAATTGATAAATCGTTCAGAATGGGTTGCAATTGCAAGAGATGTGGAAAATATTGCAAACAATTGGAATAATTTAGTTGTTGGAGAAGGTTTTTTATATAGAGGACATAGTAGTAATTCTCCAAATAGAGTCATAGGTGTATCAAATATTTCTGATTATTATTCAGATATTGTAAATGCTGAAGGAATTGAACAAAGAAGAGTTATGTTTATTTCTAGTGGTGAGGTTGTGTGGGATCTTGCAGGAAATGTTATGGAATGGAATAATGATAAATTTAATTCAAATGCTGAAAGTTCTTTTGGTAAACCTTCTGAGACATGGTATGAATGGACAACGGTTTCTGAGTCTTATGATTCTTTTAAACCTTTGAATAAATCATTGACTTCTGCTAATGGTATAGGTATGCTTTATGCAGATCCAAATAATGCATATCCTTCAGGAACACAACATGCATTCTTATCTGGTGGAGCTTTTAATAGTGGTAGTGGAGCTGGAATATTTAATCTTCAGGTAGATATTGCACCAGAAGGGAGTTTTTATCATATCGGATTTAGATGTTCTTATAGGTAATGGTTTAAACAATATTGTTAGTTTTTAATTATTATTTATAAAACATAAATATTATAAATTTGAAATTGAAAAGTATTTTAATGATTAGATAAATGGCACAATTATTTCATAAAAATGATCAAATATTGTCTGATATGGTTTATGCAACATCTATATTACAGATATCTAAAGGTTTAATGTTTGCAGGAAAAAAAAAGATAAATAAGGGAATGTGTCTTGTTATTCCTAGTAAAATGGATGAAAGGATTAATTCTTCGGTTACTATGTTGTTTTGTTTTTATAGTATGGATATTATTTTTGTTGATTCTAATTTTAATGTTGTTGATAAGCAAACTTTAAGACCTTTTAAAGTATGTTATGTTCCTAAAAAAAAATGCAGATATGTTATAGAAAGCTTTAAAGGCAAGTTTAATAATATAAAAATTGGTGATAAAATTGAAATTCACCTGTAGTAGATGTATAATTCAAAATTTATTTCTCTTTGTGATGTTGCCCAACTTATTAAACCTGATGGTGCTCTTTTAAATTTGTATGAACGCCTGTTATCTTCTGTTATTATAACATTGTTGTATTTAAAAGATCCAAAATTGCTTATTGTTACATTATTAAATATTGCATCTTTATTTTGTGGCATTGATATTGTAAGTTTAAATGGTGCATTTATTATTGAGTTTTCAGAATTTGAATAGAGGGTGTTTAAAGAATGTTCAATTATTTGTTTTGATTTTGCACATGCACCTATGTGAGTATTGTCATTGCACGTTATTTCTATATCGTTTCCTGCAAATTCGTTGTCAAGACAGTAATTTATTAAATCTTTTAATGTATCTCTGTTTCTTTCTACATAACAACCAGTACTCATTTTTATCATTGAGTTAAGAGTTCCTTCTGCTAATATTTTGTATTCTGATTCTTGAGCATTATCATCATCATTAAGACTTTTTAAGGCTTGTATTCTACCATATATCAAGATTCCTAAGATTATTACTACAAACATTAAAGCTACTCCAAAGATTTCTGCCTGACTTTTTTTATCATTCATAACTAAGTATAAAAATAAAAATTTATAAATCTTAACAATAAGAAAAATATTAATATCAAATGAATAAAAAATTTTTTTTGGTGACAATTGGTTTTTTTGTATTATTAAACCATTTGATTTTTGGTTTTAGTGCAGAAGAAAAAGATATTAGTTCTTATGATTATATCAAATTGAAAATTAAAAATGATATAAGTTTTTATATTGATTTTGAGGATAAGTATGATGTAGAAAAATTTAGTGTTGATTCTTTTTTTCTTCCTATAACCTATAATGGGTCACAATATCTTAATAATTTTAATTCATCATCAGAGTATGTAATTGTAAATGATAGCAATGAGTTATTTTTAAGATTTGATATTAAAAAGAATAAGTTATCTGAAAATAATTATATACTTAATGAGTTTGTTGTTGAAAGTACTTATCAAAAACCGTTGATTAAAGATAAGATTGATTATCCACTGATTAGTATTGATAAAGAATATACACAGTATTTAAATTTTACAGAATTGATAGATTTTGATTATGAAATACAAAAACAAGCATCTTTACTTGCAGAAGGCGAGGATGATGTTTTTATAATAGCTTCAAAAATTGCTAAATGGATAAGAGAAGATGTAATATATGATTTATCAACAATAACCAATAATCCTAACCAAAAATCATCTGAAACATTTAAATTAAAAACTGGTGTTTGTAAGGAGATAAGTAATTTATATATATCTATGATGAGAACTCTTGGAATTCCTTGTAGAGTTGTTTCTGGTTATGCATATACAGATTCAAAAGAAATAGTTGAATTTATAAATTCAAATTGGGGTGGACATGCTTGGGTTGAAGTTCTTATTGGAGATCAATGGGTTCCTTTTGATCTTACTTATAATCAGTATGGGTATGTAGATTCTACTCACATTGCTTTGTATAAAGGAGTTGAACTTAAAAAAAATAGTTTATATATAGATACTTTTGGATACGGTTATTCTTTTAAAAAACAATCTTTTGTAAATAATTCATTTGAAATACTCGATAAAATGAAATATTCTAATGAATATGATTTTTCAATTGAAATAACTGGTCCAAATGAGATAGGATTTGATAGTTATGGATATCTTAAGATTGATGTTAAAAATAAACTTGATGAGTATAATATACTTTTCCTTAACATAATATCAACACAAGAGGTTGAAATACTTGATAAAGACTATCAGATGCATATCTTTAGACCTAATCAAGAGCAAACTATGTATTTTAGATATAAACTTTTGTCTGACAAAATGAAGGATGATTATACATATACTATTCCTTTTAAATTGTACAATAATGAAATAGAAAAGGATTTTTTTGTAAAAACACAAAAGGATTTTCTCAATATAAAAAAAATAGCTTTGCCTGAAGAATATGAAGTTAAAAAAAATTACAGTAATAATGATTTGATATTTGACTGTAACTTTATTTATGATATGCCAAAAAATCTTATATTGTGTAGCATGAAAAATCCAAACAATTTTGAAATAAATAATCTGAATGTTTGTATAAATAGCCAAACCTGTACAAAAATTGCCTTAAAAATAAATGAAATGGCTTCTGTTGCTTTTGAAACAGAGAATGAAAGTGAAGAAATATTTTATTCATATTCAAATATTACAAATAGTCTTATACTAAATCTTGCAAAACCTTTGATTAATGTTGATTATTCTATTGAAAATGAAAGTTTAATAATAAATTATTCTATACAGAATTTTAATAATAAAATAAAGGTGAATATATATGATGATAAGAAAAATGTTTTGTTAAAATCGTTTAATTCACACCAAAAAGAGAATATAGTAATACCTCTTGATAAAGGGCATAATAATATAACATTGAAGATGGAGGTTGGAGATAATTTAATTGATTCAAATGAATTTAATATTGAACTTGAGAAAAGTTTTTTTGATATTATTTACTCTTTTATAATATATATAAAAAATCTTGTAATGGATCTATTTTAACTTTTGAATTAAAAACACAATGTTTTTTTATTTGTTTACTTTGGAAAACATTGGAAATAATTGTTTTTTTATGTATTTGTAATTGTGTTGTTCTCTAAAAATTCCTTCATTTACAGACTTAATGCTTTCTATTGAATAAAAAGCTTTTTTGTTGTACTTGTTTATTATTTTTAGCACATCAGTTAAATCCTTGCTTTTAATTACTGAGTACAGTATTTTGGTTTTTCCGTTATTGCCGTGTGAATCAATGACAGTTACACCAAAATCGTTTTCTTTTAGTTCTTCAATTATATCCTCATAATCTTTTGTTACAATGACTCTTACTGCAATTTTTGAGTTGTTGAATTTTTCACTTATGCAAACACCAAAATATGTTCCTGTTGCATATCCTGCTGCGTATGCAATCATCCATACGTAATTATTGAGTCCTGTAAGTATCTGTCTTGCAACAAGAACCCAAAGTATAACTTCAAAAAAACTTAAAACAGATGCTACTCTTTTAAAACCCTGAGAAACAAATACAACTCTCATAGTTCCAAAACTAACATCAAATACTCTTGAAAGGAATATTAATAATGGCATAACTATCCAGTTGAATATGTTGGTGCTAAATATACCTGCTAAAAAATCCATGTTTCTATATTCATTTAGTCTGGTCTTTATAAATAGAAATAAAGTGTGAATAGTGTATCTTTTCTTTAAACGTTACTTTCTATTGTTATGTATGGCATAGGTTTAAGATTTTTTATGTCTTTTTTTGATTTTTTATTATCTATAAATCCTTGCCATGCTATCATTGCTGCATTGTCCATTGCAAATTCCATACTAAAACTTGAATAAATGCAATTTCTTTCATTGCACATTTGATTTGCCATTTGGGTTATTCTTTTATTTGATGCAACTCCTCCAACTATAAGAAATTCTTTTTTCCCTGTATATGCCATTGCTCTTTCAACTATTTCCATCATCATTGCAAAAACGTTTTCCTGTAATGAAAAACACAAATCTTCTATTGGTATTTTATTGTCAAATTTTTGTTTAAGATTTGTGTAGAGTCCTGCAAGACTTACATTCATACCTTTTATTGTATATGGTAATTTTATAAAATTGTTAGATTTTAATGCTGTTTGTTCTATTATAGGACCTCCAGGAAAGTCCATTCCTGCATATCTTGCAAAACTATCAAAAAGATTTCCAAGCCCTATATCTTCTGTTTCTCCATATATTTTGTATTTATTTGATTCATCTTTTGCAATTATTTGAGTGTTTACTCCTGAAACATATAAAAAAAGTGGATCGTTTAGATTTGTAAGCATTTTTCCTATTTCAAGATGTGCTTTTATGTGATTTACCCCAACAATTTTTAAATTGTATTTTAGTGCTAGTGTTTTTGCAACAAGTGCTCCTATCTTTAAAGAATTACCTATTCCTGGACCTATTGAAAAAGATATTAGGTCTAAATCGTTAAAATTTTTATTTATTGATTTAAGAAATGTTTTTGTTTTGGTAAGGATCTCATCAAAATGTTTTATGTGGAATTCTGTTAATTTTCTTAAGTCCATACCAACGTCATTTTTAAACTGTATTTTATCGTTAAAAAGAATTTTTTTGTTTTTGCAGTCAATTATTCCCATTCCAAAGGTATGTGCGGTTGATTCTATTCCTAAAACTATCATATTATGGTTAGTTTTTGTTGATTAATAAATGTTTTTAGAGAGTTTTGAAAATACAATTTGCGGTATGTTTTTAAAATTTTAGTGCTTAATATTTTTATGTCTGATTATACTGATGAAAATCTTAAAGAAATATATTTGCAAGAGCTTATAGATAATTACAAAAATCCTAAAAATTTTGGGAAATTGGATGATTTTGATTATTTTGCACATAAGAAAAACAGATCCTGTGGAGATGAGTTTGATTTGTTTTTAAAATTTGATGATAAAAATAAAGTTTCTAAGGTTGCTTTTAATGGACAAGGATGTGCTATATCTACTGCATCTTTCTCAATATTTACAGAATACATTAAAGGTTTAACATTAGATGAATTAAAAAAACTTAGTGAAGATGACATATTTGAAATGTTAAAAATTGAAATATCTTCTGGAAAGGTTAATTGTGCAATTTTACCATTAGGTGCATTAAAAAAGGCTTTGAAAATTGAAGATGAATGATTATTTGTTAAATTATGATAAAGTGTATGAACCGCAGGAGGATAGTTTTTTACTGTTAAAATCTGCTTTGGATCAAATTAAAAATAATATGTTTTTATCTTCTAAAAAAATTTGTGAGATGGGAGTTGGTTCTGGATTTGTTATAAAAAATATAGCATTAGAATATAAAAATAACATTTATTTCGGTTTTGATTTAAATAGTAATGCAATAGATATGACAAAATCAGTATTTGAACAGGCAGGATTAGAAATTGTGCTATACGAATCAGATCTTTTTGACAAATCTGTTGAAAAATATGATATGATAATTTTTAATACACCTTACTTGCCGACAGAAGATGATGAAAATATCGAAGACCTATCCATTAAAGATAGGGCTTTGTATGGAGGGTTACATGGATATGAAGTTATTGAAAAATTTATATTGCAGATTAATGATAATCTTTTAAATGAAGGCTTGTGTGTAATCATATTATCTTCTTTATCAGATTATGAACATGTTATTCTAACATTAGAACATAATTGTTTTGAATATGAAAAAATAGATTCTGTGAATATTTTTTTTGAAGAAATAATCGCCCTTAAGATCATTAAATCAAAATTATTGAAAAATTTGGTTGATGATGGCATCAATAATATAAAATATTTAGCAGAAGGAAAGCATTCAAAAGTGTTAGAAGGACAGATTAAAGGAAAAAATGTTATAATCAAATATGGTAAAGAACAACATATTTTAAAAGAAATCATATTTAACAAAAAGCTTAACAGTGAAGATTTTGTTCCAAAATATATTAAATCATCTGCCAATTATCTTGTAAGAGAGAAACTTAATGGCTTAATGATAAGAGAATGGCTTAATTTTTCCAACAAAAAGGACACATTGATTGTATTAAATAAAATATTAAATATCTGTTTTAGGCTTGATGATTTAGGAATAAATAAATTTGAGATGACCAATCCTTATAAACATATTTTTATAGATGAATCATTGGATGTTAAAATGATAGATTATGAAAGATGTAATTACTCTGTTAAACCTAAGAATGTTAATCAGGTTCTTAACTATTTTATAAAAAATTCAAAAATATTAAATGATAAGGGGATTTTTTTGGATTGTTATAAAATTTATGATATTGCAAAAGAATATAAGAATAATAGAGAAAAGTTTTGTTTAAAAGATCTTCTTAAAAATTATTGAGAATTTAAAAAATCCTTGTTTTTTGTAAGCTTTTTAGAAAGATAGCGTTGTAAAATATTCATATTGCAAGGTTTTACATAGTTTCCTTCTCAAACTATGGGATTTTTCGTAAACTCTTTATTGAAATTTAATTTTTTTTAAAATCTACTGTTTTTAATAATCATGTTTTTAAATACATGTTATATTGATAAATTATGGTTAAGAAAATAAGATTGTCTGATGATTTTTCTTCAAGAATTTATCAACAGTCTATTTTTGCTAATTCTTTAGAGAAAAATTCATTGGTGGTTTTACCAACAGGTCTGGGTAAAACAGTTATAGCATTGATGTTGTGTGTATATTACTTTAATAAGTCAAATAAAAAAATACTATTTTTGGCTCCAACAAAACCACTTGTTGAACAACAGGAAAAATCTTTTAAGGGATTTATAAAAAACAATGATGAAATTTCATTTCTTGTTTTAACAGGAATGATTTCTCCGCAGAAAAGAACTCAAATGTATCTTGATAATGATTTTATATTTTCTACTCCTCAGATTATAGAAAATGACATTATCAATGGAATAATTGATGTAAATAATTTTGGTTTTGTTGTTATAGATGAAGCACATAGGGCAGTTGGTAATTATTCTTACTGTTTTATTGCAGAAAAATTTTCTAATGCAAATATTAAGATGTTATCACTTACAGCATCTCCTGCAACAAATAGCAAAGATCTTGAAAAGATACTTGCCAATCTTAAAATTGAACATTTAGAAGTTAAAACCTATGATGATGAGGATGTTAAACCATATGTTAAAGGAACCGATATAAATAAAATTTTTGTTGATCTTTCAGATGATTTTAAAACTGTTTTAACATTGTTAAGAAAAACTTATGATAAAAAACTTGAATCATTAAAGCAGAATGGGTATTTTAAAGGTAAGAGTATTTCTTTGATAACAAAAAAAGATATTCTTGCATTACAACAGGAACTTCGTTTAGACATTTCAGGAGGCCTTGCTGATGAAAATATTTTTAAGTCAATATCGTTATGTGCATCCCTTATGAAATTAGGTCATGGAATAGATCTTTTTGAAACTGAACAAGTAGAATCAGCTCATTCTTATTTTTATAATTTTTTTAATAAAGATAAAACAAAAGCAGTAGAATTGCTTCTTATTGATTCAGATTTTAGATTAGCCTATGAAATAATAACCAAATTGAAAAAAAATAATGTTAAGCATCCTAAATTATTAAAACTGATTGAAATAGTATGTAATGAACTTGAAAAAAATAAAAATCTTAAGATTATAATTTTTAATCAGTATAGGGATAGTGCAAGTACTATTGTAAATGAATTATCTCAAATAAAAGAAATAAAGCCTGTTCTTTTCATTGGACAGTCGAAAAAAGGAGATATTAGCATATCACAAAAAGAACAAAAAAAAATAATAAATGATTTTCGTTGTGATCAATACAATGTTTTAGTATCAACATCTGTTGGTGAAGAAGGACTTGATATTCCAAAGGTTGATCTTGTTATTTTTTATGAACCTGTTCCAAGTGCAATAAGAAGTATACAAAGAATAGGAAGAACCGGAAGATTTCAAAGAGGTCTTGCATATGTCTTAATAACACAGGGAACAAAGGATGTTTTAACATCTTATGTATCTAAAGCAAAAGAAAAAAAGATGTATGAAGTTTTAGATTATTATAAAAAAAAACTGGAAACAACAGATTCAGATTTAAAAAATAAAAAGAATAATCTTAATAATTATATAAATGAAAATACAAAAAAAGAAGAAATAGTAATTGAAAATCCTTACATGGTTTATATTGATAGCAGGGAAAATTCTGATCTTATAAAAGAATTATATAAATTTGAAGATATAGAAGTAAAAGTTAAAAAATTGGATGTTGCAGATATAGTAATATCAGATTATGTTGCAATAGAAAGAAAATCAAAGAAAGATTTTGTTGATTCTATAATAGATAAACGACTTTTTCCACAGATAATGAATCTTATAAAAAACTATAAAAGACCTTTACTAATTCTTGAGGGCAGTGAAAATATATATTCGTTAAGAAATATTAATCCAGCGGTTATTCGTTCTGTTTTGTGTTGTATAAGCGTTGAATTTAGAGTTCCTATTCTTTATACAGATTCTATAAGCGAAACTGCAACAATGATATCTGTGCTTGTTAAGCGTTATAATAAAGAAAAAAAAGAAATTAATCTTGGTTGTGAAAAATCAGCAATAACTCAAAAACAAGAGCAGGAAATTTTTTTAGCATCAATTCCTAAAGTTAATATTGCAACATCCAAACAGATGCTTAGTCATTTTAAAAATATAAAAACAATAGTAAATTCTTCGGCTGACGAACTTTGTGAGTGTAAAGGATTAGGAAAAATAAGATCAAAGTCTTTATTTGAATTTTTTAATAGAGATTATTAGATAGACACGATTTAGAGAGGTTTTTGTGAAAATTTTGGGTTGATAGATTTTTTTCTAAATTCTTGTTAAATATAATTTGATCGAAGGATATGATAAACATTGTAATATATCAAAATCATGTATTATAACTTCTTATTAATGCCAGTAAAAGTCATAAATAGAGTAGGTTCAATTGGAGTTAACAGATAGTTGAAAAAAACATCCATAGTTTGAGAATCGGAACTATGCTTTTTATTTTTTTTCTTCTGTTTGATTGTTTATATTTTAAAATTTAGCCACTAAAAATTCTTGCATTTAACATTCACCGTTTTGTTAATTATCAAGAAACACTAAAAATTTTTAAATGGAGATGATAATATTATTGTAATGGAATTTATAAATACTTTAAAGGCTTCTTTTAATCTTTTGACTCTTGATGATGAAAGTTATGACTATATTAAGGAAAACAAAATATCTAAAAGGAATTTTATATTTCTTTTTTTTCTTTTTTTAATATTGCAAATGATTCCTGCATCATTAGATGTGTTAAACACAAAATCCATTGCATATAAGCCATGGATAGTATTTAGTACATCTCTTAGTTATATTTTAGGGATTTTTTTTGTTTTGTACTTGTTTGCATTTGTTTTTTCAAAATTATTTGATAAAAAGGACTCTTTGTCATTGTATAATATATTCTTACTTGTATCTTTTCCATGTTATGCCTTGGGTTGTATTTTCAATACTTTATTTGTTTTGATTTTTTCAGATATGCAGAGTTTTGTTTTTACTGCATTTTATGTAATTTCTGCCATATTTGTATTATTGCCTTTATTTTTATTAGGTGTTTTAAATCTTTTTTTACTTATCAATTATGGTTCAAAGTTTTTAGAAATATCAAAACTAAAAATGACTTTATCATTTTTATCCGTCTTTATTGTTCTATTCATATTAATTATATTTTTAGGATTTGTATTTCTATGATATTTTCTAAAAATCATATTTTACAAAATACATTTCTTTATTGAAAAAATATACAGTAGTAACACAAAATATATAAAGGATGGAACTACAAAACCTTTATAAAGGGAATTCAATTTTTATTTCTATTCATGGATCAAAAAGAAAAAAAAGTTACAAATTTGATTAGAATTATGAACACAGATATCAACACAAATTATAATATGGCTTATGGTTTGGCCAGAATTAAAGGTGTTGGTTATATGTTTTCTAATGCTATTTGCGTTACTTTAAAACTTGACAAGAACAGAAAGATTGGATCTTTAACTGAAACTGAACAGAAAAAAATAGAATCTTTTCTGTCTGATGTTACAAAATTTGATTTACCTGTATGGTTATTAAATCAAAGAAAGGAATACCAGACTGGAGAAGATATGCATCTTGTTTCAAAAGATATTGACTTTAACTTGTTGCAGATGAGAAGAAGAGAGGCAAAAACAAAGTCTTATAGGTCTTTAAGGGCAAAAGCAAAGTTACCTTTAAGAGGTCAGAGAACAAAATCTAACTTTAGAAAGAGTAAAGCTATTGCAGCAATGAAAGCTAAAAGAGGGGCTAACAAATAAAAAAAATGGGATTACCAATAAAACATAGAAAAAAATTTGTTTCCCATAAAAAGAGATGGGACAAGCAGACAATAGTTGATGAGGCAGTACTTGTAAACGATTATGCTTTAAAGAATAAGAAAGAAATAAGAAAAATAGAACTTATGCTTTCTAAATACAAATCCATTGCAAAATCATTAAACAGGACTGTTGCAACAAAACAGAGTTCTGATGCTGAGAATTTTATAAATAGCCTTAAAAATAAGGGTTTTTTAAAGATGGATGCAACTTCTTTAGATGAAGTTTTAGATATAGGAATGAGAGATATTCTTGACAGAAGGCTTTCAAACATACTTTATAAAAAAAAATTAGCAAGAACTCCTAAACAGGCAAGGCAATTTGTTGTTCATGGACATGTAAAGGTTGCTGGTGTTTGTGTTTCATCTCCATCTTACATGGTTTCTCTTGGTGATGAGGATAGTGTTGAGTTTTTACCAAATTCAGCTTTGGCTGATGAATCACATCCTGATAGAATTCAGGCTATGGGAGGAATGGTTGAAATAGAGGAAATGGAAAAGATTCCATTAAAAAACAAAAATGAAAAATCATTTGATGATGTTGAAGAACAGATGGATGATGAAGAGGTTTTAGAGGAGGTAGAAGAGTAAAATGGTTAAAAATGCTGATGATATGGTTGACATTTCAGAAGAAGAAGTTGTTAAAACAGAAGAAGATTCTTCATCCAAGAAAACTGTTGATGTAAAAAAAGCATCAAACGATTCATTTAATTGGGGAGTTTTACACATCTATTCCTCTTACAACAATACACACTTACACGTTACAGATATAACAGGCTCTGAGACAATAGTTAAGAGAACTGGTGGTATGGTTACAAAATCTGATAGACTTAAAGCTGCTCCTAATGTTGCAATGGCTGCATCAAAAGAGATTGCAGAAGCCTGTCTTAAAGCTGGTGTTAACGCATTGTATGTTAAACTTAGGGCTGTTGGTGGACATAATGGTCCAATGAATCCAGGACCTGGTTCTCAGGCTGCTATAAGAATGCTTACAAGAAATGGAATAAAACTTGGAAGAATTGAGGATGTAACACCTGTTCCACATGATTCATGTAGAAAGAAAGGTGGAAAGAGAGGTAGAAGACCATAAGGTTAGTAAAATGGTTAAATTAAAAGAAGAACAGGATAAGGCATTTTTTGTTTTTGAAAAGGATGTGCATAATACAATAGTAAATGCTATAAGAAGAATTATAATCGAAGAAGTTCCAACATTTGCAATAGAAGATGTAGAAGTTGTAAAAAATGAATCACCTTTATATGATGAGACAATTGCTCAAAGGCTGGGTCTTATTCCTTTAAAGACAGATTTTGAAGGTTATAATTTTAAAAGCGAGTGTAAATGTGGTGGTATCGGTTGTGCTTTATGTGAGGTTAAGATGTACCTAAAACAGGATAAAGATGGTTATGTTTATTCTGGTTTGATAAAGTCAGATGATCCTGCAATTGTTCCTGTTGATACAGAAATTCCGATTACAAAACTGTTTAATGGTAAAGGTATTGAACTTAACATGAAAGCTGTTTTAGGAATTGGCAAGGAACATATTAAATGGTCTGCTGCACATGCATATTTAAAAGAAGACAAAGAGGGATTACAGCTTATAGTTGAGCCTTATGGACAATTATCATCAAAACAGATATTCAATAAAGCATTAGATGTTTTGTGTGATAAGATAACTGTTCTTGAAAATAATTTAAAGAATTGAAGAAAATGGTTAGCAAAAAAATTGATGAGAAAGTAACTGTAATTGATGGAAAGGATTTAGTTTTAGGAAGACTTGGTAGTAATATATCCAAAAGACTTCTTATGGGAGAGTCCATCGGATTAGTTAATTGTAAGGATATTGTAATACTTGGAAGAAAAAAATATCTTGTTGAAAGATATAAGAACAAGTTAAGCAATAGAGTTGTAAAACAGGGTCCATATTATTCAAGGAGTCCTGCTGATATTGTAAGAAGATCTTTTAGAAATATGCTTCCTTACAAGAATCAAAGAGGAGTTGAGGCATTTAAGAGATTAAAGTGTTACAATTCTGTGCCAAGTACATTGTTAAGTGTTAAGAAAGAAATAATTGATAATGCAAAAATAGACATTGATTCTGTTTTCTATTATACAAAAGTTGGAGACATATGCAAGGTTTTAGGTTATGATAAGGTGAGATAAAGATGGTAAAGAACAATATTATATTAAAAACAGGAAAAAGGAAAACAGCTGTTGCAAGAGTTATGATTGTGAAAGGTTCTGGAAATATTAATGTTAATAATCAGGATTTAAACTCATATGTTCCTAATGCATTGTTAAACCTTAAAGTTAGAGAACCATTGATGATATCTGGTCTTGATAAAAAATACGACTTTAAAGTTAATGTTTGTGGTGGAGGACAGAGTTCTCAGGTTGATGCAATAAGACAAGGAATTGCAAGAGCTTTAGTAGAAGAAACAGGGAATGATGATCTTAAAAAAAAATTTCTTGAATATGATAGATCAATGTTGATTACAGATACAAGATTCAAAGAGATGAGAAAACCTAATACTTCAAAAGCAAGAGCTAAGAGGCAGAAATCTTACAGGTAAATACTTAAAATGGTTAGCGAAAAAAAATTTGTAAAAGTTAAATGTCATGGATGTGGCAATGAACAGGTTATATTTGGTAAGGCATCAACAACAGTTAAATGTCTTAAATGTGGCCAAGTTCTAAGTATCCCAAGGTCCGCTAAGGCTGCTATTAAGGCAGAAATAATAGAATTGTTATAAATACTGTTTTATTATTTGAAAAAATAGAGAGCTTAAGAAAAACAAGGTTTTTTTAAATTCTCAATAGTTTTAAACAGAATTTTTTTGATTATACAAAAAGATATAAAACATTAAGTGATTTGTTTTTTATGATTTATCTATCACAGGCATTATTGTTGATTGTTGTTCTTATTTTTGCTGTTTTATGTATTTTTAGTGATATAAAAACAAGAAAGATATCAAACAATATAGTTCTTGGATTTTTATTTGTATCTTTGCTTTTCTTTTGTTTTTTTATATGGACTCTTAAGCTAAGATTTTATTTAGTTTTATTGATAATATTTAGTTTTTATTTTGTTTTTTATTCAAAAAAGTTATTAGGTGGTGCTGATGTGAAGATACTTATGATAAGCTATTTTCTTATAGCTTCTGTTATGGGTATTGATTTTTATGTTGATTTTATGATTAATCTTTTACTTTTTTATAGTTTTTGCATAATATTTATAGCAATTACATATACCTCGTTAAAGTCTAAATTGAATGTAATTAAAAAAAAAATTGATTATGAAATGATATTGTTTCAAATGGTTGTTTTGTTTGTTATATTAAGACCTTTTATTAAGTATATATTGTCTGTTAAAATGGTCTTTAGCACAGTTTTTATAATATTTGTTTATACTTTTTACAGATATATTTCTCCAAGACTTGCTATTTTTTTTTCAAGATGTAGCAGGCCTAAAAAAAGACTTATAAATCTTGGTTTTATGTTCATTTTTTTATTAATAAACATTAATTCGTATTCAATTATTGTTTATTTTTTGATGTTTTTATTTTTTAGGTTACTTGCAGATTTTATATCTAATATGATAGAATTCATTGATACAGGTTCTGATGAAAAATATTCTACGCCATTTTCCATGTTTATTTTTTATAGCATATTTTTTACCTTTTTAATAAATAATAATTTAGTTTCTTTTTTGCTTAAATTAGGATTATAATGATATAAAATTTATCTTTTTAATGAATGACTTATTTCCCAGTGGATTAAATTTATACTATTAATATCTGTGTTTGTGTTATTTTGTGATTCATTTTGTTTGATTGGTTTATATGAATATAATTTGCCAGATCTTAAATCTAAAGCTATGCTTTTTGTATTTGGCACTTCTAATGGTTTTAAATCTTCTTCTACTATGTTAAAAATTACTCCATTTTTTTTTGAATAAAGATATTCTAAAACTTTTAAAGGTAAATCTGGACAATATTGTCCTTGTACTATTATTGTGTTAAATACAATTCCCTTTTCAAGTAATCCACATTTAGATGCTGTTTTTGTTATTATATCAAGACTACTTAGTAATTTCTTTTTTCTTGTATATGTAGGATTAGGTGATGTATCGTTTATATGTGCTAAAAATCCTATTCTTGGTTTACTGCAATATCCAGCAATACCAATGCATGAACCTATTCCACATGTTGCTATTATTGGTTTACTTTCATTTCCACAACCAATATAACCAGTATTTTTTGCCAATTCATGAATATTTTGCATTTCATAAACAGGCAGTTCTAATCTACTCATTGGAATTTATTAATCATTTATGCTTTATAAGTTTTTTTTACTAAGGTGTTTTTAAGGAACATATTGTATTTAAAATTGAGAACATAAATTTAAAACTGAATAAATTATGCTAAAGTTGAAAAAAAACTTCAGTTTTTCTTAAAATTAAAAAAAGAATTATGAGGATACAGTTAATGCTTTGATTAGCTTTAAAGGTTTCAGTCACTCATCTTATTCGTTCGGAAGTTTGTTATTCACAAACCATTGTGATTTATGCAATCCCTTTTTAATAAAAAAATTATGCACAAAGTTACTACAAAACAAAGTAACACATAGTTATAAATTTAAAAATAGACCTGCTTTTTATGAACAGAAATCAGGAACAGAAATCAGGAACAGAAATCAGGAACAGAGATCAGGAACAGAAATCAGGAACAGAAATCAGGAACAGAAATCAGGAACAGAAATCAGGAACAGAAATCAGGAACAGAGATCAGGAAAGATGGCAAAGAATAGAATTTTCAAGTTTTCCTGTCTGTTTACTTTGTTGAGTTTTAATTCTAGAAGATATAAAAAGTGTATATCCCCAGTTGTTGCAACAGCTTTATTATTAGTTGTTGCAGTAGTTGCTGTTATTGGTTTTCAGAATTGGGTATTGATGTATTCAGCAAATGTTTTTACAGGAGTTGAAACATCTTCTTATAATGATGTTTCATCTTTTTTAATAGAAACAGTTGTTGGAAATGTTTTGTATCTAAAGAACATTGGTTCAGATTTTACAATTAAAGATATAAAAATTGATGGTGTTAGTTGTTATGATAATGATACGGTTTATGAAAAAGGAATTTTTGAAATAGATGTCAGTTTATGCCTTGACAATGTTAGTAGTTATGATCCAGAGATTTTGATAGTTACAGACAAGGGTTTGGTTGAAAAAAAAATTTATTACAAACCAAGACCTAAAACATGTTCAATTGGAGGAATTACACTTGAATCACAAACATCACAAACATTCTATAAATATAACAAACCATATAATAGTATGTCAGGATGCTCTGCAATTTCACAGGAAAGAACATGTTCTGGTGGTGTTTTAAGTGGCACAAATGAATATTCATATTTATCATGTAATGATAGCTTAGCACCAACACAGGGTGGAGAATGGGTGCTTGTATTTGCAAATGAAGATTTAGGCGTTAACAATGATTTTTATGTCATGAAATACGAGGCAAAATTTGTAAATACAGCAAGTAAAACACAGGATGCAACACGTAAAGGTTGGCGATATGATACTGCTGGAGGTGATTTAAGTATAAGATCACATCCAACACCTGAACCAATAACATATATTACTCAGACTCAGGCAATTTCTTCATGTTCTTCTTTGGGTGCAGGTTACAAACTGATAACTCGTGCTGAATGGGTAACAACAGCACGAGAAGCAGAAAACAATACATACAATTGGAATACAAGTGAAATATATTCAGGAAGCATGTATAGAGGACATAGTGATAGTGAACCTAGTCATGCTTTATTAATAACAGATGTAAATGATGGTTATATTGGAACAGGTCAAAGTGGGACATCAGAACAAAGAAGAACCTTAAAATTATATAATGGCGAAATCATTTGGGATTTGGGTGGTAATGTATGGGAATGGAACAGTGATGTTTACAATACTAATGCGGAAAGTTCATTAGGTCAAGGTACAAGCAATTGGTATGAATGGACATCTATAAGTTCATCTTACAATCATTTTAAACCATACAATACATCTTTAACATCATCTAATAGAATAGGACAAGTTTATGCTGATGTTGACAATGCACATCCAAGCGGAACAATACATGCCTTCCTCTCTGGCGGTTATTGGCACACTGGTGCTTCTGCTGGTTCTTTTACCTTGGACTTGAGCTATGCTCCTTCGGGCTTGTACAGCTACCTCGGGTTTCGTTGCTCATATGATCCTTGATTTGAGATTTTAGTGGGTAACCCTTTTTAAGAAATTGTGGAATCGTTTGTAAAACGATTTGTGGAATTGTGGAATTGTTAAAGCGATACAGTCACACAACTTTGTTGTGCTCGGTAGTTGTTTAACAACAACTCTTGATGCGAGCTATTAAACAGAATTGACATACATTCGTAATAAAGCTACAGGTCCGAAGTCTGACGGTTTAATATCTAAATTTTTAAAATTAATTTTTGTTGGTTTTGAAATCATTCTTCATCTAACCATACACTGTTTTTTAATAAAATTGATTCATAACCAATCCAAACAACTTTTCCTTATGTATCGATTGCAATTTTAGATAAGTATTGTAAATAATCTAATATTACCTTAAAAGTTTGATATTTCATTTTTCTAGGTATATTTTTCCACAAAGTTTTTTTTTATACATTACAGAATATTTTTCAATAAAACTCTCTACCATTAAAAATTTATTCATTAAAAAATAAAACAAAAGAGTAATTATCAAACTTAGATAATTGATTTTTTTTACATGCAAACCAATAATGTGAGAGAATATTATTAGAGGACTATGAAAAAACCTATATTTTTGAGGTTTTACAAATGATAATGTAGTAAAAACCTAAAACATGGGTGTTTTACAATGTAATCTTTTAAATAATCTTAAGAAAAACTGAATTTTTTTTAAAATTCTCTTTATATTCTAATGTATGTTTGCTACATAAAATTTATAAAAAAGATTATCTATATTACTTATTAATGACAGCATCTGTAAAATTAAAGGTTATAGAAGCACATCAGGATGATGTGAATAAAGGTATTGTAAGGATAGATAGTTCTTTTGTTAAGGCTATTGGAGCTTTTATTGGCGATATAATCTGTATTGAAGGAGAAAGAAAAACATTGGCAATTGTTGACAGGGCTTATCCTTCAGATCTTGGTAATCCTATAATAAGAATGGATGGAACCATAAGAAAAAATGCAAAGACAAGTATAGGTGAATCTGTTGATATATACAAGGTTGATATTAAAGAAGCTGAAAAAATTGTTCTTGTTCCTTTACAGGATGTTATAATGCATTCAGGGGTTATTGCTAATATTAAAAAAGGATTGTATAAAAAACCGGTTACTGAAGGTGATATTGTTGCAATATCAAGTAATGTTCAGGAAAAAAAAGTTGCATTTTCTTCTACTAATGCTTTTGCAATAGATTTGTTTAACGCATTAGAAAGAGATTTCTTAGGTTTTAATATAGGATCAATGAAATTTAAGGTGCAGACCACAAAACCTACAGGCTTTTTATATATAGGATCAAATACTATACTTGAAATTTCAAATAAAGTCTTAGATGATGCTGAAAAACAATCTGTTTCTTATGAGGATGTTGGTGGATTAAAATCACAATTGATTAAAATAAGAGAACTTGTAGAATTGCCCTTAAAACATCCAGAAATATTTGCAAGATTAGGAATAGATGCACCTAAAGGAATTTTGCTTTATGGACCTCCTGGAACAGGTAAAACATTGCTTGCAAGAGCTATTGCATCTGAAACAGAAGCTAATTTTTTTTCAATTAATGCTCCAGAAATAGTTAATAAATATTATGGTGAAAGTGAAAAACAGTTAAGAGAGTTATTTGATAAGGCATCAAAAAATTCACCAGCGGTTATATTTATAGATGAAATTGATGCTATTGCTTCTAAAAGAGATGAAATACAGGGAGAAACAGAAAAAAGGATAGTTGCACAATTATTGACTTTAATGGATGGTTTAAAGAAAAATAAGAAAATAATAGTTGTTGCAGCAACTAATAGACAAGATGCTTTAGATGGAGCTTTAAGAAGACCTGGAAGATTTGATAGAGAGCTTGAGATAGGTGTTCCTAAAGAAGATGATAGATTTGAAATATTAAAGATACATACAAGAGCAATGCCAGTAAAAGGTGTATATACAAAATCTGTTTTAAAATTTGTTTTAATGGATAGACTTGATGACATAATAAAAAAAATAAATGATTCTGAATCAGGTGATGGTAAAAAAATACTTGCAAAACTTAAAGAGAAAAGAAATGAATTTTCAGAGAATAGGAATCAGTTTACAAAACTGTTAACATATATAAATGATCTTATTATTGAAGATTTTGATTTTGAAAAACATTTAAATGAAATTGATGTTAATGAAAATGATGATATATATGCTGATTTTGAATTTTTGATAAAAAATAAGATATTAGATAAAACTTTTGTTAAAGCTTGCGAATATCATGAAAAATCAGTAGATAAACTATTAAAAGAAATAGCTGCAATTACACACGGATTTGTTGGTGCTGATCTTGAGGCTTTAGTAAAAGAAGCGGCTTTTAATGTGTTAAGAAGAAACTTTCCAAAAATGGATTTTAGTGTTGAAAAAAACAAGGAAATTCCCCAGTCAATACTTTCCAAACTTGAAATAGAAAAAAATGATTTTATTGATGCACTAAAGGTAATAAGGCCTTCTGCAATGAGAGAATTTTTTGTTGAAGTGCCAAACGTTAAATGGAATAAAATAGGAGGGCTTGAAAAAGTAAAAGAAGTACTTATAGAATCAGTTGAATGGCCACTTAAAAAAGCTTATGCATTTAAAAGATTAGGAATAACACCACCAAAAGGAATATTACTTTACGGTCCTCCTGGGACTGGAAAAACTTTACTTGCAAAAGCTGTTGCTACAGAAACATCATGTAATTTTATTTATGTAAAAGGACCTGAAGTATTTAACAAGTTTTTAGGCGAGAGTGAGAAAACAATAAGAAAAATATTTGAAAAGGCAAGGCAAAATTCTCCTACTGTCTTATTTTTTGATGAATTTGATGCAATAGCACAGACTCGTCTTGGAGGAGATAGGGGGAAAAATACAGATAGTGTTGTAAACCAAATATTAACTGAGATGGACGGAATTGAAGATCTTATAAATGTTAAGGTTATAGCTGCAACAAATAGACCTAACCTTATAGATCCTGCTTTGCTTAGACCAGGAAGGTTTGACAAACTTATATTTGTAGATATTCCAAATGAAAAAACAAGGGAAGATATTTTATCAATATATCTTACAAAAACACCTGTAAAAAATAAAGAAAAGATAATTTCAGATATAGCTGCAAGAACACAGGGTTATGTTGGAGCTGACATTGAGGCTTTGGTAAGAGAGGCTGCACTTATTGCATTAAGGAAAAATTCTAATGCAGATGAAGTTTTATATGAAGATTTTATGGAAGCTTTAGAGGCAGTTAAACCAAGTGTTAACCCAAGGCTTCAGGAAGAATATAAAAATATTGAAAAAGAGATGAAAAACCCAAGAAAAGACATAGATAACCTTACAATGTCAAGTTATATCTAAAACTTTATTGATAATTTAAAAAACCCTGCTTTTCGTAAGTTCTATATTATTTTTTATGCAAATTTTTGTAAAGAATCTTTAGAATTTCTATGTTGCTATGAGTTGGTTGCTGTGGTTTCCCAAAACTTTTTCGTAATATCTACAATATTGATATTATGAAGTTAAGTAATAAGGATATTGAGCGAATCTGTTACAGATTCGAGCGAAATAATATTGAGAAAGAAACTTTAGCATTTC
>Ga0334889_1000642_pt1 | contig 52262 bp, 46 predicted proteins | sample GraSluR1_MG_2_FD_207222 | JGI IMG/M metagenome (GOLD analysis project Ga0334889, IMG submission 207222) | Sludge microbial communities from methane-producing bioreactor in Wageningen University, Netherlands - Granular Sludge_8_08-R1 | ecosystem: Engineered > Bioreactor > Anaerobic > Unclassified...
GGTGTTGCCCATGCGTAGCGCCCTGTCGGGCACAACTGATGCTCCCTGCGGTCGCTATTAAGGACGCTGGAGCGGAATATTTATGCAAGCAAATGCATAATTATTACTTTTTGCAGCGGAATCAACTCTAATACCGACCAAGTAATAGCTTCTCTGCTCAGGCTGAGCAAAGCTTTGAACAATGCCTAGCGCGACACTACATTTATGCGGATAAGGTTGTTAGGAGTGAAGGCTTGTTCGGCATCATAATACCAGCCTGCGATGGGTACTAAAAGTGACAAAATCATAGCCACCAGGAAAATCACCAGTATCTTGCTTCTCATAGCCTTTATTACCTCCTTAAACATATTTTCGCAGTTGTTTTAATGCTGCTTTTTCCAGGCGGGAAACCTGAGCCTGTGAGATACCGATTTCTTCCGCCACCTCCATCTGGGTTTTACCAGCAAAGAATCGCAATGACACTATATGTTTTTCCCTATCATTCAGCTTCTTCATGGCTTCTTTTATCGATATTTCTTCCAGCCATTGCTCATCCCCGCTCCGTTCATCACTGAGCTGATCCATTACCAAAATGGGATCGCCCCCGTCATTATATATTGGTTCGAATAAGGATACCGGTTCCTGTATTGCATCCAAAGCAAATACCACTTCTTCCCGGCTGACATCAAGGTGTTGCGCTATTTGGCTTACCGTAGGCTCAGCCGAGTTATCATTGATGAGTTTTTCTCTTACCTGTAAAGCCTTGTAGGCAATATCGCGCAATGATCTTGATACCCTAACGGCATTATTGTCCCGCAGATATCGTCTTATTTCTCCGATAATCATCGGTACCGCGTAGGTAGAGAAGCGTACATTCTGGCTTAAGTCGAAATTATCTATTGATTTAATTAAACCTATGCAGCCCACTTGAAAAAGATCATCGACATACTCGCCTCTATTAGTGAACCTTTGAATAACACTTAAAACCAATCTAAGGTTACCCTGAATTAATTTTTCTCTGGCCTGGGTCTTGCCCTGATGCATTTCTGTAAAGAGTATCTTCATCTCTTCGTTTTTCAGAACCGGGAGCTTGGATGTATTTACGCCACAGATTTCAACCTTGTTGATTTAAATGCACCCCTTCCCCTTTTCTTTATATCTTTATGCCTGCAAAAGCTATCTCGGAAATTAAGAAGAAAAGCTTTGGCTGGCATCATATCTTTAATAGAATTATTTACCCGCTTGGGCAATATTATTCTATTTCCAAAATTTAAAGCAGATATAATTCAAGAAAATAAGATGGGGAAAGTTGTATAAGGGTTGCATAAATATACAATCATTCAATTTTGCGAATTTCCCTTTGCAGCCTTTTCAAAATCCGTTTTTCCAGGCGAGAAATATAAGATTGGGAAATTCCTAAAATATCGGCAACCTCCTTCTGCGTTTTCTCATCTCCATCTGCCAAGCCAAAACGAAGCTGAATAATAGTCTTTTCCCGGTTATTAAGTTTGTGCATGGCTTTCCACAAAAGACTTTTTTCCACTTCACTTTCAATTTGTTTATAAATCATATCATTCTCGGTGCCCAGGACATCTGAAAGCAAAAGTTCGTTGCCATCCCAATCCACATTTAAAGGTTCATCCAGGGATATTTCCACCCTATTTTTTATATTCCGGCGAAGATACATCAGTATTTCATTTTCAATACAACGGGAGGCATAAGTGGCCAGTTTAATATTTTTCTTGGGTTCAAAAGTATTAACCGCTTTAATCAGTCCAATAGTGCCAATGGAAACCAGATCCTCAATGTTTATCCCCGTGTTCTCAAATTTTTTGGCAATATATACTACCAACCTCAGATTATGCTCAATCAGGGTTGCCTTTACCGACATAATTCCCTGATCCAGTTGGGAAATCAAAGCCATCTCTTCTTGTTCACGCAGTGGTGCCGGAAGAACTTCAGTTGAACCAATATAATGAATAAATCGAGGCAGCTTCTTCTTAAGGTATAGCTTGATAAAATATAAACGCCAATTCCTTAGTTTCTCAAAAATATCCATCTTCCCATCCTCCTAAGCATTCTCAATTATTTCGGCAGGGATCAAAAACTGGTACTCTCCCTGGGAACTCAGTTTTTCCCGGTATATTCCCACCACCATATTTTGGTGGAATACAGCTTTGCTGCCATTGTTAACCACTATCTCATCCGCACGCACGCCCAGCAGGATGCCATTCTTTTTACCAATGGAGGAAAAAGGAATCAAACGCAAGCGGTTGGCCCAGCTGCAAGCACCCAGAACATCCAGCATGGCACTTTCATCCTGCTTGATTTCCAGCACTTCTCTTAGATCCTCCGGCAGGCAGTCTTTGAGAAACTGGTATTCCGCCACTATCACCGGACGATTGGTAATAGGATCGCGCAGGTTGTTGCCAGTGTCCAAAAAACCTTTACCCTGGCAATAATAATTATTAAACCTTAATTCAACATCAAAGCGAAGCAAGGCGGGGAGAACTTGCCTTAATAAATATTTTTGTCCAAATATTCCGATAGCAAGAGCGGTTAATATTCCCCCTGGCAGCCATAAGTACCACAAATTAGCCCCTGATTGCTTATCCGTAAGCAGATATGAAATGGCAATGCTGGCTCCAGCCACGATAAAATTTATAGCATAAAAATACAGGAAAGCCTTTCTAAATTCGGCCCAGTTTTGCGGGTACAAGGCGATAATAATCATGAGGCAGGAAAATAGAATCTTGAAGGGCAACGAGAACCAGTATTCCATCCCGGAAATTAGATAGGCCAGAGCATATATTCCCCCAAGAAAGGAAGCAAGAACAATACGCTTATATACCACCTGGCTGCCGGTCAATCTAGCTGTGGCCCAGAGTATACAAAAATCCATTATAAAGTTTATTGCGAAACTAAGGTCTGCATAAACCTCGGGAATAGCCATTAATTACCCCTCCAGATCTTTGGATAAGGGGCAGGATAATATTCCAGGATAAGACGAAACTTGGCCGCATTCTCTCCAAATATAGTAATAATAAAGAGATATACGCCATGTAATTCATATGCCTGCCAGAATAATAAATACCTACCATATTATAACAGCATAGGCCTGGTGCATTATGTTGTAATTCAAGGCAGTAAGATAGTTTTAATACTATATAAATAGCAAAAAACCGGGATATTATTCCCGGTTTCATTTAAATTCTTCTATTAATTTGGAGAAGAAGGTTATACTGCCTTATACCCCATTCCGTCCTCCGATTTCCGCCTTCCGTCTCCCAACGCCTGACGACCGACGACTGACAACTTATATCAGCTATTTGCGCCTTAAGAAAGGTGGGATTTCCAGGTCATTTTTATCCAAAAAACTGGGAGGCGAATCCAAACCCCTTAATCTAGTTGACTCAGTGCTGCTGCCCTGGGTCCGGGGAACATTAAATCCGGTTGCTATCACGGTAACTCGTACTTCATCATTAAGCTTTTCGTCAATATTGGCCCCAAATATTATATTGGCTTCAACATCTGCTGCCTGGTGAATTATTTCCGCCGCCTCATTTATTTCAAAAAGAGTCAGATCAGTACCCCCGCTGATATTAAATAAGACACCCTTGGCCCCTTCAATCGAGGTTTCCAACAAAGGACTGGAAATAGCTTCGCGTGCTGCTTCTGCTGCCCGGTTTTCCCCCTTGGCCTTCCCAATTCCCATCAGAGCGGAACCGGTATTCTGCATCACCGTCTGTACATCGGCGAAATCACAATTAATCACTCCCGGTACCGCAATAAGGTCCGATATTCCTTGAACTCCCTGCCTTAGTATATCATCCGCTATTTTGAAAGCATCATTAAATGCCGTATGCTTATCCACTACTTGCAGCAGCCGGTCATTGGGAATAGTGATGAGGCTATCCACCGCTTCCCGCAAAGCCTCAATTCCCCGCTCAGCTTGCGAGTTTCTTTTGCGTCCTTCAAAAGTAAATGGCTTGGTAACAACTCCAACCGTTAGAGCACCGAGGTCTTTGGCAATTTTAGCGATTATAGGAGCCCCGCCGGTTCCGGTTCCTCCTCCCATACCAGCAGTTACAAAAACCATATCCGAACCCTGCAAGGCTTTTTTTATCTCATCAGCAGTTTCCTCGGTGGCTTTCATACCTACTTCCGGATCAGCACCTGCCCCCAGCCCCTTGGTAAGCTTCTCCCCCACCTGGATTTTCTTTTCCGCCCGGGAGAGAAACAAGGCCTGAGCGTCAGTGTTTACCGCAATAAACTCCACTCCTTTGAGCCCCGCCTCTATCATCCGATTAATCGCATTATTTCCCCCACCACCAGCACCTATCACCTTAATCTTGGCAAACTGCTGCATCTCTACATCAAAATCCAATGGCATTTAAAAACCTCCTCCACCTTTACCTGAATAATTCTTTAAACCATCTGCTAAGCTGGTCGAAAAGAGCTGCTATACCCCGCTTGTTATCACAATTTATATTTAAATATCGGGATGAATAAATCAATCCACCAAGAATTACCGCATTCTGGGGGCGATTAAAATCAACCGGAATACCTCTTAAGTTTTCGGGAATTCCCAGGCGCGTGGGAATATTGGTGTATTCCTCTATGGTCTTTACCAGACCGGTTAGTTCAGCCTCTCCCCCCGTAACTACGATTCCTCCCGGAATCCGATCCAGGCAGGCAAATTGTTTAAGCTCCGCATAGATCATTTCCACAATTTCCATAACTCGGGCTGATATAATCTCAGCTACCACCTCTTGTGACACCTGCCGGATTTCTTTACCTTGAACATTTTTCACATTTACTATTACATCATTCCTGGCTACCTCAAGGCTGGCCACACCATTTCTTTCTTTGATTCTGCCCGCCTCTTCCAAGGAGGTTCTTAATACAATAGCCAGATCCCGGGTAATATACTCGCCACCAATCGGCAGAACTGAAGTGTAAAGAAGACTACCTGCCTCGAAAAAACTAATCTCGGTGGTCCCTCCACCGATATCAAGCAGTACCACACCCATTTCTTTTTCTGTAGGCAAGAGAACAGCCTCCGCTACCAGCAAAGGATTATATATTATTTTTTCCGTCTGTAAATTAATACGCTGCATGCTCCGGTGCATATTCTGAATAGCCGCTGTAGCCGCAACAATTATAGTCGTCTCCAATTCCAGCCTGCTGCCAACCATTGCTATCGGGTCTTTTACCCCATCATAACCATCTACTATATACTGTCTCTCCACCGCTTGCACAATGGTCTTATCAGGCGGCAAAGCAATATTGCAGGCAGATTGCAACACCCTTTGTCTATCATCCTGGGTAATCTCATAACTGGGATTGCCCACAGCCACTACCGCGTGATTATTGATAGCATATACACTGCTCCCGGAAAACCCCAGAAGAGTACTGGCTATATCAACCCCGGTCAATCTTTCCAAATCATTAAGACAACTATTAATAGACCGGGCTGTGCTTTCAATATCTACGATATTACCCTTGCGCAAACCCAGTGATGGCACATGGGAAACCCCCAGGATATTAATCTCCTGGCCCTGGCTCAGTTCGGCCATCGCTGCCTTAATAAAGCTGGTTCCTACATCCAGAGCTACTACTATGTTTCTATTAATGCCAAGCACCCCTTAGAAAGATTCCTTCTTTCTTAGTACGCCAAACATACGGTTTTTCCCTTTTTTACATGGTGTTTTTATTTAATATTTTTTCAATAGATATCGACGGATTATTCCTAAATTTTGGAATATGCGTACACCGAAAACCACCACCGCTGCCAGGTAAAGCTGAACCCCCAGCCTGTCCCCCAAATAAGCCATGCCAGCTGCCAGGAGAGTATTGACCACAAAACCACTAACAAAGATGGTGGTATCGAAATTATCTTCCATATAAGCTCGAATCCCGCCGAAAACCGCATCCAGGGCGGCAATAACCGCAATGGACATATACTTGGCATAGACCACACTCAGAAAAACCGGTACCTGCATACCGATCAGCAAACCTATCATAAGACAAAAGAGTACTAAGAGCCACATAAATTATTCCGCCTTTTCCTCATATTTAACCGGTTGGGCAAAGGTAAATTTAACACTTCCGCTGTAGGCGGGGATGGTAATTTTCTCAGCCTTTTCTATAGTGGCTTGTATTCCCAGCACTTTCAGGGATTCCATATAACCATTCTTAATCAACATCCCACTTTCCAACATATCCGGATTACCTATAGCCTTAATTACAAAAGGCGGGCCTATCCTATTCCAATTAACCAAAATCAAAGTACCCGCACACCTTATTTCCGATTTTGCCGTAATCCGTTCACCATTGATGGAAATAGCTTCCGCACCTGAGGTCTTTAGTTCATTAACCAGCATTAAAAGATCTGAATCGTGAACCAATGAGAAATTAGGATTGTCACCCGGCTGAAGTTCACGGGGATTATCATTGACCGTTATTATAACACCAGGTCCTTCTACCGCAATAAGCCCGGCACTCATATTAGCATCTTGCAAATCAGCCTGCAAATCGGCCATAGCCTGGTCAGTTTCCCGTACATTTTTGAGTTTTTCGCGCAAAGATAGTACTTCCTCCACCAGGGCATCTCTTTCTTCGCTCACGCTCTGTACCTGTTGCGTCAAGTCCTCGACCCGGGCAGGAACCAGGTTGGCCTGATAACTCTCCGTAGTTTTGAATTGAATCGCCAACATTATACCCAATACCATACAGACAATAGCTATAGAAATTTGAGCACCTTTACTACGCAAAAGAAGCACCCCCTATTCCTGTACATTCCTGGTTTTCAAAACCGGTTGGCCCTTAAATCGCAGGTCAACATATTCTAAAACATCAGTACCTTTCTCATCCAGCTCAGTTTCAATCGCAAATACCTGTTCCACAAATTTAGTTTTTTCCTCTAATCTTTCCAGGTTTCCAAAGTTGACTTCAGTTCCTTTTTGGGTATAAAAAACTATTTCTTTGCTTTTGTTTATATAGTGAAAATCAGAAATGGCTTTCCTGCTCTTAATCGATAATGCATCATAGAGGACTTTAATCATTTTAACCCCCTCCGGCTCCACGGCCTGTCCCAGATTTACCCGGGGAGGAAGATTATCCATGGTAATTAACGGGTAATCAACGAGGGAGTATTTCTGCAACTTATCTATACATATGCTATCTTTATCAATACACAGCAAGACATCATGGTAGGGAACCAGAGCCCAGATTTTTCGTTCCTGCACCTGTACTTCAATTTGCCGGGGGAAGTGCCTTACCAAAGCAGCCTTTTTTATTACCGGGTGAATCTCTATGGCTTTGCTGACAAATTCATCATTTATTTCAAATATGTTTTGTCCCCTGCTAAGACCGGATAGGCGAAGAACTTCATCCTCGGACACTATCTTCAACCCGGTAATGGTAATTTTCTCTATGTTGAAGAAGGAGCTGTGTAAAAAAAGATATAGTGAGACTAATACCAGCAAAATTAAAATGGAGATACCGAAAAATTTACGTGAGACAGCCTTGTTCATTGTCTTCTCCTATCCCCATAATTACTGTGAAGATTATAGCAGAAATTCGCAACAAAATCATTGTATCCCTGTAAAAAAAAAGAATACGACAGCTTAAAGCATCGTTATATCACGGGGACGTCTCTGTTGATATTATCAGCGGAAACATCTCCGTGATATGTTTCTTCCTTTTCTCTCTTTACATTCTATACTCGGCGTATATCCGCCCCTAATTTCTCCAGCTTTTCATGAATTTTTTCATAACCCCGGTCTATGTGTTCCACCTTGCTTATTATAGTCTCTTCATGGGCAAATAAAGCAGCCAGGATTAACGCAGCACCGGCTCTCAGATCAGTCGCTTCTACTGTAGCTCCTTCCAGGGCCGTTTTCCCTTTAACAATAGCGATACGACCCTCCAGTTTTATATCGGCTCCCATACGCCTGAGTTCTTGAACATGCATATAACGATTTTCGAAAATAGTCTCGACTATAATACTAGTTCCAGGAATAGAAGCAAATAAAGCCATCATCTGGGGCTGCATATCAGTGGGAAAACCTGGGTAAGGCATGGTCTTAATATCTGTGGGGCGATATTTATGGTTTCCTATTACTCTGACCCCAGTACTTTTAGGGATAACCTCTACCCCAATCTCTCTCAATTTGGCAATTAACGGCTGTAAGTGTTCCAGTACCACATTTCCCAAAAATACATCACCACGACTGATGGCTGCAGCCACCATAAAAGTTCCGGCCTCAATACGATCAGGAATTACCCGGTACTCAACCCCACCCAATTTTTTTACTCCTTCAATCTGCACCGTATCCAGACCCGCCCCAGTGATTCTTGCTCCCATACCATTGAGAAAATTTTGCAAATCATATATCTCCGGTTCGCGAGCTGCATTCCGTATGGTAGTGATACCAGGAGTAAGGGTTGCTGCCATAATAATATTTTCCGTAGCCCCCACACTGGGGAAATCAAGCAATATTTCTTTGCCCATTATACCCTGCTGGGCTTTTCCTTCCATAAAACCATATTCTTCGGTCAATTCATATCCCAGATTTCTTAAACCTTTTAAATGCAGATCCATCGGCCTGACCCCTATGGCACAGCCTCCGGGATAAGCTACCCGAGCCCGTTTAAAACGCCCTAGTAAAGCCCCCATTACCAGGTTGGATGCTCTCATCTTCCGGGAAATGCTTTCCGGGAGCTCATAATTGTTAATAGTCCTGGCATCTATCACCAATACATCGGCTTCTCGTTTCACTTTTGCTCCTAGAATTTCCAAAGCCATAGACATCACATTTATATCTTCCAAATCGGGCACCCCGGATAATACCACTTCACCCATCGACATCAAACTGGCGGCCATAATAGGCAAAGTTGCATTTTTTGAACCACTTATTTCGACCTGGCCTTTTAGCCGCCGTCCTCCTCTGAGCCTCAAACTATTCAAGAAAACACCTCCACCAGGACTAAACCTTCAGAACAGACTCGGGCAGAACCTCAAGCAATTGCAGGCCCAGTTTCCATATGTCACCAGCCCCCATGGTAATAATCAAATCATTCTCCTGGCATATTTGAAGCAGGTAAGGAATAATCTCTTCTCTCTGGGGGATATATACTGAGTGGCAGCCAATACTTTGGGCGGCCTGGCAAACCACTTCCCCGCTAATCCCAGGAATAGCTTCTTCCCCAGCAGAATAAACCTCAGTGATTATCGCTAGATCAGCATTTATTAAGGCCTCACCCAATTGACGACCCAACAATTGGGTTCGCGAATAGCGATGAGGTTGATATACCACAATTACCCTTCCAGAGTGGAAGTTCCTGGCCGCATCAATTGTCGCCCGGATTTCAGTGGGGTGATGAGCATAGTCATCTACTACCGTAACCAAAGCTTTCTGTCCCTGGATTTGAAACCTGCGCCTGGCTCCGTGGAAATTTTTTAAAGCTGATTTTATTGGCTCCATTTCTAGTCCCAGCTCCAGAGCACTGGCTATGGCTGCTAAAGCATTTAAAGCATTGTGTTTTCCCGGAACCGCTAGTTCAAAACGACCCAGGAACCCCAGTTCCCGCTTATAAACATCAAAATGCGAACCTAAACCAATAGACTCCCAATTCAGAAAATAATAGTCGTTAGATAAGTCTTCTCCATAAAACAACAAGCGTTTGTTTAGCGTTAAATCTTTTACTAAACTACGATTAAAAGCATCTCCTCCATAGAGCATGGCAAAGCCTTCCGGTCTAATCTGCTCAACAAACTGGCGAAAAGCTTTTCTTATATTATCTACTGACTTATAATAATCCAGGTGATCATCTTCAACATTGGTTATTAAGGCAATATATGGTCTCAAATCAAGAAACGAAGCATCACTTTCATCGGCTTCCACTACAAAATAATCTCCTCTTCCCAGTTTGGCGTTCAGCTCGCTTCCCTGCAACTCTCCCCCTACAATAAACGAAGGTTCAGTTCCGCAATTGGCCAATACCATGTACAACATGGATGTTGTGGTGGTCTTTCCATGAGCCCCGGCAACTGCCACGGCCTTTTTGGCATTGGCCAAATGGGCCAGCATCTGTCCCCGTTTTAATATAGGAATCTTTTTCTCCCTGGCCAGCCTTAGCTCAATATTATCTTGAGGTACGGCTGAGGATGTGACCAGCAAATCCACCCCTTCCTTAAGATTGGATGAAGAATGACCCTTAAATATCTCGACACCTATTTCTTCAAGCCTACTGGTAGTATCGTTGACCTGCAGGTCCGAACCACTGACCTTATAACCCTGTTGGGCAAGTACCCTGGCTATACCGCTCATTCCTGCTCCAGCAATTCCTACCATATGAATCCATTTTCCTGGAGTGAAAGCCATTCCCTCATCTCCTTCTCCAACATCTGTCCCAGTACATTTTATAGTATGCATAATTAATAGAAGTGGTTACATTACAGCTGCTTGTCCCAGGAGCAAAACCAACGGTGACTTTGGTTAAAACCCTTGGGAAAGCTCATATTGGTGGATTAGCGGATACGGCGGGAGTAAGACATATCTTTTACCCATGCCTGGCCATAAGTACTCAATTGTCTGGCAGTGTCAATATTACATCCAGTATCTCATTTAAGGCATTGGGCCGGCCCTCTTTTGCCATATTCCTTGCCATTTCCTTTAAGTAAACCGGGTTTTCCCTTAGTTCATTAACCTTTTTATAAAGAGTATCCCCATCCAGGAACTCATCAATAACCATTTCCACGGCTTTTTTTGCCAGTAAAGCCCGAGCATTTTTCTCCTGGTGATTTTCCGCCGCATAAGGATAGGGAACCAAAATTGCCGGTAACCCAAGAATAGCCAGCTCCGAAAGGGTGCCGGCTCCCGCCCGGCATACAGCCAGATCAGCCGCCGCCAGGGCTTCCTCAATATTAAACATATAGGGGTACAACTGGAGAAACCGCCTTTTACTTAATGACAAGCGTTCCTCCAACTGCTGTTTAATTTCATTATAGGATGATTCTCCGGTAATCCATATTATTTGCATCTTGCTATCCTGCCAGCGTTCCACCGCTTCCAACATAGCCTGGTTGATAGTCATGGCCCCGCGACTACCGCCAAAAACCACCAGGGTAAATAGATTGGGCTCAAGCCCCAGCTTTTTTATGCTCTCCGCCCGCTGGACATTAAATATTTCCGACCTAACTGGCAAACCGGTTACTTTCATGGATTTAGCCTTCATATAGGGTGCAGCTTCAGCAAAATTAAGTAAAGCATAATCCACTCTCCGGGCCAGATTCCGGTTGGCCAACCCGGGAATAGCATTCTGTTCATGTATCACGGTCTTAGACGGGAAAAAAGTACCAGCCATTACAATAGGAAAAGAAACATAGCCGCCCGTACCTATCACGATATCAGGTTGAAAATCTTTTATTATATCCCAGGCCTGAAAAAAACTGCGGGGAAATTTCACCAGGGAGCGAGAAGCTTTGAGCATGGAGGAGCGGTCAATTCCTGATATATCGATAGTAGTGAATCTCAGGCCCGCCCGGGGAACAATATTAGCCTCCAAACCCTTTTTTGTACCTACATAGAGGATTTCTGCTTCCCCCAGCCTCTCCTTTAAACCGCTGGCTATAGCCAAGGCTGGATATATATGTCCTCCGGTACCTCCCCCGGTAATAATAAACTTCATTTGAACTGCCTGCCTCCTTAACATAAACCAACCACAATGTCACGGGGACGGGGTTGTTGACAACTTCGCCCTTCCCTGTCACGGGGACGGGGTTGTTGACAACTTCGCCCTTCTGATTTCAGACATCTGACGGCCAACAAATGTCACGGGGACGGGGTTGTTGACAACTTCGCCCTTCCGATTTCAGACGTTTGACGGCCAGTAATCCCCTTCCCCTTCCGTCATCCGTCTTCCGCCATCCGTCATCCGACGATTAATTACAATAACGAGAGATGTTCAGCAGCAAGCCTACTCCACAGAGGGTGAACAATAACGATGAACCTCCATAGCTTATAAATGGTAAAGTTATGCCGGTAACCGGCAGGGCGCCTGCTACTACCGCGATATTGACCAAAGCCTGAAAAACTATCATTAGCGTAATACCAACTGCCAGGAGACTGCCAAAGGTATCCGGGGCCTTGATGGCCGTTCTAAACCCCCGCCAGGCAAAGAGTAAAAAAAGGAGCAGAACCAGGCTGGCTCCCACAAAACCTAATTCTTCACCTAGAATAGCAAAAATAAAATCCGTATGTTGTTCCGGAAGGTAGAAGAATTTTTGCCGGCTCCGTCCCAAACCCATTCCAAACAAACCTCCCGAGCCCAGAGCATAAAGGGACTGAATGGTCTGATAGCCTTCATCACCCGCATATTTCCAGGGGTTTAAAAAGGCAACCAGCCTTTCCAAACGGTAGGGAGCAACCGCTATAGCCGCCAATATCGCACCTATTCCGGCCATAAAAACCGCCCCTAGGTGAGACCATTTGGCCCCGGCAGCCAGCAACATAAAAAATACCGTGGCCGCGATGGCAAAAGCGGTTCCCAGATCAGGCTGCAGCATAATCAATCCCCCTACCAGTGCCACCAATAGCAAGTAGGGCAGTACTCCTTTCGAGAAAGAGCGTATGGAGGAAAGGTTCTGATCCATAGTCCGGGCCAAAAACATTATCATTCCTAATTTAGCCAATTCCGAGGGCGAAAAACGCAGAAAACCCACTCCCAGCCAGCGGTTGGATTCATTTACCTCAATCCCCAGAGGGGTAATTACCAGTATAAGGCATATCAAGGAAATGAGCATTAAGGGCAGGGCCAAGTCTTTAAGCTTGGAATAGTTTATTTTCATTATTACCAGCATGGCCATTATACCCAGAATCGCCCAATATAACTGGCGCTTAAAAAAATGGTAGGCATCGTCATAGCGGATATTCGAAGTAACCGCACTGGAACTAAATACCATTACCAGTCCTATTCCCAACAGGGCCATTGTGGTTATAAACAAGATAAAATCAGGCGGACCTTTTTTTGCTCTCAATCTTTTCCCCCCCAGCAGAAGCAATAATAGGAGAACTACCCGGAAATAGACTTGACCATCTCACAAAAGAGATCCCCCCGCTGTTCATAGCTTGCGAACATATCCCAGCTGGCACAAGCTGGAGAGAGCAGTACTACTTCACCCTTTCGCGCCAACTCGTGGGCCTTGATTACAGCCGCTTGCAGGTCTTCTACCTCATGTATATTCCGGAAACCGGCATCAATTACTGCATCCTTTATCTCTTCCCGGGCTTCCCCCAGCAGGACCAGTTCTCTCACTTTCTGCTTTATTAATCCCGCCAGCTGGGAGAAACTGGAGCCCTTGTTCCTGCCCCCGGCTATCAGTATAATAGGCTGGTTAAAAGAGTCCAGGGCTTTCATCACCGCCTCGGGATTGGTAGCCTTGGAATCATTAACATAAAGGACATCATCATAAAGACCTAGCTCCTCCATCCGATGCCTGACCCCGGGAAAACTGGCCAGAGCCTGGCGAATATCCTCTGGGCTTACCCCGGCAAGACTGGCCATCATTGTGGCAGCTAAAATATTCTCCAGATTGTGTTTCCCCCGCAGGGAAACTTCATCTATTCTCGCTATTTCTTGAATAATACCTGCTCTCTTAATAGTTATGACTCCATTATTTATAAAAGCCCCTTCCATCAACTCCCTTTCACTGGAAAAAAAGAAGGTCTGGGCAGGGCAGCTTCGGGCCATTTCCCTAAGAATGGAGTCTTCATAATTGAACACCGCATAATCACCTGGCTTTTGCTGGGCAAATATCTTGGCTTTAGCCTCGATATATCTTTCCATAGTCTTGTGCCGGTTAAGGTGATCAGGGGTGATATTAAGCAGGCCGCAAATATAAGGCCGGAAGCTTGAACTGCTCTCAAGTTGAAAACTGGACAACTCTACCACAATTGTCCCTGCAGAGATACTGTCCAGCAAAGTAGTCAAGGGAATGCCGATATTGCCACCGGCCAGTGCATTCCTCCCTGCCTGGGCTAAAATGTAATGCAGTAAGGAAGTAGTAGTAGTCTTGCCGTTGGTTCCGCTTATAGCCAGGAACTCAACTGCCTTTGGTTTCAGGATATAAGCCAATTCCACCTCTCCAATTACCGGGATTCCCTGCTCCCGGGCTTGCCGGATTGGTGCTGTTTCCAGCGGAACTCCCGGGCTTACTACCAGCAGGTCAAAATCCTGCCGCTTCACTTCCGGATATCCGCCAGCATAGTACTTTATGCCCAGTTTTTCCAATTCATCCAGAATAGGAGCCAGGGTTCGGGCTTCTTTTTCATCACAAGCGCTAAGCTGGGCACCACGTTTATCCAGGGCCTTTATCGCCGCCATTCCACTGCGGGCCAAGCCTACTACCAGTATCCTCTTACCGCTAAAATCCAATCCATCTCCTCCCTTAGCCTACTCCCCAAAAGCTCCAAATCCCCAGGAGCATAAAAACAAAGGAAAGGCCCCAGAAATATCTTACCACCCTGGTTTCCGGCCAGCCTTTCAACTCATAATGGTGATGCAAGGGAGCCATGCGAAATATCCTCTTTCTCGTAGTTTGGTAGGATATAACCTGTAAGATAACACTTAAGGTTTCAATCACATAGACCCCGCCAATAATAATCAAAGCTATTTCCGAGCGGGTTAAGGCCGCCACAGCAGCCACTGCTCCTCCCAGGGCCATAGAACCGGTATCTCCCATAAAAACCCGGGCTGGATGGCGGTTAAATACTAGAAAGCCCAGGCAAGCTCCGGCCAGTGCGCCGCAAAAAACACTCAGGCTATAATGTCCTGTCATAACGCAAATAACCGCCAGAGCCAGGCTTACAAAAAAGCTTACCCCGGAAGCCAGTCCATCCAGACCATCAGTAAGATTCACCGCATTGGCAGTACTCACCACAACAAAAACAATGAAGGGAAGATACCACCAACCAAGATCCACTGCATGGCCGGTAAAGGGTATAAGTATAGCGGTTCCCCGTTTAAAATAAAGAATCAGCAAAAGCCCGAAAAGAAATGCTATCAGGAGCTGCAATCCTAGTTTTTCTCGGGCACGAAGCCCCAGGGAACGTTTCAATACCACCTTGATATAGTCATCCCAAAAGCCTACCGAACCGAATGCCAGCATTAGCAGCACCGCTGCCAGGGCTTCAGTACTGCTACCTGCCATAATGAAGCTGGCCAGCATTACCGCGGTAATAATAATTATACCCCCCATGGTGGGGGTGCCTGCTTTGGCATAGTGGCCTTTGGGGCCTTCCTCTCTAATACTCTGCCCTACTTTAAGCCGTTTAAGAAATGGTATCATTATAGGTCCCATTATTATTGATACAACTATGGCAATAGCTGCTGCCAAAAATGCATTACTCAAATAATTCTGCAAAGGATACCCTCCTGCTTAAGGAAAATTATTATTTGACTCTATTGCAAAAAGTAATAATTATGCATCAGCTTGCATAATTATTCCGCTCCAGCGTCCTTAATAGCGACCGCAGGGAGCATCAGTTGTGCCCGACAGGGCGCTCCGCATGGGCAACACCAACGGCTCGTCTCGCGGCTCGAACAGCCATAAGAACAGCCTTAGGAACGGTCCTTTTGGCTGGTACTTCTTCCGCCCTCCGTCTTCCGACTTCCGTCTTCCGCCCTCCGTCTTCCGACTTCCGAGTAGATTTCTTCCGCCAGACTTTCCAGCTGCATTCCCCGGGAAGCCTTAAACAATATGGTATCACTACTATTCAAGCTTTGTTTAAGAAATTCTATGCTTTCTTCTTTGGAAAGGAAATGCCGGACCTGCTCTCCTGCCATACCTGCAGCTCGGGCCGCTTCCGCCATCCATGCCGCTCGTTCCCCTATGCATATCAAAAGATCCACCTGGTTCTTAACCGCATGGTGGCCAACTTCCCGGTGTCCCTCCTGCTCGTAATCACCCAATTCCAACATATCTCCCAAAACCGCTGCCAATTTGCCTTTTTCCTGCAGCTCCCGGCTGGTTTCCAGGGCATTAATCATGGAAAGCGGATTAGCATTATAAGTATCATTGATTATCTTTCCCCCGTCAGGTAGAGGAATAATCTCCAGTCGCTGGGAACCCGGATTGAAATTAAGCAAGCTGGACTTTATTTCTTCCAGGGGAACCCCCAGCAAAAACGCCATGGCTGCAGCAGCCACTGCATTCATAGCCCATCTCCTTGAAGGTAATGGTAAGAACAGTTTTTCCGACTGACCCAAGCAGATAAGTCTTATTTCTATACCTTGATTTTTTATAATAGTTTCCTCTATGCGAAAATCACAAGATTTACTATAGCCAAAGCGGTACTTTTTGGCCGCATAAGGCCGAACCGCTTCCTCCAGCAACGGTGAATCTCCATTAATAAGGGCAAAGTCACCGGCCCCAAGAGTAGCCATTACTTCCGCTTTTGCCCGGGCTATATTCTCCAGGCTGCCCAGGGTTTCCAGGTGTACTTTTTCCACATTGCTTATAAGGGCCGAGCTTGGCTGAGCTATTGTAGCCAGCTGCAACAATTCCCCCTGGCCCCTCATGGCCATTTCCAGCACTGCCACCTGATGAGTTTTATCCAGTTGCAATAAAGTCAAGGGAAGGCCAATTTCATTGTTGTAATTACCACTGGTTTTTAAGGTTTTAAAGCGGGATTGCAGGCAGAGAGCTAAAATATCCTTGGTACTGGTTTTGCCAACACTGCCTGTAACCGCCACCACCGGTATATTAAAGCTGCGCCGGTAAGCAGCAGCCAGATCCTGCAAAGCATCCAGAGTATCATTAACCAGGATTAAAGATTTACCAGGGCCGGCTTTGGTCAAGCAATCCCCCCGGGAGACAATAACCGCCGCGGCCCCATTTTTCCATGCATCTTCCAGAAAATCATGGCCATCGGAACTTTCTCCTTTAAAGGCAAAAAACAAATAGCCGGGTTTAACGCGGCGTGAATCAATCTCCACCCCATTAACTATGGTCTTTTCATTCCCCGCCAGTAGTTTTCCTTTAATACTATCGACAACAAAACCCAGCTCCAAATGCATTATTTTACCTTTCCTCTCAACAATTCCGCTGCCACTTTCCGGTCATCGAATTCCAGGACCTGATCCTTCACCAATTGGTAGTTTTCATGCCCTTTCCCGGCTATAACCACCAAATCACCCGTTCGCGCCAGGTGAATAGCATGTCTTATAGCCTCTCTGCGGTCGACGATTATAGCATAACGGGACTTTTCCACCTTATCCATCCCAGGAATTATCTCCGCAATAATGGCATGGGGATCCTCACTACGCGGGTTATCGGAAGTCACCACACAGAAATCGCTGTATTTGGCGGCAATTTCACCCATAAGCGGTCTTTTGCCCCGATCCCGGTCACCCCCACAGCCGAATACGCAAATCAAACGCTTTTTCCCTAACTCCCGGGAGGTTTGGAGAATATTTTCCAAACCATCAGGAGTATGCGCATAGTCTACAATCACCGCAAAATCCTGCCCGCAATCAACCTTTTCAAAACGCCCCGGTACCCCCTCCACCCTGGCCAGAGCCGATTGAATTAAGCCTGGATCGATCCCCTCCTGCAGAGCAAAGCTAATAGCCGCCAGGGCATTGTAAATACTAAAAAGACCAATGAGTTTCATATTAATCATAAGGCTATTATCTCCGTAATGTAGGCGGAAACTACTGCCATCCAAGTCAATCTTGAGTTCGCCGGCTTGATAATCGGATCTCTTTTTTATTCCATAACTACGGCAAGGGATGGTGGCAGCCTGAAAAATCTCTTCGGCCCAGGGGTCATCGATATTGATAATGGCATAGTTTTGCTTTTCTTCTTTTATCATTTGAAAGAGCTGAAGCTTGGCTGCCCGGTAATTATCCATATTTTGATGAAAATCCAGGTGGTCCTGAGTCAGGTTGGTAAATACCGCCACATTGAAATCTATCTCTGCCACCCGCTGCAGCTGCAAAGCGTGCGATGAGACCTCCATTACTATATAGTCGGCCTTTTCCTCCCGGCATAAGGCCATAAAACTCTCTATCTCCAAAGCTTCCGGGGTAGTGTGTTGCATCTCTCTTTGAATTTCGCCGACCTGGGCATAAAGAGTACCCATTATGGCCGTTTTCTTGCCCGCCTCTTCCAAAATAGCTTTGATTAGATCCGTTGTTGTGGTTTTACCATTGGTTCCGGTAACTGCAACCACCCTAATGGATTTAGAAGGCCGGCCATAATAATTGGCAGCCAACAAGGCCAGGGCACTCCGGGTGTCGGGGGTAGTAAGCAAAGTCGCTTTTCCTCCCGTATCCAGCTGTCTTTCGGCCAAAACCGCCCCGGCTCCATTCTCAATTGCCTGCCCGGCAAAAAGATGTCCATCACTCTTTAAGCCGCTAATGCAGATAAAAAGATCTCCTGGTTTTACCCGTCTGGAATCATAAGCAATTCCACTAATCTCCCTATCTAAAGGACCATCTTGCAGCTCTATGGTTAAATTTTTAATTAATTCCACCAGCTTCAATTTAAGGCCCCCCTTTTTTTCATTCTCCCACCATGCTCGGCACTCTCAACTATAAAAACCCCTTATCCCTGACCCCTCATGCCTCACTTACCCTATTCTCCCACCGGCTGGAACTTAACCCTTATGCTGGAGCCGCTGCTTACCACTTTCCCGGCCTCAGGCAATTGCTGGTATGCCAGGCCATATCCCTCTGGTACTAAATGAAGCCCCAGATCAGCCAGTATTCTAGCTACTTCTTTCATTGATTTCCCCTGTAAATCGGGGATAGTTACCTCTGCGCCTTCCTTTCCCCCTTCAAAGGGAGAAAGATGGATTATAACCTCAGAATCCCGCTCCACTTTAGTATGGGCCCGGGGAGTCTGCTGCCACACCACAGTACCGCTGCCATCGACCTCAACTCTCAAACCCCGTGCCTTGATCAGGGAACTGGCCTCTGATGCAGGCAGGTTAACCACATCAGGTACTATAAGCTGTTCCTTTGGCTCTATGCTTTGCTCACCCTTGCCCGAATTATACCTGGGTATCTCCAGGTATTTGAAGGAATCATTCAGTATTTCCCGAAAAGCCGGTGCCGCCACCCAGCCTCCATAATAGGGGTAACCCTTGGGAGCATCAACCACTACAATGCCCAGCAGCCGAGGCTGGTTGGCCGGAGCAAAACCCACAAAAGAAGCTACATGTTCATTGCTCATGTATCTCCCGTCAGGACCCACTTTTTGGGCTGTACCCGTTTTCCCGGCAACCTTATAGCCCTCCAAATAAGCATTCCGCCCCGTTCCGTTTACCACTTCACCTTCCAGCATCATACAAAGTTCTCGGGCGGTTTCGGGGGAAATAACCTGTCTAACCACCTGAGGCTCAACCTTTTTTATAACATTTCCCTTATCATCTAAAACCTGTTTCAATAAATGCGGCTTCATCAGCTTACCCTCGTTGGCAACTGCCCCCACCGCTGTTAGCAACTGTATGGGAGTTACCGCATTGGCCTGCCCCATGGCCATGGTGGCCAGTTCAATCTGCTGCGCGGAAGCCCGGGGAATAAGAATCCCTTCCGCCTCACCGGGCAGGTCAATACCGGTTTTTTGTCCAAAACCAAAAGCCTTGAGATATTTATAGTAGTTTTGCAGGCCTAACTCCAAACCTATCTGTATAAAAGCTACATTACAGGATTTCTCAATAGTCTGGGCAAAGCTCTGGCTGCCATGGGGTTTTCTGTCCGGGCAGCCAATAACCTCTTTACCCACCTTAATATAACCAGGACAATAAAACCGGCTTTCCGCGTTCACCACACCTTCCTGCAAAGCCATGGCCGCAGTTGTTATTTTCATAGTGGACCCCGGTTCATAACTATCGTTGATGCCATAATTCCGGCGATTGCTGACCGCATATGCCGAAAAATCATTGGGGTCAAAAGTAGGCCGGGAAGCCAGAGCCAGTATTTCTCCGGTCGACACATCCATTATTATGGCCGCAGCTGATTTAGCTTTTCTTTCGTTAAAGACTTTGTCGAGTTCCCTTTCCGTAATATACTGAATAGTTTCATCAATGGTTAATATCAAATTGGCCCCATCAACCGGAGGGATAAACTTATGAGTAGCTTCCGGAATAGGCCGGTTGACGGCATCATGCTCTATAATTATGCGGCCTTTGGTTCCTCCCACCAATTTGTCGTAGTAAAAATCGACCCCTTCGAGACCGTTGTTATCCACCCCGGCAATACCCAGCACATGACTGGCCAAAGTACCTTTGGGATAGTAGCGGCGGCTTTCTTCCGTAAGCCCGATTCCCGGCAAATCCATTTTCCTTATTGTTTTCGATTTTTCCGGATCAATCTGTCGTTTTACCCATTCGAAAGAACTACTCCGGCTAATTCGCCGCAACAAGCTTTCTTCGTCCATTTCCAAAACCTGCGCCAGCTTGGCAGCAATCTCCTTTTGCTGCCCCTTACTGCAAACCTCAGCCGGAATGGCATAGACCGAATCAGCACTTACGGAAATAGCTAATTCATTGCCATTGCGGTCATAGATTATACCTCTTTTGGATTCTACCGGCACATCCCGCATCCGGTTTTGCAGCGCTTTTTCCGAGAGCTCAGCCCCTTTGACGAATTGTACCCAAAAAACCCTGCTCCCCAGTAGTAAAAATATAATGATAAAGAAGAAAAAAAGCGTAGCAATACGCTTTCTTACTATAAAACCGGTGGTTTGCATCAATATCCACCTCGTTCTTTAGTTGCTTCGGGCGGCCAAACGAATCAAATTATCATAGATCTTTTTTAAAGCCTTTTCCTGATCACGATTGGCAACATTTACAGAATCTTGTTTCACTGCTGTCTCCCCTCTCCGCTCGGAAGGAATCACCACTGCAAAGTTTAAATCTTCTTCCGCTTTTACCATGCCCAAATCCTTTGTAGCCAGTAGTTCTATCCTATCCAGAGAGCTTTTCTGGGCTATTTCATACTCAATACGCTGGTTGGAGGCTTGTAGTCTTTCAATATCCTTTTCCAGGCCTACAATCTGGTAACCCATAGTGGATACCGTTATACATAGAAAAACTATCAATATAGCCCAGGCAAAGAAAAACAGTCCACCCTTTAACAACCAGGTTTTTTTGCAATCAATTTTTTTATAAGTCCTTCGTATCTTTCTACTTTGCCTGCTTTGCAGCTCCGGCTGAATTGCTCCGGGAGTATCCAGAACTTTAGCTAAACTTTGGCCTGCCTGTAACATATTCTTATTCTTCCTCCCCTGAATATAGAACTTTTAGATTTTTTCGGCTACCCGCAGTTTAGCACTCCGAGCCCGGGGGTTAGCCTCAGATTCCTCTTTTGAAGCCACTATCGGCTTACGGCTTAATATTTTCAATTCCGCCTGGTGCCCGCAGGTACAAATCGGGCTTTGGCTGGGACAAATACAAGTCCTGGCCCGGTTTTTCATGAATTCCTTGACCATCCGGTCTTCCAGAGAATGAAAAGTGATAACACATAACCTGCCCCCTGCTTTCAATGCTTCCAGAGCCTGCGGCAAAACTTCCCTTAAAGCATCCAATTCACTATTAACCGCCATCCTTAAAGCTTGAAAGCTCTTACGTGCCGGGTGTTTTTCCCGGCGGTAGGCAGCCGGTACCGCTGCCTTGATTATTCCCACCAGTTGCAGGGTACTATCTATACTCGCGGTCTTTCTATGTTTCGTTATAGCCGCAGCTATGCGCCGGGAATAACGCTCCTCCCCAAAGTCAAATAGAATTTGCGCAATCCTCTCTTCTGGATAACAGTTTATAATCTCCCAGGCTTTTAAATCCTGTTCCTGATTCATCCTCATATCCAGGTAAGCATCTTCATGAAAACTGAAACCCCTCTCCGGCATATCCAATTGAAATGAAGATACCCCCAGGTCTAACAATACCCCATCTACCGCTGAAATTCCTTCCTGTTCTAATATTTGCTTTAGGTTCCTGAAATCCCCATGAACAAAAGTAACATTGGGGAATGGTAATCGCTGCCTGCTCTGTTCCAGAACAGCCATATCCTTATCAATAGCCAACACCCTCGCACCAGCCTTTAGGTGCTGGAGAAGCTTTTCCAGATGTCCCCCTCCTCCCAGCGTACAATCAACATAGCAACCCTTAGGGTCTCCTAGCAGACTGGATATAACCTCATCAAGTAAAACGGGTATATGCAAAAGCTAAACACTCCTATATTCCCAGATCAACCAGATTTTCTGCAATTTCCTCGTAAGATGATTGTGCATTCTCGTTATAGTCTGTCCACTTTTCTGTAGACCAAATCTCTACCCTAGTACCAACACCAATTATTATTACATCCCGGTCAATCCCCGCATATTCCCTGAGGTTGAGCGGCAATACCGACCGTCCTTGCCTATCCAAATCCAACTCCGCAGCTCCCGAGAAAAAAAAGCGCACAAAAGAACGCACATCAGCCCGTGTGAACGGAAGTGAACGCAACTTTTTCTCAATAAGTTGCCATTCGTCCTGGGGATAGAGAAAAATACAATTATCCAATCCCTTGGTAGCCACAAATTTGTAGCCAATCTCTTCACGGAATTTTGCCGGAATTGTAATTCTGCCCTTTTCATCCAGTGAATGTTGATATTCGCCTAAGAACATTTGTTCTGCCCCTTCTGAGCTTTTTATTGGGATTATACTCCACTTTACTCCACTTTACTCCACCTTATTCTATTCGCCCCAATCATTATCCTTCTTTGTGAATTTTTTTACAAATACAAAAATTGCGACTTATCGACATTCAAGCCTTGTAGCTGCTTTATTTGAGCTCATTCGGCATTTTTTTTGCAAAGAAAAAATTGCACTCTTGCCCCATAAAAAATTAGACCCTGGTCCTAAGCCTAATGTCCAAAAATAGACAAAAAAAGGGCCGAGTCTCCTCCCTCGGCCCAGAATATTAAACCATATTTATGATTTTTCGCACGGTTGTATTCTAATCCCATTACATTAACTTAACAACTTAAGTGCCTGGCACCTGCTATAAGCGGTAGAGCTGGGACTCATCCAGGAACTTTATTCCTTTTTGGCGGAATATTGCGCTGGTCTTTTCGCTGTCCTCAACCTTCAAAACTACCAGGGCATCATTGCCTGATGTACCAATAAACGCATATAAATACTCAATATTAAGATTTTCCTCATGCATCTGTTCCAGTACGGTTGCCAGCCCGCCGGGAGAATCAGCCACTTGAACCGCCAGCACCTCTGTTTCACTGACGGTAAAGCCATTTTCCTTCAAAACCTGATAGGCTCTATCCGGTTCATTGACTATCAATCGCAATATCCCAAAATCAGAAGTATCCGCAATTGACAGGGCTCTGATGTTGATTCCCGCAGTCCCCAGAACCCGAGTAACACGAGAGAGTCTTCCCGCCTTGTTCTCTAAAAATACCGAAATCTGTTTAGCCACTGCTTTCCCTCCTTACACATTTCTCTTGTCTATCACTCTTTGAGCTTTGCCTTCACTCCGAGGTATGGATTTGGGTTCGACCAGCCTTACTTTTACCCCTATGCCCAGATTGCTCTCCAAATCTTTACGGATTAACCCCCCCAGTTCTTCTAATTTGCGCACTTCATCGCTGAATAAACGCTCGGAAACCTCTACCTGCACTTCCAGTTGATCCAGATTGCCCTTCCGGTCCACTATTAGCAGGTAATGGGGTTCCACTCCGGGAATGTTAAGCAGAACGCTTTCCACCATGGAGGGAAAAACATTTACCCCCCGAATAATTACCATGTCATCAGAACGGCCAAGAACCTTTTGCATGCGGACATGGGTTCTCCCGCAATCACAGCGTGTTCTCTCCAGGGTAGTAAGGTCGCGGGTACGGTATCTGATTAAAGGCAGCGCTTCTTTGGTAATACTGGTTATGACCAACTCACCCGGGCAGCCATCCGGCAGAACTTCTTCGGTAAGCGGGTCAATAATCTCGGCCAGAAAATGGTCCTCAGCGATATGCAGACCATTTTTACAGGAGCATTCAATGGCTACACCCGGACCGATAATCTCACTCAAACCGTAAATATCAAAGGCATTTATTCCCAGTTTATTCTCTATTTCCCGGCGCATACTCTCCGACCAGGGTTCGGCTCCAAAAACCCCGGCTTTCAGTTTTAAATCATTTGGTTCAATCCCGCCCTCCAGCATAGCCTCATACATAAACAAGGCATAGGAAGGGGTGCAGGTAAGCAGGGTGGTTCCAAAATCCTGCATCAGCATCACCTGCCGGCGGGTATTGCCGCCGGAAGTGGGGATAACCGAAGCCCCTATTCGCTCAGCCCCGTAGTGTATTCCCAATCCTCCGGTGAACAGCCCGTAGCCATATGAATTCTGAATTACCGCGTTTTTGGTGGCTCCTGCACTGATCAAGGCCCGGGCCATCAGCTCAGCCCATATTTCGATGTCTTTTTTGGTATAACCAACTACCGTTGGTTTTCCCGTGGTTCCGGATGAAGAATGAATCCTGACCACTTCGCTCATCGGTACGGCAAAAAGATTAAAGGGGTAATTATCGCGCAAATCCTGTTTGGTGGTGAACGGTAGTTGTTTTAAATCATCCAGGCTCCGTATATCTTCTGCCGTAATGCCGACCTGGCCTAGTTTCTCCTTATAGGTGGGAACAAAAGCATAGGTTCTGAATACCGTTTCTTTTAACCTTCTTAACTGTAGTTTTTCCAGCTCTTCCCTGGGCATACATTCCTTTTCCTTATCCCAGTACAACATTAATTCTACCTCCTTTATTAATTTCCTCCCTTGTCATGGGGACGGGGTTATTTACAACTTATTTGCCCCTCACTTTTCTAATCAAAAAGTTATTAGTATTAATTGGCTTGTATAAATATACCGCTCAGCTACCTTAATAGCGACCGCAGGGAGCATCAGTTGTGCCCGATAGGGTGCTTCCTTAATAGCGACCGCAGAGAGCATCAGTTGTGCCCGGCAGGGCGCTTCGCTGAGCAATACTCCGCCAGGGGGCATTCTTGACAAAGCGCCTTTCTTTTCTTGCAATAATTGGCTCCCAGGGCTACCAGCAAAGCATGATATTCGTTATATATTTGGGTATCGGCCGGCAGGTGGCGCTGCATCAATCCCTGCATCTTCTCATAAGAACATTTATCTTCCACCCATCCCAGCCGGGAAAATATTCGAATAGTATAGGCATCAACCACAAAAACAGGGTAATTACCGGCATAGAGCAAAATAGAATCGGCGGTCTCCGGGCCTATACCCCACAAGGCCAGAAGCCTCGCTCTTATTGGCGAGAGGGGCTCGCTAAACATGAGGTCAATATCACCGCCATAATTCTCAGCAATAAAATCCAGCAAAATCTTTAACCTGCGAGCTTTTTGGCGATGATAGAGGGCTGGTTTGATGAAATCTGCCAGTTCTTCTTCTGCGATGGCCAGCAAGGCGGAAAAATCGAGCAACCCGGCCTCCTTAAGAGCCGCAATAGCCTTCTCCACATTTTTCCAGGCAACCGCCTGGGTCAGTACTGCACCCAGCATTATTTCCAGGCAGCTTTCCCCCGGCCACCATCCCCGTGGACCAAAATGCTCAAGAAGCTTATGGTATATTTCCATTAATCTCTGCTGCTTCATATTACCTCCGTGGCGTCAAGGGGACGGTCCTTTTGACACCGCAACCCCTCACCCCTTACCCCTCACTCCGCACTTTTCATACTAATCAACTGCTTGACCGCATAACTGGCCAGCAATAAACCCGCAGCCGCAGGCACAAAAGATATGCTGCCCAGCCTGGTTTCCCCAGAATAAGCAGTTTTAACCGGGGTTTCCCGCGAGTAAACCACCGGAACTCCGTGCAGGATATTTTCCCGGCGCAGTTCTCTTCGCAGTTTTCGGGCTACGGGACATATTGAACTGTCTTTAATATCGGCAATAGTAAGCAGGAGGGGATCAAGCCGGTTGGCTGTACCCATAGAACTGATTACAGGAATCTTCCTGTGCAGGCAGGTTTTAATCAGATGAATCTTATCAGGGAGGGAATCAATAGCATCCACAACAAAATGAATTTCTTCGTCTAAAATCTCCGCACTGCTTTCCTCGGAATAGCTGAACGGATACTCCTTGAGCTGGAGTCCGGGGTTGATATCCCGCAACCTCCGGCCCATGACTTCGGCCTTTAACTCGCCCCGGGTGGAATTCAAGGCCACTAGCTGCCGGTTGATATTACTGGCCTCAACCCGGTCAGGATCACATAGAATAATCCTGCCAACTCCGCAGCGAGCAATAGCTTCAGCCGCATAGGAACCAACTCCGCCCAGTCCTATCACCAGCATGCAGGAAGCTCGAAGTATATTCATGGCCTCCTGGCCAATTAATAGTTCTGTCCGCTGAAAAAATCTTTCATTCATCATGCAAAAACCCCACCGAGCCGTGATGCCGTAGTTTTAACCTGCTTTGCAGGTGGGTACCCTCCCGCATATTTAATGTGTCCCGCAGCTGCGGGCTTACAAGTCATAAGCGGAGACAGGTTCCCTTAATTTTTGTGTTGGCAAAAACTTAACAGCTATTCACGCACACAGCAGGGGTTTACTTGTCAGGTCTTTACTATGTCTTTTCAGGTAAAATAATACCATAGAATACCGGCTTCTTCAAGAGATTGGTTTTGTAATTATTCGCCACCATTTCCATTTCTGCTATTTTTCGCTAATCCTAAGGGCCAATTCCCTCAGCTGCCTGGCGCTTACTGTTGATGGTGCTTCCGTCATAGGACAGGAAGCACTCTGGGTTTTGGGGAAAGCCATTACGTCTCGTACACTGTTTCTTCCGGCCAGGAGCATCAAGAGACGATCTACTCCAAAAGCAATACCTCCATGAGGTGGAGTACCGTATTCGAATGCTTCCAGCATAAAACCGAATTTATCCCGAGCTTCCTCCTGGCTCATACCCAGTACGGAAAACATCTTTTCCTGCCATTCCCGCCGGTGTATACGTATGCTCCCTCCGCCCAGTTCGGTTCCATTAAGAACCAGATCGTAGGCCCGGGCCTTAACCCTTCCCGGTTCACGGGCCATAATCTCTATGTCTTCCCGGCGCGGTGAAGTAAAGGGGTGATGCTTGGCCTGGTAGCGTTTTTCCTCCTCATCATATTCCAGGAGGGGAAAATCCGTCACCCAAACAAAATTCAACTCCTCTTCCGCAATTAGGCCCATTTTCCGGCCCAACTCCAGTCGCAGGCTTCCCATGACCCGGGCCACTATTTCAGCCTGGTCCGCTCCAAAGAGTATAAGGTCCCCGCTTTCAGCTCCAGTTGCCGCCAGAATCTGCTTGATTTCCTCTTCACTTAAAAACTTGGTAATAGGCGAGCGCAGTTCATTTTCCTGAACCACTATCCAGGCCATACCTTTAGCTCCGTTTTCCACCGCCATAGCCCCCAGGGCATCTATTTCCCGGCGAGTAAAGGAACCGCATCCTTTAGCATTCAGAGCCCGGACCACGCCCCCGGATTGCAAAGCCGAAGCAAAGACCTTAAACTGCGTGTTCCGGAGCATTTCGCTTAACTCCACAATCTCCAGGCCAAAGCGTAAATCAGGTTTGTCCGAACCATACTTTATCATAGCATCATCATAGGCCAGGCGCGGGAATGGGGTTTTAATGACCTTCCCCGCAGCCTTGAAAAAGATCTCAGCCATCATTTCTTCTACCAGCACAATAATGTCCTCTTCATCAACGAAAGACATCTCCATATCCAGTTGGGTGAATTCCGGCTGGCGATCGGCCCTGAGGTCCTCATCCCGGAAACAACGGGCAATCTGGAAATATTTCTCCATCCCGGCTACCATAAGTATCTGTTTGAATATCTGCGGAGATTGGGGCAAAGCATAGAATTCACCAGGGTGAACGCGGCTGGGTACCAGGTAATCCCTGGCCCCTTCGGGAGTGCTTTTCGTCAAAATGGGGGTTTCTATTTCGATAAAACCCCGGCTGTCTAAAAAGTCGCGCATGCACTTGACTACCCGGTGTCTTAAGAGCAGGTTGTCTCGCATCTCGGGTCGCCGCAAATCCAGATAGCGGTATTTCAGGCGCAGGTTTTCATCAACATCTATATCATTTTCAATATAAAAAGGAGGAGTTTTGGCCGGGCTTAAAACTTCCATATCGTCTACATATACTTCCACCTTGCCGGTTTTAAGGTTGGGGTTTTCCGTAGCCTCAGGGCGGAGAGAGAGCTTGCCCCGCACGGCTATTACATACTCGCTTCTTATTTGTTCCGCCAGGTGAAAAGCCTCCTCTTTGACTTCAGGACTGAATACCAGTTGAATTATGCCGGAGCGATCCCGCAAATCAACGAAAATCAAACCGCCATGATCCCTTCTGGTGTCCACCCAGCCATTGAGCACTACTTCCTGTCCCATCAGATGAGTATCCAGTTCGGTGGCATTATGAGTTCTTTTCATCAGTGTTTCTCCTCCTACTTCGTTTCTATAACGGATCTAATGCTGTCAATCAATTCTTCCTGACCCAGCTGCCACTGTTCTTTGCTTTGCATATCCCGCAAGGTCCAGAAGTGTTTTTCCACTTCCTCTTCACCCACCATAACTACGAACCTGGCAGCAGTTTTCCCGGCATACTTCATCTGCGCCTTGCCGCTGCGGCCGCCATAGTCCTTGTCTGCCCTGATGCCCCTGCGCCGGAGCTCACTTATCAGCTGTAATCCTTGCATCTCATAGGCATCATTCATTACCACCACAAAAACATCCAGCGAAGGGTTGGAAAACTCCCGTTTACCCAGCATATCGAGAGCCAGCAGCAAGCGTTCCATACCCAGAGCAAAACCGATACCCGGTATGTCTGGTCCACCCAGCTCTTTTACCAGCCCATCATACCTCCCCCCACCACCGACCGCGCTTTGCGCTCCGATGCCGGGAAGGTGAATCTCAAAAGCGGTATTACTGTAGTAGTCCAGGCCGCGAACCAGGTTGTTGTCGTGGATATAGCTTACCCCATTAGCCTGCAGAGCCGCTTGCACCCGGCTATAATGCTCCTGGCAATAAGGGCAGAGATGGTCGTAAAAAATGGGATATCCCCTAATAGCCTGGTGACAAGTCTCGATTTTGCAATCCAAAACCCGTAAGGGATTTTGCATATATCTTTGCTGGCAATCCTGACACAATTGCTCTTTGAACGGGCTAATATGCTGCAGCAGTTTTTGCCGGTAGTCATCACGACATACGGAGCAGCCCAGTGAATTCAAATGCAGTTCGTAATCATCTAAACCCAGGCGCCTTAAAATCTCCACCAGCAAGATGATAATTTCCGCATCCAGATAAGGACTATTACTGCCAAAAGCCTCAACCCCGAATTGATGGAATTGCCGGTATCTCCCGGTCTGCGGGCGGTCATAACGAAACATGGGGCCCAGGTAATACCATTTGACCGGCATTACACCACTATATATCCCATGCTCAATCAAGGCCCGGGCACAAGGGGCAGTACCTTCCGGGCGCAAGGTCAGGCTGCGCCGCGAACGGTCATTAAAGCTGTACATTTCTTTGCTGACAATGTCAGTCCCCTGGCCAACACCTCGCTGAAACAACTCGCTATGCTCGAATAGCGGAGTCCTGATTTCTCTAAAACCAAAGGATTCAGCGCTATCCCTCATTATTTTTTCAATATACTGCCACTTTACAGAATCCTGAGGTAAAATATCATAGGTTCCCCTGGGGGCTTTGACTTGCATATATTACTCCTCCGGAACAGTAGATTCACAATTAATAGATGATTCTATGCAAAAAGTTATTAATTTTCATTGGGCTTGTATAAATATACCGCTCGCAGTCTACGCATGGGCAACACCTGCGGCTTGTCTCGCGGCTCAAGGGGTACCGCGCTAATCTCCCATCCTGGTCGTAGCGCTCTCGCGACATCCTGTCGCTCGTCCCCTTTCGCCTGCTCGCCTTCGCCGGGCGTTGCATCCATGCTTCGTCAACGCTCGCTTTGTATATTTATGCAACCCTTATGCAACAAAAGGGGTTTTGCAGCGGAGTTATAAATGGTTTCTTAGTGGAACCATTCCTTGGATAATTCTAATTTAAGGCCTGAAGCTTGTCAACTTGCGCCTTATTAGCCTTTCCCACTGATACTGTATCAATAAGCCTTTATTCCCTCACTCCCTCCTTCCTTTTTCCTACTCCCTAACCCTCACCCCTCACTTGCTACTCCCTGCCTTTTGCCGGATTTCTTCTGCTGTGTGCGTATTTCCCCGAAGATAGCTTCTCCGGGAAGTACCCTTATAAGATCCATATTTTATTGTTGTTATTCCTGCTTCCCTTGCCTATTCTTGCGATAGCATCACCCCTTTCGCATCATGTTTCCTCCCTGTTCTTCTTAAGGGCGACATCATTCATGCTTTGGCTGCTTATTCCAACTACTCCTGCTGTGTTTTTCCTCGGGTACAAGAGGAGTACGAACCCAGGTATTTAACCAAAGTGCAGCGCTTCTGCAATTCCTTCAATAGTTCCTCTATGCCAACCCGGTTAGAGCCATTCTCAACTTCGATGTAAAAAGAATAGCTGCCTTTTGCCAATTTCCCCGGGCGTGATTCTATCTTGCTCAAGTTTAAATTTCTGCGATTGAAGATTTCCAGGGTATGGTACAGGGCTCCCGGACGGTCAGGCAAAGTAAAAATTATGCTGCTTTTCTCCTTTTCCACTTTGGGCGCCTGACCCGATCGAACATGAACAAACCTGGTGTAATTATCTTCGTCCTGAATGTTGTTCTGTATCATTTCCAAACCGTAGAGGTTGCAGGCCAACTGGTTGCCGATACATGCCGCCCTTCTTTCCTCACTCCTAACAATTTCCGCCGCCCGTGTCGTACTGGTAGTTATTTCCTTCCTTGTTTCCGGCAAATAGCTATTGATAAAATGTTGGCATTGCATCAATGCTGTGGGCTGAGAAACCAGAAGTTCAATATCGGCCAGATCCAGCTTTTTCCCTGCCATCAGATGCTGTCTTACCGGGATGCTTATTTCACCCTTTATATATACGTTGTTCGCTTCCAGTGCCTCCATAGTGAGGCTTATGCTGCCTGCCCGGGAATTTTCCATAGGTATTAAAGCCTCTGCAACCTGCTTTGTATTTAGTAGAACAAAAATTTCAGGAATGCTTCGGGCCAGTACATAATCCTCTTTATCACTCCAATACAGCTGAGCAGCTTCTTCGCTGAAGGTTCCTGCCGGACCTAAAATAGCACAGGCCATTACCTCAACCTCCTTCCCACAGCTCGGGCCACCGGCCCAAGCTCTCGCATCATAGTGCTGAAGCCTCGGGGAGTTAATGATTGGTCCCCATCAGAAAGGGCTTTTTCCGGCTGCGGATGTACTTCCACCATTAAAGCATCCGCACCCGCTGCAATGGCTGCTCGGGCCATGGGGCTTACCAGGCTCCTGACCCCGGTAGCATGGCTGGGATCAACCATAACCGGCAAATGCGACAATTCCTTGACCAAAGCCACCGCAGAAAGATCGAGGGTGTTTCGTGTCCAGGGCTCGGAACTGCGAATACCCCGCTCACATAGTATCACCTGGGAATTCCCGCCGGCCAGGATATACTCTGCTGCCAACAGCCATTCCTCAATACTGGCTGACATACCCCGCTTTAGAACCACCGGCTTCTTGAGCTGCCCCAATTTGCGCAATAAAGCAAAGTTCTGCATATTGCGCGCTCCTACTTGCAAGATATCCGCATAATCGGCCAGCAGCCCAATATCCTCACTATCCATTATCTCGCTTATCACCGGCATGTTCATATCCTCACCCACTCGAGCGAGCAATTTTAATCCCTTCTCGCCCAATCCCTGGAAGCTATAAGGAGAAGTCCTGGGTTTGAAAGCTCCTCCCCTCAGCATGGCTGCTCCTGCCGCCCGCACCTTGAAGGCCGTTTCTTTTAATAACTCTTCACTTTCCACCGCACATGGTCCGGCTATGACCATTACCTGTTCTCCGCCGATCAAGCAACCTTTAACGTCTATCTGAGTTGATTCGCTTTGACAAATACGGGATACCAGTAATTCACCATCTTTTTTAGCCAGCAAGTTTTTCATTTCCAGCACTCCTTTACTGAATTTCAAAAAAATAAACCTCTCATCCCCCAAGGGACGAGAGGTCTGCTTGACTTCCCGCGGTACCACCCATTTTGGCTAAAGCCCACTCAAAAAAGGATACGGGACTCCTGCATTAAAAAAAGCTTCACATCCTCATGGGACGAGAAGCTTCTACTGCCCGCGGTACCACCCAAATTACCATTCCAGGTCCGCTTAAAAGATACAGGTTAATCCGATATCCCCTCCCTTTTAACGGTGGGAGCTCCGCCACGACCTACTTACCCAGGGTTTCAGCCAGGCACTCCGAAGTGAACTTCACTCCGCTTCCTTATAGAGATGCTTACAGCCGGTGGCATCTCCTCTCTGCATAATTCCACAAAGCTACTTTACTTCTTCATCGCATTTTGAAATATATGCGATAATATTACCACAATATTTAAGTATTTGTAAAGGCATTTGAAAAATTTTTATGGAATAGGGTTCTGGGACTAAACATGGACTTGTTTGCTTAAGTCAAAAACGGGTTGTGCATCCTCTCAAAGCCAATAGTTGTTGCCGGTCCATGTCCGGGATAACAAATAGTATCATCATTATAACGAAAGAGCTTTTCTTTAATATTTTGAATCAATTGCTTGTAAGAGCCTCCCGGGAAATCCGTACGCCCAATGGAACCCTGGAACAAGGTGTCCCCTACAAAAATAATGTTTCCGGTTTTAAGACAAACCCCTCCCGGGCTGTGACCCGGAGTATGAATCACTTCCAACTCCACCGTATTGCCAATCTTTATAATGTCTCCTTCCTGGATAAACTGATCAGCCGGAGGGCTTACCACTTTGCTTCCCATCATAAACGAAAAATTAGAAACCGGATTTACCAGCATTTTAGCATCATTTTCATGAATAAGGATTTTGGCTCCGGTAGCATCTTTTATGGCCTGGTTGGCACCGATATGATCAATATGACCATGGGTATTGATTATATACTGCGTTTTGAGTCCATCTTCCTCCAATAGATTCAATATAGCCCGGGCATTTCCCCCGGGATCGATAACCGCCACCTCTTTGGTCTCTTCGCAGCCGATGATATAGCAGTTGACCATCATACTGCTTAGTTCCAAACCCTTTAATATCATATCAATACTCCTTTCGAAAATATTTAATTCTACAGGGACCTATGATAAAACTTTGCTGTTGCGGAAGGCCTCACTCAAGTCCAAGGTTTATCATAAGCCTCTTAAAACAACTTTTCGCTATCCAGCAAAATGGTGCAAGGTCCGTCATTTTCTATGCTCAATAGCATTTCCGCTCCGAAGATTCCGGTTTCTACCTGCACACCACAGCGGCGAAGGCCATCAACACAGTAATCAAACAGCGCTTCGGCTAATTCCGGCAATTCAGCCGCAGAAAAACTCGGCCTGCGGCCTTTACGGGCATCACCATAAAGGGTGAACTGGCTAACCAGGAGTATTTCCCCCTCAATGTCCAGCAGAGAACGGTTCATCTTCCCCTCTTCATCAGGAAATATCCGAAGATTTACTATCTTGTCCAGCAGGTAATCCCCATCAGCCTTGCTGTCCCCCTTCTTAATACCCAGCAAAACCATAAGACCCTGCTTTATTCTTCCCCGCAGCTTACCTTCAACTCTAACCTCACTAAAACTAACCCTTTGAACTACGGCCCGCAAGCGATTCACCTCTCATTTCCCCCGGCAAAACCCTTCTAACTTCTAAAACATCTCTAACATTTAGAATGCGCTGAATCACAGCTTGAAGGCGGCTCATATCTTTTATCTCCAATTTAAGGTTTATCACCGCCTGGTTGTTTTTGGTAGCACGAGAAAAAACCGAATTAATATGAATTCTGACCTCGGCAATTTCATTCATAACATCTGTGGTCAGGCGCGCCCGGTCAAAAGCCTTCACTTCCAGCTCTACATAGTAAATACCGCTGGTATCAGCCCATTCAACCTCCAGTATGCGATCTTTTTCATTCTGCAGATAATTTTGCATATTGGGGCAGTCTTTACGATGTACCGATACCCCACGCCCCCGAGTAATATAACCCAAAACCTGATCTCCCGGCAAAGGATTACAACAACGAGCCAGTCTGACAGCCACATCATCCACACCCTTTACGCGCAGATCGGTAGTGACCCGATCCTTTACCGCAGCTTTGCTTTCCTCCGGGACCGCTGCTATATCCTCCAGCAGAAGGTCAGGAAAGTAGAGTTCTTTTTGCTTGTTCACTACCTGCAAAGCTGAAAGCGCACTATCCCCAATGGCCGCCAACAAATCTTCTACCGCATTGAAACCCATTTTTTTTACTACTTCTATCAGTTTGTCTTCTTTAAGCAGCTCTTTGGGGTTCAGGTGTTGCTTCTTTAATTCCTTCTCCAGCAAATCATGTCCCCGGATTATGTTCTCCTGGCGCTTCTCCCGGTTAAACCATTGCCTTATCCTGCTTTTAGCCGAAGAAGTTTTAACAAAATTCAACCAATCACGGGAGGGACCAATCGAACTTTTGGAAGTTAATATCTCCACGATATCCCCATTTTCCAGCGGTAAATCCAGGGGTACAATACGCCCGTTAACCCGAGCACCAGTGCAGCGGTGCCCTACCTCGGTATGAACCCGGTAAGCAAAATCCACCGGGCAAGCCCCTTTAGTAAGTTCAAAAACAGCCCCTTTGGGTGAGAAGACGAAGACGGTATCATCAAAGAGATCGATTTTTAAAGATTCCATGAATTCACTGGTGTCTTTGACTTCCTGCTGCCACTCCAGTATCTGCCGCAGCCAGGACAGCTTTTCATCGAATTTTCGCTCCCGCGGATTATAGCCTTCTTTGTAGCGCCAGTGAGCGGCAATACCATATTCAGCAGTGCGATGCATTTCCGCAGTACGGATCTGTACTTCAAAAGGCTCACCTCCTCTACCAATCAAAGTAGTATGCAGCGACTGGTACATATTAGCCTTGGGGGTGGCAATATAGTCTTTAAAACGACCGGGTAAGGGCTTCCACATAGTATGAATAATACCCAGTACCCCGTAGCAATCCCGGACATCCTCAACCAAAACCCTAATAGCAATCTTATCGTATATTTCATCAACATCTTTTCCCTGTTTGATCATCTTTTTGTAAATACTGAATATGTTCTTGGGACGACCTTTAATATCAGCATCGATATCAATCTGATGAAGCCCAACCTCAATCTGCTCCACCAGGTCATTGACATAATTCTCCCTTTCCCGGCGTTTCTGTTTTAGCCGTTTGGCCACCTCATAGTACATTTCCGGTTCCATATAATAAAAAGCCAGGTCTTCCAGTTCCCATTTAAAACGAAATATGCCCAAACGATGAGCCAGGGGAGCGAATATCTCCATTGTCTCACGGGCAATTACTTTCTGTTTAGCTTCACCATGGTAGCTCAGAGTCCGCATATTGTGGAGTCTATCCGCCAGCTTTATGATAATTACCCGGATATCCCGAGCCATGGCAATGAACATCCGCCGTAGATTTTCCGCCTGGGCATCCTCCCGGGACTTGAAATCTATTCGGGTAAGTTTGGTGACACCATCTACCAGTAAAGCGATTTCTTCGCCAAACTCCTTAAGTATATCCAGATAACTTACCGGGGTGTCTTCAATAACATCGTGCAGCAGTGCAGCACAAATAGTGGGAGTATCCATTTCAATATCCGCCAGTATGAGAGCAACTTCACACGGGTGAATAATATATGGCTCCCCGGATATCCTTTTTTGCCCCTGGTGAGCTTGCTCCGCCACCCGGAATGCTTTCTCAATCAGGGCAAAATCGGTATCGGGATCATATTCACTTACCCTCTTGATCAGGGCTTCGCATCTCATATTCATCACCATTTTAGAGATTTCTCGATTTGGCTTACCAGGTTTTGATAGTGCTTTTTTTCCGCCTGTCCTTCCAGATAATATGGGGAATTAGCAAGGTTTATTGTAGAGCTGTCCGGTTTCAGCAGCTTTATTTCAATAATACTACCTTCTTTTCGCCAACGGCACAAGTCCAGATCGCTCAATGTGAGCAGAACCGACAGTAGCTTTAACCGGGAAAATTTTTTCGCCGCTGCCGACCAGTTGTTCAAGTCGAGAATAATTGGATTCTGCCGCAATTCAATCAACTGGCGGAACCAGGCTTTAACTTCAGGTAAATCAGGATAGGCCTGATTTAGATAATCCCAGTTGCTTTTTATATCCTGGCTATCAAACAAAGCTAGCACCGGCTCCTCACTGTCGGCAGCCATTTGCCCCCGGACGGAAAAAGCTTCATAAATACTAAAAGGTACATCGGCAAAAAACAACCTTGCGTTAAGCCGTTTTTGGGGAAATATGCCGGCAAATACCCCGTCCGATAAGAATACGGAGGCTCCGGCCTTAAGACCTGATTGATATAAACTTCGCAGCTCTTCCAGCTCCCTTATTCCGGTTTGAACAACGGCCTGAGGCCATCGCCGTCTTAAGCTCTCCACCGTCCTTTTTCGATTGGTATATATCCAGGTAGGGGAAGGGGAGTCCGCCACCCGCTCTGTTCTCTGCCAGCAGAGTTCTGCCGTCGGGGGATATAAGGCTTCCTGCCGAAGTTCTTGATCATATTCCAGTTCCTTCATCTTCCCTGCCCATAACTCCAGAATAAGGCGGAGGTTTTGGGGGAAGGTGTTTCGTCTTAAATAATACCGGCAATATGCCCGGGTCATCAGATAGATTCGCGGCCTTCCCTGCCTGAACATATTTTCCGTCTCCCGTCTCTCTCCGGTATTCATCAAACCGTACAACGCTGGTAAAGCGCTACTATGAAAATAATTCTCCAAAACAACCCGGCTGCGCTTTAGTATCCGGGATGTAGGATAAATAAAAAGAACGGGCCTGCCCTCTTTCAATTCCTCCATACTAGCGGTCAATAGCTCTGCAGCCCTTTGCAGCTTGTTCTGGACTGGGCCGACCCTGTCCGGCATAAAGCTGCATTTCATATCTTTCACTTTGAGCTGTATCCTTTTCTGGCCCTGATATTCATTTTCCGCCAATTCAAAGAGCAGATCCTGACAGGAATTTCGCCATGGTAAATCCATATATTGCGCCTGGTTGAAAGCTATACCCTCTAAATCATCCGGTTCCGTTTTGAGCTTGAAATGTTCCCGCCCTTTGCCTATCAGAACAGCCGAGTTAATAGCTACCCGGCGCAACAAGAACAGCGGTACCGGATTACCTTCTCCACAAGGCTGCAAAAGCTCCAGTTCTTGGAGCAAGGCCTCATTTATGTCAACCGGCTTGATTTCAGCATCTATCTTTCGCTCAGAAGGTTTAAGCGAGGAAAGCTCTTGAGCTGCCGCCCATTCCAGAATTTTTTCTTTTAAAGCAGAAAAATTCCTGCGCTCCATCCTTAAACCGGCCGCCATTTTGTGCCCCCCGAATTGCTGCAAAAAGCAACTGGCGTAATCAAGGGCCGCAAATATATCAATCCCCGCTATACTGCGGGCTGATCCCTTTCCGCAGTCGCCCTCCCAGGAAATCAAAATACAAGGCCTCCGGTAGTGCTTATTGAGGCGCGAGGCCACTATGCCAATAACCCCGTCATGCCAGTTTTCCCCACCCAATAAGAGTATTGCTTCCTTCTCCAGGTCAATATTCTGTTTGATTTCTGCCACTGCTTCCCGAAATATCGTCTCCTCAATTCTTTTTCTCTCTTCATTAACCTGGCATAAAAACACCGCCATCGAAGCGGCCTTTTTTTCGTCCCGGGCCAGAAGCAATTCAATACTATTTCTGGCGCTATTAAGTCTCCCGGCTGAATTCAATCGTGGACCCAATACGAAAGCTATGTGCCAGGTCCTCAGGTTCTTGCCTTCCAGGGCTGTTTCCCGCAGTAAAGCCCGCAAGCCTTGGCGGCTCGTCTGCTCAATCTCTTTCAAGCCATACTTAACCATTATCCGGTTATCGCCCCGCAGCGGGACAATATCCGCTACCGTAGCCAGGGCTACCAGCTCCAGCCAGTTGTAGAGTTTTTCCTGTTCTATTTTTTGCCGGCACAGGGCTGTCGCCAGTTTATAGGCTACCCCTGCTCCCGCCAAATCCCTGCTCTCTTCTCCTCCCCCCAGCTTGGGGTTGATTACGGCCCCGGCCGGAGGAAGCTCATCCAGCGGTGTATGGTGGTCGGTTATAATAAGATCCATTCCCAAATCACCCGCCAGCTGTCCTTCCGCCAGTGATGATATACCGCAATCCACAGTTATCAATAGCTGGCAGCCTTCACTGGCCAGCTTTTCTATGGCATCACTATTTAATCCATAACCCTCTAAGAAGCGGTCGGGGACATAATAACTACAATTGGCTCCCAGCAGCTGCAGGCATTCCAGCAGTATAACAATACTGCATACTCCATCAACATCATAGTCCCCATAGACCACTATCCTTTCGCCCGCCACTATGGCCTGCTCTATCCTGGCCACTGCCAAATCCATATCTTTAAGCTGGAAGGGGTCACTCAAATCCTCCAGCTTCCCATACAAAAACCGGCTGGCCTCCTCAGTTCCGCCCATCCCCCGCTTCACCAGTATTTTTGCCAGCAAGTGGGATATCCCCAGTTCCCCGGCTATTTTTTCCACTATTGTTTCATCATATTTCCCATTTATCCAACTTCTCATCATTTCTCCTCGTTTTATTCTCACTAATTCCCCATACCCTTCGCCAATCTTATCCAGGTAAACCCAGGGTTTCATGTTTTTTATTCTACCATATCTTTGCTGGAACAGAACATTTGCCACAGTTCAGCATTTCCATATTATTACGGGGGTCAGATAAACAAAAACACATATATTTATTGGTAGAAGAAGTGAAAAAGCAACAGGGGGTGCTCTAATTGACCAAGCTTAGACATATGTATCCAGGTGCTAACAGCTGTCGCGGCTTCTACTCTTTCTACCAATATATGCTCTGGCCCGAAGGTGAACGGAAAATAATCTTAAAAGGTGGCCCCGGAGTAGGGAAGTCCACTTTTATGGAGAAAATTGGTGAGGCATTCTCTTCCCGTGGTTTGGATATGGAATACCACTGCTGTTCTTCGGATAACCAATCCCTTGACGGGGTAGTAATCGGGCAGAAGATATGCATCCTCGATGGTACTGCGCCACATGTGGTTGATCCACTTTTTCCGGGAGCAATGGACGAAATACTGAATCTGGGCGATTTCTGGGACAGCCGGATTATTAAAGAACATAAGAATGAAGTGATAAAGCTTGGTCAGGAAATTTCCCGCTGTTTTTCCCGAGCTTACCTGCGCTTACAGGAAGCTGCAGCCGCCTATGAAGAATGGCAGTCTTATTATAAAGAAGCCCGGGACCCGGCAGCGGTTAAGCGCAATATTTTAGCCTTGAGCCAGGAAATTTTACAGGACTGTTCTGTTTCACCTTATGAACTACGGCATCTATTCGCAGCAGCCATCACCCCGGTAGGACCGGTAACCCGGATAGAAAGCCTGGTTGACCATGATTATTCATTATACGCCCTTAAGGGCAACCCGGGCAGTGGTAGCAAGGAATTATTGAACCATGTCGCTTATATGCTGAAATTGCAGCAATATTATGGGGAAGTCTACCACAGCCCCTTCGAACCTCAAGAAATCGATCTTATCATTCTGCCTGAACAAAAAACCGCCTTGCTCGATTTTTCTTCCTATATTATAAATTACGGAGACAAAATCTCCGCTAAACAGAAACGCCTGTTGGATTTTGACGAGCTTATTCATAAATCACTTATAGACCCACATGCCGGAAGAGTATTCTCTGCCCGTAATCGCTTTGATGAATCTCTGCAGGGAGCAGTAGAATTTATTCGTAAGGCCAAGCAATTTCATGATGAATTGGAATCCTTTTATATCCCCGCCATGGATTTTACGGCCCTGGAAAACTTAAGGACAGAGCTGCTGCAGCAACTTATAGCAGAACTTTGATTCCGCTGCAAAAAGTAATAATTATGCATTTGCTTGCATAAATATTCCGCTCGCAGTCTACGCATGAGCAACACCAACGGCTCGTCTCGCGGCTCAAGGGGTACCGCGCCAATCTCCCGTCCATAGGAGGTGGCGCTCTCGCGACATCCTGTCGCTCGCCCCCTTTCGCCTGCTCGTCTTCGCCGGGTGTTGCATCCATGCTTCGCCAACGCTCGCTTTGCATATTTATGCAACCCTTATGCAACAAAAAGGGGTTTTTGCAGTAGAACCAACTTTAGATTTTCTCCCATTTTATCTTACTATTCAATCATCTACTAATTCACTTTTCACCAGTTGTTACTTCAAACTTCCGCCCTCCGTCTTCCGTCCTCCGCCTTCCGTCTTCCGTCTTCCGTCTTCCGACTTCCGACTTCCGACTTCCGTCCAATATCCTTGAAAAGATCTGGCCAAACTAGTAATATATTCTTTAAAATGTCCTGGGGAGCGATTATGCCATGAAATTCAAGGAACGCCTGCAATACTTGCGCTTGGAAAAGGAATTAAGTGAAATACAACTAAGTAAGAAGGTGGGTATAAGCGAATCGGTTATACGGCTTTACGAAAGAGGGAAACTTCGTATTGACCTGGAGCACCTGCATAAACTGGCGGCTTTTTTTGATGTAACACCCGGACTGCTCCTGGGAACCGCTTTCCCCCATTTGCCGCCGGAAGAAGCACTGGAAAGCCATCGAGTTGTTAATGAATTGCTGGAAATACGGAATGAAGAAAGAAAGGACGATGAGGATTCCCTTCCCTATTATATTGATTCATTGACTCAGACAGCAGCACAATCAAACATGATATCAGCTAACAACAAAGCTCCTAACTGGCAAGCTGCGCTTAGAGCCGGAGTAGTTGCTGTTTACAATAGAATAGTATCCGCCCATTCTGAAGCCAACCAGGAATTTATTGAGGACTACTGGCCGGTAAATACTACGGTTATGCAGATTTATGGCCAGGATATTTCCAACTACTTCTACTTGAGAGTCAACGGGGATTTTATGGAGCCTACTATCAAGAATCAAAGCATTGTTCTGGTCAAAAGACAAGCTCAAGTGGATAATAATGACCTGGCCGTGGTTCTCTATGAACAAAGTCCTGCTGCTGTTAAACGGCTGAACCGTTATGAGGATAAAATTATCCTGCTCTGCGACAATAACGCCTACCCGGCACAGATCTGCGAACAGGAAGAATACATTATCCTGGGCAAAGTTTTATGGAAACCGAAATGAGCCTGTCAAAAACTCTACATAAAAAGATAAACCCTTGTATTTTCGCCCTTGACCAGGCCTTGCTTTTCATAGGGAATATGGATAAAACCGCTGGCCCGGGATAGGATATTCATCAAACCCGATTTGCCTAGCAAAGGAAGAGCCAGCTTTTCCCCCTTCTCTTCCCGCAGTTCTACCGGAACAAAGTCATCCCGACCTGCCTGGGATGATAGATTAAGCTCTAAACGCGCATCAATACTTAAAGGTGGATAAGGGCTTAAAGCAGGTGCACATATAATATGAAACATCATCAAGGCTGAAACCGGGTGCCCGGGAAGTCCAATGACCATCTTATCCCCTATCTTAACAGCCAGGGTAGGTTTACCTGGTTTAACCGCAATGCCATGGAAAAGCATTTCCGCCCCGGGAAAAGATAAGAGGACATCCAGGGTTACATCCATTAGACCTACCGAGCTTCCTCCTGACATAATCAGCAAATCATTCTCCCTCAGCCCTGATTCCACCGCATTTTTTAAAACCTTAAAATCATCCCTAACCAGAGGATAATTATGGGGAATCGCGCCACAGTCCCTGATAGCTGCTGCCAGTGCATGTGAGTTAACATCCCTTACTTTGCCGGTGGAAGGGGTCTCTTCAATGGGAACGATTTCGTCCCCGGTGGAAATTAACCCTACCCTCCAGGGCTTAAATACCAATAATTTACTAATCCCCAGGGAAGCAAGCAAACCGATATCCTGTGCCCGTAAAAAGCTACCCTCGGAAAAAATAACTTCTTCCTTTTTTATATCTTCGCCTTTTTGCATTATGTTTTCCCAGGGTCCCACCGGCCGGTAAACCAGAACAGTATCCTCTCCCAACTTTTCCGTGTATTCAACCATTACCGCTGCATTGCTTCCCGCTGGAAGCATTCCCCCGGTGGGAATCCAGCAACACTGTCCCTTTTGTAAGCTTAACCCGGCCTCTTGCCCCATCTTTACTTCTCCCACATAGTCCAAATAGGCCGGCAGTGATTCACTGCTGCCGAAAGTATCCTCAGCCAGAACCGCATAACCATCAACTACTGTACGGTGAAAAGCAGGCAAATCCTCCGGGCTCTTCACATCGCTAGCGAGAACCCGCCGCTGTGCTTCCGTTAAATAGACCCTTTCCTTCCCTTGCCGGGGAAAACCTTCTATGATTTTTTGCCCGGCTTCCTGAAAACTAACTACTTTTAAAAATTCAGCCACTCTTTCACCTCATCTGCTATGCTAGCTAAAAATCCCAACAAAATTCCGTAATAATCTTATCCTATTATACTTTACCGAATTTTGCCGTCAAACATACTAATATGATTCTAATCCCTGGTAAAAATAACCTGATCAAAGCCAGGGTTAAATATTTTGTCTAAATACCATTGCTGGGGTAAAATAATCAAAAGTAATAAGGCAGTCAGAAGCCAGGATGGGATAAAGGAGATAGAACTATGCAGCGGAAAATCTATATTGAAAACATACCTCGCGAACAGGCCTTGCAGAAGTTTTTACAAGTGCTGGAGCAAGAAAATTACTTTAAAATTGAGAGCGAAGAAGTCGATGTGCTCTCCAGTCATGGCCGTATTACCAGTCAGGCCGTATACGCCCATAGATCTTCACCTCATTATGTAGCCTCCGCCATGGATGGAATTGCCGTAAAGGCTTCCAGTACCTTTGCCGCCAACGAAGTTAATCCCGTTAATTTAAAAAAGGATCAGGATTATGTCGAAGTGGATACCGGAAACTATGTTCCTCGCCAATTTGATGCCGTAATAATGATAGAAGAGGTTAACTTTTTGGACGGCTATGCCCAGATAATTAAACCCGCCGTACCCTGGCAGCATGTCCGTTCCGTAGGTGAAGACCTGGTAACCCACGACATGATGGTTCCTGTTTTTACCAGAATAGGACCTTACGAATTAGCATCCATCCACACTGCTGGAGTGGAAAAGATACCGGTGGTAAAAAAACCGCGGGTAGCAATTATTCCTACTGGTACCGAACTGGAGGAAAGAGCCTCTGATGATATGGAAGCAGGTAAAATCGTAGAATCGAACAGCCGTATGCTTTCCGTATTCTGTGAAGAATGGGGGGCTATTCCCTTGCGTCATGACATTGTGGTGGACGACCCCGACTTATTGAGACAGGCGGTAATGAAAACCAAGGATAATGCTGATATACTGGTAATTTGTTCCGGTTCTTCCGCCGGTCGTGCAGATTATACTTCTACTATTATAGAAGAGTTCGGCCAGGTTCTGATACATGGAGTGGCTACCCGCCCGGGAAAACCAGCCATTCTGGGGATTATTGATGGTAAACCGGTTATCGGTGTACCTGGTTATCCGGTATCTGCTCAATTGATTTTCCAGCTCTTCGCCCGCCCCGTTATTTTTAAAAAACAGGGATTGGTACTGCCAGATGCAGATAAGGTTCAGGCTCATGTATCCAGAAAGATAGCATCATCCATGGGAGTGGATGAGTATATATATGTAAACCTGGCACGCATCAAGGACAAATATATGGCTTACCCGCTAAACCGCGGTGCCGGCATTAGCAGCATCCTGGTTAAAGCTGACGGAGTCATTTGCATCGAGAGGGGTAATGAAGGATTGCAGGCAGGAGAATCTTGCCCGGTATCTTTGCTGCGTCCCCGTGAAAAGGTTGATCATAGCCTTATTGCTATAGGCAGCCATGATATGACCATTGATATCCTTGGTAATCTACTCCAGAAACAATATGCTATACGCCTGGTTTCCAGCAATGTTGGCAGCATGGGAGGTATAATGGCCCTGCGCCGGCAAGAAACCCATTTTGCCGGTATTCACCTGCTGGATGCAAAAAACGGTGAATATAACCGGAGTTACCTGAAAAAGTACCTCCCCCGGGAGAGCTGGATTTTGCTTAACCTGGTCAAACGCCAGCAAGGATTAATTATAAAAAAGGGCAACCCCCTGCAAATATTGGGATTACAAGATCTGTTACGGAGTGATGTTCGTTATATTAACCGGCAAAAAGGAGCCGGCACCCGGATACTTTTTGACTACCTATTGGCTCGCGAAGGAATTAATAACGAGGCCATAAACGGTTATAACCGTGAGGAATATACTCATTTAGCGGTAGCCGCTGCAGTTAAAAACGATGCCTGTGACACCGGCATGGGGATTTATGCCAGTGCTCGGGTCCTGGATTTGGATTTTATTCCCTTAAGCGAAGAACGTTTTGACCTCTGCATTCTCCCCGATTTAATAGGAGAACGGGAACTAGACTTGCTTCTTAATACCATTAATTCGCCAGAATTTCGCCAACAAGTCAGCGATTTCGGAGGATATAATCTGGAGGATTCAGGTCAGATAATACATTATAATAATCAATTTTAATCATTACTTATTATAATACTATTGGATAATGTATTAATTTGCAGGGAAACTGGATTTTTATGTCGAAATATAATTTGGAAGATGGTTGAATATTCTGCGTCATCTCAGGTTCGGCCAAAGTAATAAAAAAGGAGGGGGGAAAATTATATATATTTTAACCCTGAATTGATATCTATTGTCATTGCTGCCTTAATTTTATGTATATAATCTATATTTGGTGGTTAAAAATATAGATTTATACATTTATTCAGGGTGTCTATATTTTGTCCAAGGTGCTATAATCTTTACAGCAAGAAAATTTAATAAGTGGGGAAAGGAGAGTGTGGTTTCTATGAAGGTTACCCGCAGGCAATTCCTAAAGGTAACCGGGGCTACAGCTGCTGGTTTTGCATTAGTTGACCTGGGTTTCGACCTGCAAGCAACAGCATCAGCAGCAAAAGAGCTGAGAATTAAAAATGTAACCCCGACACCTACGGTTTGCCCTTACTGTGCCTCAGGATGTGGCCTGGTAATTTACGCTGAACGGGACGCCAACGGGAAATTTGTAAAATTACTCAGTGTGCATGGTGACCCGGACAACCCGATTAACCAGGGGGGAGCTTGTTCCAAGGGTGCTGCAATGTTTAACCTCCGGGAAATCTATGACGAAAGAACCGGGGAACAAATGATTAACCCCAAGAGAGTGCAAAAACCTTTATACCGGGCTCCCGGTAGTGACAAGTGGGAAGAAAAAGATTGGGATTGGATGTTAGCTAGAATTGCTGAGAGAGTTAAAGAAACCCGTGACAGCAGTTTTATCCACAAGGAAAAATTAGAAGATGGCAATGAAATAATCGTCAACCGCACGGAAAGAATCGCTTCCATCGGTGGCTCCGGTCTGGACAACGAGGAATGCTATATCTTGTCAAAAATGATGCGTGCGCTGGGTTTGGTTTATCTGGAAACCCAGGCCCGTATCTGACACTCCTCTACGGTCGCAGGTTTGGGACCATCATTTGGACGTGGAGTAATGACTAACCATATAGTAGACCTGAAGAATACCGATTGTGCCCTGATTATGGGCAGCAATGCCGCCGAAAACCATCCCATCAGCATGAGGTGGCTTTTAAAGGCCAGAGAAAACCGGGGAGCCAAGATAATTCATGTGGATCCCCGCTTCACCCGTACCTCGGCTCGCTCGGACATCTATTGTCCCATGAGATCAGGTACCGATATCGCTTTTCTGGGCGGAATGATAAAGTACATCATTGATAACGAGCTCTACCACAAAGATTATGTGGTGAATTATACTAATGCCGCTTTTCTGGTAAAAGAAGAGTACGGTTTTGAAGATGGTTTATTTACCGGATATGATGCGGAAAAACGGAAATATGACGTAAGCAGCTGGGATTACCAGGTGGATGAAGCCGGTCTTCCTCTTAAGGATTTAAGCCTGCAAGATCCCCGTTGTGTTTTTCAATTAATGAAGAAACACTACGAGCGCTATGATATTGAAACTGTCTGCAAAATAACCGGAACTCCCAAAAACAAATACCTGGAAGTTCTAAAAACCTTCTGTGCTACCGGCGCTCCGGACAAGACCGGTACTATAATGTATGCCATGGGTATTACCCAGCATACCGTAGGCAGTCAGAATGTCCGCTCCTTTGCTATGGTTCAGCTATTGCTGGGTAATATGGGAAGACCTGGTGGCGGAGTCAACGCCCTGCGCGGTGAGAATAATGTTCAGGGTGCTACCGATATGGCCCTGCTTTTCCACATTATCCCGGGCTATATTGATTCACCTATTAGTAATGCCGCCAATAAGGATCTGCTTTCTTTTATCAGGGCTCAAACCCCTGGCGCCGCCAAGTTGCCTTTTACCAATTTAGAAGAGTTCAGAGCTCTGGTTAAGGCGGGATTCCCCAATTCCGGTTTCAAGATTAATACCTCCAAATGGGTGATCAGTCTCTTGAAAGCCTGGTGGGGCAAAGCCGCTACACTGGATAATGATTTTGGCTATCACTATTTGCCCAAACGGGACGGAAATAAAAACTACTCCCATATCGCCCTTTTTGAAGCCATGCACCGGGGCGAGATTGACGGCCTGTTTGTAAACGGCACCAACCCGGTGGTCGGCGGTCCTAATGCCAACAAGGAGCAGGAAGCCTTAACCAAATTGAAATGGATGGTTTCCGTTGACCTGTGGTTGAATGAAACCGCTGATTATTGGACCTACCAGGGCTGGGAAAGAACAGTAAAAAATCCCGATGTACCCACCTATACTCCAGCCGATATTCAAACGGAAGTATTTTTCCTGCCGGCAGCTGCTGTCTATGAAAAAGAAGGTACCGCCGCCCAAACCGGTCGTTGGGTACAGTTCCGCTGGAAAGGCGCCGACCCGGTGGGTGAATCCAAAGCTGACCTTTGGATATACAACGAGCTGGGCAAGAGAATCAAGAAGCTCTATGCCGGCAGCACCAAACCCCAGGACGAACCTATTGTCAACCTGGACTGGAACTATGATGACGAAAATGGTCATGACGATATCATGAAGGTAGCCCTGGAGCTCTGCGGCTACAATGTTGCTGACGGCACACCGGTGGAAGGTTTTGCCAAGCTAAGCGATGATGGCTCAACTGCCTGTGGCTGCTGGGTTTACTGCGGTGCTATGACTTATAAAGACGGCAAGATTATTTACAAGACCCAGAACCGCGACAATAAAGACAATTCGAAGACCGGACTGGGCCTGTATTCCAACTGGGCCTGGGCCTGGCCGATGAACCGTCGTATAGTTTATAATCGCTGCTCGGTTCAGCCGGATGGAATGACTCCCTGGCCTGGCGATGAAGAGCGCCAGCTGATTCGTTGGGATCCAACCATTCCTGCGGATCCGAAGAAACCCGAGGCCCTGGGCAGCTGGGTAGGCGATGATGTACCTGACTTCCTCAAGCCTACCAGTCCTGATAAACCGGCCTTCACCGGTCCCTTTATCATGCGTCCCGAGCTAAAAGGCTGCTTGTTCGCACCCAAGAGCGCTATGAAGGACGGCCCCTTCCCCGAGCACTATGAGCCCTGGGAAAGCCCGACCGAAAATATTATGAACAAACAGAACCTGAACCCGGCCACCAAGATTTGGGAACCGGACAAACAAGGCACCACTGATAAGTATCCTATTATAGGAACCACCTACCGGGTGGTCGAGCACTGGCAAACCGGAGCCTTAACCCGCAACCTGCCCTGGCTGGCAGAGCTTATGCCGGACATGATGGTGGAATTGAGTGAACAACTGGCCAAAGAAAAAGGTATAAAGAATGGTCACAAAGTGGTTATTTCCACCACTCGTGGTGATATTGAGGCTGTTGCTTGTGTTACCAAACGTTTCAAGCCCTTTATTGTAAACGGAAAAACAGTTCATGAAATCGGACTCTTATGGCATTACGGTTTCAAAGGCTATGCCACCGGCGATCCGGCCAACCGTCTGACGCCGCATATTGGTGATGCCAATACCATGATTCCGGAATACAAAGCATGGCTATGCGACATAAGGAGGGCTTAAGGATGGCTAATTTAACAAATCTTTATGATGTTAGCAAATGTACAGCATGTCGCGGTTGCCAGGTAGCTTGTAAGGACTGGAACCAGCTTCCGGCAGTAATTGAACCATTTAAAGGCAACTACCAGACCCATAAAGACACCAATGGTGACACCTTCACCATTGTTAAATTTATGGAATACGAGGATCCGGTTGATGGTGTACAGTGGAATTTTCTCAAATACCAGTGTATGCACTGTTTCGATCCCGCATGCATGAAGGTCTGCCCGCGGCAGGCTTATTCCAAAACCGAATGGGGAGCAACCTTCCATGACCCGGACAAATGCATTGGCTGCCAGTACTGCACCTATGCCTGTCCCTTTGAGGTCCCTAAATACCGCGAGAGAGAGGATAAGATTACCAAGTGCACTCTCTGCGTTGACCGGGTGGAAGCTGGACTTACCCCGGCCTGTGCCCGCACCTGCCCAACCGGCGCCTTAACCTTCGGACCCCGGGACGAGTTGCTGCAGGTAGCGGAAGAGAGAGTAAAATTCCTGAGAGTCAATGGCTTTCCCAATGCCACCATTTACGGTAAATTGGAACTGGGAGGCCTGAACAAACTTTATGTTCTAACCGATACACCGGACAAATTTGATTTACCTGTAAACCCCAAAGTATCCGGCAATACCGTATTTTGGCAGGATTGGATTCAGCCCTATTTTGGCTGGCTGATTCCTCTGGCCCTGGCTGGTTCCGCCACCAGTTTTATAACCACCAGGATTTTAGCCAATAAACATGGTGCACATGGCGAAGGGGGGCATGAATAATGGCACTGATACCCGAATATAGAGCTGATGTCCCCAGAGTGGAAAGGTTTAACTTCCTGGCCCGTTTCTCCCATTGGGGACACACGGTAACCTTCCTGCTCTGTCTATTTACCGGTCTGGTTCTTTTCCTGGACGGAGTTAATTGGCTGGCAGCCATATTTGGCGGCTATGCCGGAGCCGGATTAGTGCACAGAATAGCAGCGGTCGGTATGACCATAGTAATTGTAATTGGCGGAGTCTTTGGCTTTAAGGGCGTTATCGAATGGATTAAGGATCTCTTACGCTTTGGGAAGAATGATATTATCTTTGTCATGAAGTTCCCCCTGGAGTTCCTGGGATTCCCGGTAAAAATGCCGCCCCAGACCCGCTTCAACGGCGGTGAGAAGGGCAACTCCATGTTGACCCCCACCAGTGTTATGTTGCTGGTACTGAGCGGCTATATCATGTGGTTCCCGGCCATATTCCCAGGCGGACTGGTAAGAGTGGCTTATTGGACCCATGACATCGCCATGGTTCTCGCCACTTTCATGGTCTGCATGCACGGTTATCTCGGCTCCTTCCACCCCGGTTCAGGCGAATCCTTCTGGGGTATGTGGAAAGGCACGGTCAGAGCCGACTGGGCTCAGCATCATCATGCTATCTGGTATGAGGAAGCCTACGGCGATAAAGATCAAGATAAGACCGAATAAGAGTTTACGCTTTATACTAAAAGGGGGAGTTTTCTCCCCCTTTTTGCTTTACTTGCCCCGTCTTTTAGGGCATACTGTATAAACGATAATAGATGTTAGAGGTGATTAAATTGTTTGAACATAAAGTACCGGTTACCCTGCCTGATGGATATGTGGATTTTTTTAAAAGCCTGGAAAGCTGGGAGAATGAAGAGCTAATAAAGTTGAGAACTGTCTATGCACCGTCACAGCTAGATATTTTAAGAATGCTGGATGAAACTAAAAAACCCTTAATTCTACAAGTTAATCCCCATATTGAAGCCGATACTTACCGTGAAGTATTTGAGCGCCTACTGGACTTCTTAAATTCCACCCGTCCGGAAATTGGCCCCCAACTTGCTCTTATTAAAAACAACCTGGATAAAGTCAATTTCGAGAACATTATATCTTCCTTTATCGCCATGCAAACAACAGAAATAGAAAAAGCCGCGGAAACGGCCGCTATCCCCGGGGAATTATTTTTCTTTGTGGCAGACCATGCTCTGCGTCCGTTTTTGCGTATATTTGCCGAACCTTACCGCAATGATTTGACCGGCGAGCGCTTCTACTGGGATTTCTCCTCCACCTGCCCGGTTTGCGGCAGCAAATCGCATTTTAGCAGGTTGCAATCAGAAAACGGGCAGCGTTTCATGTTTTGTGATCGCTGTTTTTCTGAATGGAAGGTCAGGTATCTCTTTTGTGTACACTGCGGCCATGACCGGCCGGGTGATATCCGTTATTTGAATGTTGAAAACGATGAAGCCTATAAATTATATCTCTGCGACAACTGCAAAGGATACCTCAAAACCTTTGATGAGCGTCCCGGCGGGGATATGGTTGATCTTTTCATTGCTAATATAGAAACCATTTACCTTGATCTCCTGGCCCAGGAAAAAGGCTACACCAGCCACGATGAATAGATAGTTGATTTAAATCTGTGTGGTTAATTAAATAATTATATGGCTCAGAATTCAGCCAATAGCCGATTTTTGAGCCTTTTTCACCTGCCAAACTTGCGATTGAACCCTTTGAGCACCCTCCGCCTCACTCCGGTAATAAAACTCATTTAGAGCTTCATCCAAAGCCTGACTGGTCGCCAAAACCTCAGGATCAGTATAATTCTGCCGCAATACTGCAAGCGTTTCCAGACGCCTTCGCAATAACTCTATCCACTCAATAAGCTCCCTATTATCCTCCCCGGCAATATTGTTACCTTTTCCTGCGCATGGTGCTGCCATTCCCTTTGCACTCCCCTCGCAATATAGTAGGAAATGTGAGATGTTAAGGCAGAGGAGTTAATATAAATCCGATGTATATCCCACTATTCAAGCCCCCCTGATTTGCTTTCCACCCGGCACTCAACCTGAATACTTAAGTTGATTTATATTTGATTATCCAGAGTACCGTGCATAAGGTTTTTAAGAATTCCGCGTTTTTTATAAAATAAATTTGCCTGGCAGCCTGGTAGAAGGATTATTCCTCATCCAGGAAAATATAATCTTCAATTGATAACCCCTCTTTTTTGCACAAGAAATAAATCCCACTCCATAACTTGGCTCCTCCCCGTTTTTCCCCTCGCATTATCCGAAATAAGTAGGAGTAATCTACCTTTAAGCGGCGGGCAAGTTCTGGAGTAGTCCAGTTCTTAGTTTTTGCCAGTTGTTGCAATGCAGAAAGGTTTGCCTTCATAGCCACAGCCCCATTATTGTTTACCAGCAACATTTAATCCAGTTTATCATGTAATCAGACAATGGTCAACCATTTATGGCATCTTTTAGCATAATATGGCACAATATAATTGTCTGTAGGCAATATTTCAGGTAAACTAATAGAAATACTAGGAGGGAATTACGCTGGTTTTCGACAAAGAAGGTTTTGCTCATTTACTGGCTCTGGCCAAAGGCAATAGATCAATTAACCGTTATGGAAATCAAGCAGGAGTTGACCCGGGATATATATCACGCTTGTTGCGCGGTTTGGTGGATAACGCCCCCAGTGCAACCATAATTAAAAGATTGGCCGAAGTCGCCTGGAACGATATTGCCATCCAAGATCTGCTGGCTGCAGCCGGCTACCTTGAGCCAGATAATAAACGCGCCCCTGATGGCCTGTCCTATTCACCGCAATTGCAGCAGTGGGAAAAGGTTATTGAAGAGGCAGTCCGTTATGATATTCCACCCGAAGCGGCGGTTGATTTGATCCGCTCCCTGGGCAAATCGATGAAAAAAATAAAGAATGAATAAGCAGAGTAATAGTCTTCCTTTAACTCACCCCTGATTCTATGCTGACTCGCTTTAATACAAAAGACACAAAACATGTATAATTGTATATATACTTAATCATGATTCTACTGCAAAAAGTTATTAATATTCATTGGCTTGTATAAATATACCGCTCGCAGTCTTCGCATGGGCAACACCTGCGGCTTGTCTCGCGGCTCAAGGGGTACACGCTAACCTCCCATCCAT
>Ga0334889_1000650_pt1 | contig 52110 bp, 43 predicted proteins | sample GraSluR1_MG_2_FD_207222 | JGI IMG/M metagenome (GOLD analysis project Ga0334889, IMG submission 207222) | Sludge microbial communities from methane-producing bioreactor in Wageningen University, Netherlands - Granular Sludge_8_08-R1 | ecosystem: Engineered > Bioreactor > Anaerobic > Unclassified...
GTGCCGTTGTGTTTAGCCATGAAATCTCTCTCCTTTAGTTTAATGTTTTTTTGACAATTAATATTAACAAATATAGGAGCATATAACATGACGGCACCCTTTCTAAAAAATTAAGAAATAGGTTGAAAAATTACGATAATATAGAAATAACATTACGAAAAAACAAGTTGTTTTCTGTAATTCTTATTTGGTATGGGTTATATCATATTCGTGTTTCTTAAGTTTACGTCATAGCTCTTGAGGGGTGGCAATCGTAGATTGACGGGGTGGACAAGTTTTTAATGAAATGTAGGTCACCGGACTATAAATTATTTTTGTCCACACTATTTTTTACACATATAATAAATTCTCGGACTGTTACTTTCATATTCAATTAATGGATTGAGCTTTGAAAATTTTTGAATTTTTTTAAACCCAGATTCTTTAAGAAGCAGATCGATAACTTCTTCTTTATATCCTTTTTCAAAATGTGTTTCAGTATATTTTTTCCATGTGCCAGATTTTGTTTTTTTAAAAAAAACAACTTCAAGAGAAGCTAAATTTTTCTCAAAATCATAATCAGAAAAATGTACTTCAAACGTTTTGTCAGTATTTTGTTGTATTAAACCATCATTATCAGTCCAAACATTGGCGAACCCATAAATTGTGTTCATATCAAAAATAAAATGTCCGTTTTTCTTTAATGAATCATAAGTGTTTTTAAAAACTTTTAAAAGATTTTCTTTTTCTAAAATATAATTTAAACTATCAAACCAACAAGTTGCGATGTCAAATTTTTTCTCAAACGAAAAATTTACAATATCTTTTAAATGAAACTCAATATTTAAATTATTTTTATTAGCAATTTTTTTAGCGTGATTAATAAATTTTTCAGACAAATCTATTCCGCAGCCATAAAATCCATAATTGTGGATTTGAATTAAAAAATTTCCATTTCCACAAGCAATATCGAGTATGTTTTTTCCTTTTATATTTAAATCTTCTAATAAATAAGGGAAAAAATTTGCCATTTTAGTGCTATAATTCATATAAGGGCCTGTTGTGTATATATCTGCAAACTCTTTGTAAATATCACTCATTTTGATACACCTCTCTTATTTTTTTATTTAAAATAAAATTAATTTTACTATAGTGGGGTTTTAAAGAAAAAAAAGTATATTAGTATCGCATCATTTAATCTAATCAGAAGGGGGCAATCTCATGAAAAATTTAGTTGTGTATTTTTCGAAACACGGTGCAGCAAAAAGAGCTGTAGATTTTTTAAATTCAAAAGTAAAATCAGATGTTGTAAACGTAAAAGAAATAGGCGAATTAGAATTCAACAATTATGATAATATTGTAATTGCATCTTCTGTATATGCTGGAACAATTTCTAAAGAAATTAAAAAATTTATTTCTAATAATTATAACATTTTAAAATCAAAAAACATTTATTTTTTAATCATTTGTGGGCAAGAAAGTGAAATAAAAAATGTTTTAACTAATAATTTTAGTGAAGAACAAAGAAATTTATTTAAAAAAGTTATTTATGGAGGTTTTGAATTTAATTTTGACAGCATGAATTTTATTGAAAAATTTATAACAAAAAAAATAGCTAAAGTTGAAAAGTCTGTTTCTAATTTAAATAAAAAGAATATCGAATTATTAAGCGAGATGATTTAATAATAATTAAAGATAGAAGAATTAATTTAGGGGAATCTATACAGAATTCCCTATTTTTGTATTAATAAATTATTATGGTAAAATTAGATAGAAAAAATTAATTAAAAAAGGTGATTTTATGTTTTTATCTATAGGGGAATTATTAATAGATTTTTTTTCAGAATCTTCATCAAAAGATGATTTAAAATACTCTGCAAATTTAGGTGGAGCACCTGCTAATGTTGCAGTTAGAACAGCTTCTTTGAATGTAAAAAGTTTTTTATATTCTAAAGTGGGCAACGATTTTTTTGGGGATTACTTAATTGAAAAAATTAGAAGTTTTAAAGTTAATTCAGAATATATTTTTAGATCTAACAGTAAAACTACTCTTGCGGTAGTATCTCTTTCGGAGACTAAAGAAAGAAGTTTTTCTTTTTACCGAAATAGAACAGCAGATACTATGATGAGTAAAAAAGATATTGAAAAAATTGATTATACCAAATTTAAAGTTGCTCATTTTGGTTCATTAGGATTAGTATCGAAAAATTCAAGAGATGCTCATTATGCTTTGTTGAAAAAGCTCAAAAAAAATAAAGCAATTATAACTTTTGATCCTAATTTAAGAAGCGATCTGTATAAAAATATAAAAGATTTTAGAGAGACTATCTTTGAAGCTTTTGATTTTGTAGAGATTTTAAAAATTTCAGAAGAAGAAATTAAATATTTATTTCCAAAAATTCCTTATAATGACGCTATAAAAATAATTTTAAGAAAAATTCCTCATATTTTTATAACTAAAGGAAATAAAGGATCGGAGTATTATTCGAAATCTTTATATGTTTCAGCAAATACAATTTCTGTAGATGTTGTAGACACAACGGGGGCTGGAGATGCATTCATGTCTGGATTAATTTATAGTTTGTTTAAAAATGATTTCAAACTTGAGAACGGAAGCGCGATAAAAAATATTTTAAATTTTTCAAATATTCTTGGGGCTTTAGCGGTAACTAAAAAAGGAGCGGTTTCTTGTATGCCTACTTTTGAAGATATTACTAATATTATGAGGTTGAATAAATGAATAATGATATGAGAAAAAAAATTATAAATCTTTTTAATTCTGAAAAATTGTTTTATCTTGTTCTTTATCTTATTGGGACTTTTCTGCCTTTATTTTTAATCTTTACGATATTGACTAGAAATGGTTTTAAATATTCTGATACTGTATTTTCAATTTTGGTTTTTGGGGTTTTATTTTTTTGGATATACAGAACATTAAAAAAAGAAAAAATAAGTATAAATGAATTTATAGGTGATGTTGAAAATATTAATTGGGGGAAAATTTTTTATCTTAATTTTATTTTATTGTTTTTTTCACTTTTTGCCTCAAGTGTTTATCAGTATTTTTTGGCACATTTTTTGCCTTCTGTCCTTGAAAAACAGCTTCAACCATACCAAATTTTTTATGAAAGCGGAGGTTTTGTAGAAATTATTTTCAATTTGATTCTTATTTTTTCTATTGTTTTTTTAGCTCCTGTAGTAGAAGAATTATTTTTCAGAGGTTATTTATTGTATAAACTTCGTTTAAAAATAAATTTGAAATTTGCTATAGTTGTTTCTTCAATATTTTTTGCCATTTTACATCAAAACATATTGGGAACTTTTGTATTTGCTGTAGTGATGGCTTTTATATATATTAAATCTAATTCACTATTGATTCCTATGATTGTTCATTCTATTAATAATGCTTTAGCAATATTTTTATCTATATTGTTGAGAAATGTTCCAACTGAACCAAAAGAGGCTGAAGTTATTATTGAAGAAATTAAAAATACAGGTGGAACAAGTTTAGTTTTTTTTGCAATATTTTTATTTTTAATTATACGCTTTTTAAAAGAAAACCCATTAAGACAGTCTGATGATTTACCTTTATTAAAAGAAAAATTTGAAGATAAAAATTAAATTTTGAAGAAAATGTTATTTATGCTATAATATTGATGTAACTTGTTATTTAATAAAAAAAGAAGGTTGATTTATGGAAATAGAAATTGATGTTTATTCTGGTTCTTTTGAAGTATTAGTAGAACTTGTAAGAGAAAAAAAAGTGCCGATAAAAAAAATATCACTTTCTACTATTGCAGATATTTTTAATGATTATGTAGAGAATAATTTTAATTTTATAGAAGCTGGAGAATATTTATCTTTAGCATCATATCTTACTTATCTTAAATCAAAAGAAATACTGCCCACATCTAAAGACGATGAATGTTTTAAAAGACAGAGAAATATGATTTATTCATTAATAGAAGATTATGATTTAATAAAAGATACTTCTGAAATTATAAAGAGAGAATTAGGTAAACCAGCTAAAAAATTTGTCAACGTAAGAAACACTAAACAATTTGATGAAAACAAGATGGAAATACAACTCGATTCTTTTTTTTCAGAATACATTGAAATGTATGGGAAATTAGAAATTTTAAAAGAAATTTATACCGTTGAAAAAGCTATGGAATCTTTGAAAAGTTATCAAGAGTTGTATGTAATGGATTTATATGAAATTTCTGGAAAAAATAAATTAAAATTTATAGTCCTATTTTTAGCAGCACTTTCGCTTGTTGTGGGGGAACTTTTTAATTATGAAAATGGTAAGTTTATTAATTTAAAAAAGGAAATAGTTAATCGAGAGTACGAAGATGAAGAAGAAGAAATAAATACAATTTAGTAAAAAGTTGTTCAGTCAGCACTAGTTGGTAAGGAAAATCATAAAAAGATTAAATGTAGTGTCGCAACCAAAATGATTTTTACTTGATGTGGCTGTGTTGAGAAATCATAGATACTTAGTCTAAAGTTTTTCGTACCAATTTTTTTACTATCGTTCAAAAGAGGTGTTTTTTTTGTATATTGAATTTAAAATGGTTGAATCAATTATTTATTTAAAACAGAATGGAGTTTCAATTAACGAAATTATTAAATTGACAAATTTAGAAGAAGAACAAATAAAAAAAATAATTCAAGATATAGAAATTCACTATATAAGCGATGATCATGGTGTAGAATTGGTAAAAGTTTTAGATAAATACAGATTTGAAGTCAAACCTGAAATAAAATTACTTATTACAAAAAAACCAAAAAAAATTGATTTATCTGAAGCGCAATTTGAAATTTTAGCTATATTATTTTTGAACGGGCCTTCAAGAATGATAGAAATAGAAAAATCAAGAGGAAAAAATTGCTATAATCAAGTTAGAAAATTACTTGAATATGGATTAATTAAAAAAGTAAAAAAGAGAAATTCTATTAGAAATTTTTTATATACGTTGTCCGAAAAATTTTATGAGTGGATTCCTCAAACAACTTTAAATAAATTAGAGGAGATGAAAAATGATAAAATTGCAAAAAGCTCTTCAGAATCTGGGAATGAGCAGGAGAAAAGCATGTGATATTGTAAAGTCTAACGGAGTAAAAATTAACGGAAAAATTTCTTATGAACCGTGGGCAGATTTAAAAGAAACTGATTATATTGAAGTTGATAATAAAAAATTTTTTATTTCTGATTTAGTCGAAGAATTTGAAAAAAAGTATTATTTATATCATAAACCTTATGGTATATTAACTACAATGAAAGATGATTTCGGAAGAGAAACTATAGTTGATGATATAAAAGGAAAAATAAAAGAAAACGTATTTTATATAGGAAGATTAGATAAAAATACTTCTGGATTATTACTTTTAACTAACGATGGAGACTTTGCAAATCTTATGTCAAAACCATCTTCAAACGTCAAAAAATCTTATTATGTAATGACTGAAGAAGACATAAAAGCAGAAGAAGTTTCTAAACTTGAAAATGGAGTTACTATTGAAGGCGGTATAAAAACTAAACCCGCATCATTAAAAACATTAAAGAAAAAAAACGAAATAATAATAACTATTACCGAAGGAAAAAAAAGACAAATAAGATATATGTTTAAAGAAGTTGGGCATAAAGTTAAAGTGTTAAAAAGGATTAGTTTTGGAATTTGGAATTTAAGAGATGTGCCTAATCCGGGTGATATTAAAGAGATAGAACCTATTAAAATTAAGGAATTTATTAAAATTATCAAAAGGGGAGATAATAAAAGTGAAAGCACTAATTCTATGCGCGGGAAAAGGGACAAGGTTAAGACCACTAACTTTAACAAACGCAAAACCTTTAATACCAATCGCAAATAAACCGACTATAGTTTATAGCCTTGAAAAAATAAAAGATTCTGGGATAACTGATATAGGAATTGTTGTAAATCCAGAAAATATAAATGATTTTGAAAAAAGTCTTGGAAATGGAAGTTTTATGGGAATAAATATAGAATATATTATCCAGGATAACCCAAGAGGATTAGCACATGCTGTTGCAATTTCTCAAGATTTCATTCAAGACGATGAGTTTTTAATGTATTTAGGCGATAACTTGGTTCACTCAGAACTTTATCAATTTGTTGAAGAATTTAAAAATAACAAAAATGACGCTTTTATTTTATTAACACCCGTAGAAGATCCTTCAAGATTTGGAATTGCTATAATGGATGGATCAAAAGTAACTAAAGTTGTTGAAAAACCTAAGACTCCGCCATCAAATTTGGCAATAATCGGAGTTTATGTTTTCAAACCAATAATTTTTGAAGCTATTAAGAACATAAAACCCTCTTTAAGAGGGGAATTAGAAATTACTGATGCTATAGATTGGTTGATTAGTAATTCAAAAAGTGTAGGAGCACATATAATTTATGGTTGGTGGAAAGACACAGGAAAACCAGAAGATTTAATTGAGGCAAATAGAAAAATCCTTGAGAAGATTAATGTTTCTAAAATAGAAGGAAAAGTATATGAGAATTCAACGATTGCTGGACAAGTTATTATAGAAAAAGGAGCAAAAATTATTGATTCTATAATAAGAGGGCCAGTAATTATTGGGGCTAACAGCGCTGTTAGTAATGCGTATATTGGACCTTATTCTTCTATTGGAAACGAAACGGTTATAGAATCCTCTGAAATTGAAAATTCTATTATATTAAATAATACAACGATTTCCTCAATACATATGAGAATTGATTCTTCTATAATAGGTAGTAACGTTAATATTGTATCTGTTAATAAAAAACCAAAAACTCTGAATTTAAATATTGGCGATTATGGAAATATAGAATTACCTAAGTAAAAAAAGATTGAAAGGAGAAATCTTTGTGATTAAGATTTATGATTATAAGATAATAAAAAATCTAGTAGAAAAAAATAAAATAGAAAATTTGAATGTTTTAGGAAGAATAAAAAATTCTAAAACTTACGAAATATTTGTAGATAATATAGATAATCCAAAAGGATTTATTTTTAAAGATGATTACTGGCATGTTCCTTTTGCAGAAGATAAAGAAACTTATGAAAAAATATTAAAAAATTTTAATTTTCAAGACGAATTTGGTTTTTGTGGAATAAAAAAGGAAAACTTTTTTTTAACTACTCAAACCCTTAAAGAATATAATTTAGATTGGGAAGAACAATGTGTACTATATTATCTTCCTGAAAATTATGACTTTAAAATTGATGAAGTTCTCCCTTCTTTAAATGAAACTCATGTAGAATTAGTAAATACTTATTACACTTATAAAGAAGAAGGTTCAGAAGAATATCTTAAAGAATGTATACTTACCAGACCCTCATCAATGATTGTAGATGAAAAAAATAATCCTATTTCTTGGGCATTAATTAGAGAAGACAATACAATGGGAGTAATGTATACTTTAAAAGAACATAGAAAAAAAGGATTGGCAAAAAAAATAACTTTTGATTTAATTTATAAAGTGAAATCTCGAGGGGATATACCTTATGTGCATATTAGAGAGGATAACGATCCTTCAAAAGGATTGGCAAGAGAAACCGGAATGATTTATTGGGGGGATGTTACCTGGTTTGGTTTGAAAAAAAAATAAAGTGAGGTGGAACAGCTATGAAGCAAAGAAAAAGATTATTATTTTTTATTGTTTTTTCTGTTTTAATAATATTTTCAAGCTGTGATCTTTTATTAGAACTTGATTTTAATCCGTTACCAGGAAATTCTGGAATAATTGAATTATCTGAAATAACAGAAACAGGAGTTAAACTATCATGGACAGCAGCTTCAGACGATAAAACTGCTACAGTTGATTTAGAATACAAAGTTTACAAATCTTTGTCAGACAATATAGGGACAGTTGCTTTGGCGGAAGCAAATGGATATCCTTTGAACGCATGGACAAAAAACATTACACAATTTGATGTTACAGGATTAAGCCCTAATACAACATATTACTTTAATATTTTAGTTAAAGATACATCACAAAACAAAGCAGCTTACGTAAGAGTACCTGTAACTACATTGGAGGAAGCTGAAGATCCAGATGTTACCCCACCAACACCAGGAAACTCTGGAATAATTAACTCATCAGAAATAACAGAAACAGGAATTAAACTATCATGGGCAGCAGCTACAGACGACAAAACCGCTCAATCTGATTTAGAATATATAGTTTACAGATCTTTGACAGACAATATAGGAACAGTTGCTTTGGTAGAAGCAAACGGAACTCCTTTGAACGCATGGACAAAAAATTTAACTCATTATGATGTTACTGGATTAACCCCTAATACTACATATTATTTTAATATTTTAGTTAAAGATTCGTCAGAAAATAAAGCAGCTTATGCAAAAGTATCTGTAACTACTTTAGAAGAAAGCACTGATGAACGTGTAAATTTCGATCATTTAGGCGAACACAGAAATGATTTTATTAGATATATTTACACTGGTTATAATAAAGGAGCAGGAGTTTCAGATATAAATACTATAATTGGTTGGGCAAATGATTCATGGTATAAAAACGATGAAAATGTTCTTGCTTTTTACAGATATCTTGCAGGAGAAATTCCTTTAGATGACGTAAAACCTTTAAATTTTCCTGATTACGATTTGAGAGCACCATTCGATGGTGAAGATATGCATTTTGATGAAAATATTCAAAATTATATTATAGATATAGTTGAAAGTGATGATTTTCAAAATAATTCTCATACTAACTTTTTATTAAAAACATACGATCAACCAATACCTATAAATCCGGAAAAAACAGATAAGAATTTTAATTCATTAAATCCTTCATTAATTACAAGTTATTCTAATAGAACTACTTTAATTAATAGAGTATATGAGTTGATAAAATATTATAACGGATTAACTGGGGCATATTCGTTTGGAAAATGGTTTAGTGAATTTCATCCTACAGGATACAATAACTTTTTAGATAGCGACATTTATGATTACTCTGAATTTTTAGTTGACTTGGCTTATGCGTATACAAATACTGGAATATCAACCCCTCAAGGGCTTAATTCAACTTCTCAGCCATGGAAATATGGTGTTGGAGGAATTACATTTGAAAATATTCCTATTGAAATGTTGTTGGCAACATTGATTCAGGAATCGAGATTGTTTCCGGGATCTTTTAGAGCAGAAACTACAGGTTCTGGAACATCTGAAAATATTTACGCTATTTCTTTTGGGTTAGGACACAGCCTTATAGATGCGGATTTTTTAAAAAATTCTACAGGGTATGCTGGTGGACATGATCATATAGGTAATGATTTAAGAGATAGAAGGAATTTTAGTATAATTTCAAGATGGTATTTAGGAAATGATTGGAATTCTAATTTAGAAGTAGAAGAAACATATTTTTCTCATTGGGATTTGTTGAGTTTAAGAGGATCTTATGTATATACTTTAGCATATTTAGAATTAGTTTATTTGAGATTTTATGAAGAATGGTTTGAAACATTATAAAAAATCCCGCAAAAGCGGGATTTTTTATTATTTACTTAAAAGAAAAAATAAACCTGCAGCTGCAGCTGCTCCAATTCCTACAACTGGCCAAAATAATACTGGCAATGCTTTCTTTTGAACGATTCTATCAGCAGTTGTGTTGTAATAATCTAAAATGTAATTTTTACCATCAATTTCTTGTTGATCTGCAGCATATTCAAGAACTGCTTGCCATACTTTGTACTCCATATTATTATTATAAATTATTAAATCTTCAATATCTTCAACCTCTTCACCATGCTCATTTTTAAGAACTAAACCGAGAGAAGGCAATACCTCTCCAACAAAAGGTAAAAATGCTGCTAAATAGTAATCTGTAACTACATGATAGAGCTTTTGATCATTTTTCTTTAAATTTATCATATCTTCATCATTTTGAATTCCCGTTCCTGTGAATAACTTTGCATCTGTAACAGATTTTGTAGAAGGAACCCTTGTATTAGTAAAAGGAATTTTAAATAAGAACGTTCTATCAGCACTGTATTCGAGAGATGCTCCTGAATATTGTAAAAAATAAGTATTTCCATAAAATTCGCATAAAAGTATTGAAATCTCCATCACTTTTCTAATTTCTTCTCCGGTAAGATATACTGAAATTAATGGATAACCCGGGCTGTATTCGGGTCCAAAACCTAATCCTACTAATTCGACAATATCATAAAAAGAAATTTTTCCTTTAGAAAAATCCATTTGACCAGGTGTCATTGCACCTCTTATTACACCATTAGCCTGTACTGCTAAATCAACTTTTTTTCCAGTGGCATTTTCTACTCCAAATCTCATTGCATCAGCAACAAAGTTTCCAAAAGGGCTTTCTTGCAATCTTGGTTGATTAGTTACTTCAAAATCTGAATAAGCTACTATATCATAAATTGAATTAAATCTGTTCATAGTTAAATCTGAAACTATTCCGTTTAATCTTTCAGTGTAATAAGCTATTTCTTTTTCAATTACAGGATCAGGTGCAATAGTATAATCTAAAGGAATTAAAAATGGTTTTTCTCCATTCATAATAGATAATTTTTTTGTTTCAGTATCATAAGCTAAATCAAGATAACCTACATATTGTAAATAAGAACCAGCTTGAACAATTATGGTATCATTAACAATTAATGGTTCAAATCTTTTTGTATGACTGTGTCCTGAAATTATTAAATCAATTCCATCCACTTCTTTTACAAGTTCTTCATCTTCAGCATATCCTGTATGACCTAATAAAATTATTATGTCCACATTTTCTTTTCTTAAGGCTTCAACCGATTTTTTCGCCGTTTCAACTCTATTAGCAAAAGTTATAGGTTCTGCATATGGGGCGACTCTTTCTGCATCTTTTCCCATTAATCCAAAAATTCCTATTTTCAAACCATTATCTAAAACTTTTATATGTGTATTTTTTATTTCAACATCATTTAAAGGATGTCCTTCAGGAATAACAGTATTACTTGCAATAACTGCGGTTTTGTTATGTGCATGAGGATAACCAGCTGTTTTATAATATTTTGCAAGAATATCCGGACCATAATCATATTCATGATTTCCAATTGTAACTGCATCATATCCTATTTTTTGCATTAATGAAATTTCTGAAGAATATCCATACAAAGTAAGCCATGCAAAAGCAGGACCCCCTATATAATCTCCACCTGAAAGTAAAAGAACATTTTCATTTGTCTTTCTTACAGAATTTACGAGACTACTCAATCTTGAAAAACCACCGAGAGTTGGATTTTCTAAAGTGGAGTGATTATCTAAAGGCGGTGTTGGTACTAACGAAGAATGTTCATCATTAGTATGTAATACAGTAAAATATTTAATCGTGTTTCCAAAAGAAAACAAAGTAATGCTTAAAATAAGAAATAAAACGAAAATTCTTTTCATTTTTATCCTCCCCGTTATGTATAATGTCTTTATATTTTAACATAAATTTTTAATAAATTCAAATTATCGAAATTTTATATTTTTATTATATAAATCTGACAGAAAAAAATTAACGATTTTTTTCATTTTTTTCCATCTCACAATCACGCTATTTTAAATTCTTTAATTTTCTTCTTTTTTTATTTAAAAAAATTTGTTATAATATAAGAAAAAAAGGTTAATTTGATTGTAGAAAAAGTTCTCTTTTTTATTAATCACGCATCCTAATTAACCAAATCTTAACTTTAGGAGTCTTTATGCAAAAAAATTCTTTAAACAACTTTATTAATAATAAGCTGAAAAAGATAACTTTTTTGAGTATTATCATTTTTTTTATAATTTTTATAATTTTCACTTTTCTTAATTATACCGCAATAAAAAATGCAAAATTTAGCGAAACAAAACAAGCGGTTAATTATATTACTCTCAAAATGGACTATTTTTTTAATTATTCAGAAATCTATTATAATAATTTTCTTTCCAAACATTTAAATATTTTTTATGAAAAATATAATAAAGATAATTTTGATATTATTAATTTTATGGATGAGCTAAAAGAAGAAATAAGAAACTCTGATTTTAAATATTTAAAATCAGATAAAATAAATTATTATTTAATAAATTCTTCTGGAATAATATATGAGTCAGATTTTGATAAAGATATTGGGTTGAATATTTCTGTGTATAAACAATTTTGGAATAGACTTAAAAATTTATCCCCAGGAGAAATAAAAGAAGAAGCTATTGCAGAGGAAACGACTACAGGAATAAATAGACTATATGCTTATTTAAAGCTTGATAATGGAGAAATTTTTCAGCTTGGAATTTCTTTTGCGAATTTAGATAATTTTTTAGTCGAAATATGCAATGAGTTCGAGGATAAATTCAAATATTTTAATATTTTAAGTTCATATTATATAGCGCTTATTGATAAAAATTATGTTATTGAAAAAAAAGATGCAGAAAAGTTTATAGAATCTAAAAGAACAAAAGACCTTGTATATGAATATGATATTTTTAAAGGGTATAAATTTTATTATGCAATACCTTCTCCTTATGGACTTGAATATAAGTATTTAATTTTAGAAACGCATGAAAATAACTTTATTTATTCATATTTTTTGATTTTATCATTTTTTTTGTTAATGATTTTAATTTCTTCATGGTATAGAAAAAAAACATTAAAATCTATAGAAGCTCCCATTAAAGAATTGACAACTATAATTAAAGATATGGAAAATTATAGAGAAAATAAATTTTCAGAAGTAATATATAATGAATCAAAAATTGAAGAAATAGACTTAGTTTCAAAAAATTATTTAAAAATGATGGAAGAAATTAACTCGAGTTTTGAGCAACTTGAAGCGTATTCAGAAGATTTAACTTATGCTTATCAAAATAATGAAGTGTTAATAAATAAAATGAATAAGATTTTAGATCTAACTTTAGGGTTTAACGAATATTCTTTAAAAGATGAAATTCTTATAAAAACATTTAATTCACTTTTTGATTTTATTCCTGAAGCTGATGGCGGATTATTATTGAAAATAGAAGGGAAATATTTTGATTTTATTGCTTCAAAAAATTATGATATAAAAGAATTGAATGATTTAAAAATAGACAGTAATGCTTATATTCCTCAAAAAGAAATTCAAATAGTTAATCCTACAAATAAAATAAAAACAATTAATTCATCATTAATTTCAGAAAAACAAGAAAAAGTTTTAGGAGAATTATTGAAAAAACCCAAAAGTACTTTGTATATTCCAATTTTTACTGAAGATAAATTTTATGGAAGCATGACTTTACATATTAAAAGAAAAGATTCTTATTTTTCTAAAGAAACTTTAAAATTTGCAGAATTTTTTTCAAGATTTATAAAATTATATCTTTTTTCAAAAGATTATGGGGATCAGATTAGAGAATCTTATAGAAATTTTTCTAACAAACTTGCTACAGTTGCAGAAGCTCATGACGATGAAACAGGGAATCATATTATACGTGTTGGTATAATGGCAGAATTTTTTGCGAAAAAGTTAAACTTATCAGAAAAAATTGCTAACGAGATAAGAGACTTTGCCCCTTTGCATGATATAGGAAAAATTTTCACACCCATTACTATTTTGAAAAAACCAGATAAACTTACAGCAGAAGAATGGGAAATAATGAAAAATCATACAATTGATGCAAAAAAATTGCTGGCTGAGGATGAACGTTTTGAAACAGCTTTAAAAATTGCTTTATATCATCATGAAAAATTTGACGGAACAGGTTATCCGATCGGATTAAAAGGCGAAGAAATACCAATTGAGGCTCAAATTGTTTCTATAGTGGATGTTTATGACGCACTCCGTTCAATCAGATCATATAAAAAAGCTTATTCTCATGAAGAAGCTTTTGAAATTATTACAGGTAATGGAAGAAGAACTAATAAAAATCATTTTAATCCCCAGATATTAGAGATTTTCAAAAAATATTCAAAAGATATATCGATGCTTTGGGAAAAACATTCGGATTAAAAGCCAAATAACCATTCGCTCTAAATGGATAGAGATTTTTACTAAGTTTGTATAAAAAAAGGACTCTTTTAAGAGTCCTTTTTTTTAATATTCGACTTGTTGTAAAATCAATTTTCCTTCTTTTTCACCATCTTTTACAAATAATTCAATTTCATGATTTTCGCTTGATGAAGTGCTCTTAAATGTTAAAATATAAGAATTTACAATTGATTCTGCAATACCTACAGTAGTTAAATCAACATTTCCAGAAGGTTCATAAAGAATCATTCCACCAGTATCTACAGATAAACTTCTAGCATCCCCAGGATTAGAGAAATCTGTTTGTGTTGCGTTAAACATGTATCCAGTTAAAACAGTATGGATAACTCCTTTCCCTCTTATTAAAGATAATACTTCTGCTTTTGTTTTCCATTCAGTGTGACTTCTTCCGGAATCGGATTGTCCGTCTTCAAAATAATGAGAAGGCGCATCTGTAATATTAATAAATATTTTTTCAGAGCGATCTCTCCAAGAAAGTTCATTCCAGGCAAATATAAATCCTTCATAAGAATTTTCAGGAGTTCCAGCCCCACCAGAAGCATATAATTTATTAGCATAAACACTTGCATCTGCAGGAGAAGAAAGATTTAACCATGTGCGGGTATTTCCATCTATAGTTATATCGTTTGCAGGTGCATAATCGTCATATGGAATTATGGCTAATCTTACATCAAGGCCTGAATCATTTAGAAATTCGGCAAACGCAATAATGCTATTTTTCACACCGGTTATAGCTCCACCCATACTTCCTGTAGTATCAAGAATAATTACAATATCAATTTTAGAACGAATAGTAGAAAGTTTATCTATTACAAATCCTTTTTTATTTCCGTCTTCAAAAATATACAAATCAGCATTTGTTAAATCAACCGTACTATCTGAAATACTAACTCTCATTCTTATATAATCATCAATCGTTAGTGGTGTCAGATAAACGCTTTTATCTATATTTGCTGAAATCATGAAGTTGTTTCCCCAATTGATTTTCTGTATTTCGGTTAAGTCAAACGCATCGCTATCATCTGGAACTATTGAACTAGTAATTTGTAAATCAACACAAGAAACTAAAAATAACATTAGAAATAGAACTGAAAAAATTGTTAATATTCTTTTTTTCATAATCATCGCCCCCTAAAAACCGAGTCCTATGCCTAATTGTACAGCATAGTTTCCTGAAAGTTCAAAGTCAAAGTTTAAAGAAGTCATACCCTCAATAAATAAAACAAGACCTTTACCAAATTGCATTCCTGCTTTTAATTTAACCCAGTCATTAAAAAAACTGAATCCAAGTTGTTCGATATCAAAGATAAAAATAGGAGCAACTGCAGCGTAAATTTTTGTTGTAAAAATCGGAATAGTTAAAGCGAGATATGGGTTTACTTCAACAAAACGAGCTTCTTCAATTTCTTGCTCGATCGTTTCTAAAGAACTAAGAGGTAAATACACATCTGCTAAAATACCTATTGGAAAACTTAAAAGACCTACACTTAACCCTCCGTACATTCTGTTTCTGCCGCTAATTTCCATACCACCAAGAGCACTTATTCTAAAAGGAAATATGGTTATTACGAACAAGCATAAAACAAAAATAAGAATAACTTTTTTCATAAAATCACCCCCTGAATTTTGAAAATGTATTTATAAATTAACTTTTTATTTAATATAATGTTTCTTTTAAATTATACAACTTCATAATGTTAAATTGTTTTCGTTATTATGAATATTGCGCGCATGATTGTTTCAAAAATATTTATTAATTCAATTTTCTTTATTTGTATATAAATTATCATTTAACCTTATTTTATTCAGAAAAATTAAATATTTTTAAAAAATAAAACCTGATGTAATTTTTACTTATAATTAATTTTTTTGAAATAATTTTATTGTAAAATTAAAACTCTCTCATTACCACTTTTCATGGTGTTTAGTTCCTTTAAATCAAGCTTTTTAACTTTTTGTTAGGAGGTGGATTTTATTTTGTATGGTTTTTCGATTGCCAGAAATGCTTTTAACCGTAACAAAATTTATCTTTCGAATCATATTTTAAATACTGTTGGAAGTTTTATATTTGGTTATATTTATGCGAGTATATGGCGAGCAGTATTGAAAGATTCTGATGAAAGCGGAAAAATGGTTACTTATGTAATGGTTAATCAAGCGGCATTATGGGTTTCTATGTTTCTTCCTTATGGTTGTTTTTTACCAGAAAAAGTACGTGATGGTTCTATTGTTTTTCAGATTTTAAGACCATTTAATATTATGTATTACAGTTTTTTTGAAACTTTAGGTCACGTTTGTTATAATTTTCTTTATCGTTCTATTCCTATTTATATTTTAAGTGTTTTGCTATTAGGTACATATCTTCCTGAACCTTCACAGATTCTTCCTTACTTTATAAGTTTATCAAATGCTTTTTTAGTTGCTTTTTTCTTGAATTATTTTGTAGGTTTGTGGGCTGTCAAGTTCTTTGATTTTTCTGCGGCTCAAGGTTTGTATTATTTTTTTATGAATATATTGGGAGGTTTTTTTATACCCGCAGAATTTTTCCCTGGTTTTATAAGCAGGATATTTCCTTACACTCCTTTTGCTTGTACAAGTTATATCTCTGGTAGTATTTATCTTGGAAATTTTGATTTCTTAAAAGGTTTTTATATTCAATTTTTTTGGATTTTAGTTTTAGGAACGTCTGCTTATATTCTTTCTGAAAAAGTAATTAAAAAAATAAATATTCAGGGGGGATAAAATGAATTTATTTTTTATTTTATTAAAGGCGAGTATAAAGTCGCAGATGCAATATAAGGCAAATTTTATTATTAGTTCTTTAGTTTCTGGGTTAACTATTTTCAGTGATTTTCTTTTAATAGCAATTCTATTATTAAAATTTGAAAATATACTTGATTGGACTTTATACGAAGTGGCAATTATTTATTCGATAATAGAATTTGGGTTTGGAAGTTACAGATTATTTTTCAATGGGTTAGATAATTTTGAAGATCTTATAATAACAGGAAAATTTGATGCTCTTTTAATAAGACCAATTTCTACTTTGCTTCATGTTATGATTCAAAGATTTGATTTAAGAAGAATAGGGATAATTATTCAAAGTCTTGCAGTAGGTATTTTTGGGATTGCTAATTCTAATCTTCATGAGAATAAATATTTTTTGTTGTTGTATGGGCTATTATTATTTTCATCTTTTATTATAACGGTTTCAATTAATGTGATTTTAGCTACAATTGCATTTTGGACAGGTAAGAATAAAGATATAGTGGTTCTGGCATTTTATTCTACACGTGTAGCAGCATCTTTTCCTCTTGAAATTTATAATCAATTTATAAAGTTTTTGTTGACTTTTATTATTCCATTTTCAACATCTGCTTATTATCCGATTCTTTTTATTACTAAAAAGAGCGAAAACGTATTATTTTTATTTGCACCATTAATGGCTATAATTTTAATAGTTCCTTTTGCACTTTGTTTTTGGTCTTATGGAACGAAAAAATACAGAAGTAGCGGAACTTGAGGAGGTATATATGTCTTATATAACTGTTGAAAATCTTGAAAAAAATTATATAGTGTATGGTAAAAAGTTTTTAAAAAGAGAGAAAAAAATTATCAAGGCTTTGGATAAAATAAATTTTAAAGTTGAAAAAGGTGAATTTTTAGGCTATATAGGCCCTAATGGAGCTGGAAAATCTACAACAATAAAGATTATTTCAGGCATAATGACTCCAGATTCTGGTGAGGTTAAAGTTGGAGAATATATACCCTACAAACAAAGAAAAAAATATGTAAAAAATATTGGAGTCGTTTTTGGTCAGAAAACTCAGATGTGGTGGGATTTACCTGTTATAGATACTTATAATCTTTTAAAAGGCATTTATAAAATTGACGAAAAAAAATATAAAAATAATCTTTCTTATATAATTGAAAAACTGAACCTTAAAGAGATTTTGACTCAACCTGTAAGGCAATTAAGTTTAGGCCAAAGAATGCGTGCTGAAATTGGAGCTTCAATGATTCATGATCCTGAAATTTTATTTTTAGATGAACCTACAATAGGTCTTGATATTGTTACTAAACACAAAGTTTTAAATTTTTTAAAAGAGCTTAACGAAAAGGGTAAAACTATTTTTTTAACGACTCATGATTTAGATGATATAGAAGTTTTATGTAAAGAGATTTTAATTATCAACAAAGGAACTGTTGTTTATAAAGGTACAATGAAAGGATTAAATACTATAACAAAAATTCCAACTATATTGAAAATTTCTTTGAAAGAGAACAGTATGAATTCATCAAATGACTTTTTAATTAAAAAATACAATGCCGTATATGATCAAGAAGCAAACAGAATAGAAATTATTGTTGATGCTGATAAAAAGACTGCGGATATTGCAAAAGAATTTTTCCAACATTTTGATATAGAAGATTTTAAAGTCGAAGATCCTGATATAGAAGATATTATAAAAAATATTTATGAAATTTAAAAAACGCCCTTTTAAGGGCGTTTTGATTTTTAAAAGAAAAATAAAGCTGCGAATATTGCTGAAATAAAATTAAAATCTGCCTTAAATGAAATATAAGGTATGTATTTATCTTCAAAAGATTCAGAAAATGACTCTTTTATTTTATAATTTTTTCCTATTCCAGCTTCAACAGAAGTTCTTCCAGATAAAAATGTTTTTGCAGAATATCTTAAAAATACTCCTGTTATTCCAGCAAAATTGGATTTATTTAATGAATATTCATCATTTCCATAATAAAGATCGTTAAATACTCCTATTTCAAAAAGATTATGAAATAAGTTTCTATTTTGAAAATATAAGCTTATTTCACTCGAATTAAATACATTCACATTTTCAGAATAACTTGAATATGAACCTCTCATGAAATAAGGGTCTTTAAAATAATTTGGAAGACTATTACTATTATTAGTTAATCCTAATTTAAAATTATTTTTTAACAAAATATGATTATACAAAGAATAATTAAAATTCAAGTCAACATTAAAATTTGAATAAAAATTAATTTCTTCATTTTCCCAATACAACCCTTTTTTTGCTTCGGCAACAAAGTTAATATTTTTCAAATAAAAAACAGAATTATCTTTTGCAGAGAATTCTAATTTAGTTGATAAATTGTGATAAGAGTTGAATATAGAAAAATTTTCTCTTTCTAAAAAAGCGTTTTCCATACCTATTCCCAAATCTAAATAATAATTATCAAAGCGTTTATCTCCCAATAATATTTGATTTATCGAACTTTTTATACCGTACACTAAAGTATCTTTAGGGTGATTAAGATTTTCAAAAGCATTTTCTGATATGGATATTTTATTTTTCACTTCATTTTCAAATAATAAACCAACTTTTATATTCGTCTGTTTTTCTTTTATAAGCAAATAATAATTTGAATAGTTATAAAGAGTTACATTTTCTAAATTATAATCAAATCTTAAAGGGTAACTTAAAGTTATATTCGAAAAAACTGATAAAGAGATTATTAAAACAAAGGATAGTATCAAAATTTTTTTCATATTATTTTCCTCCAATTCTTATGTTATCAAGAGTTATAAAGCCTTTTTCAGTTCTATCAAAAACAAAATTAATTTCTTCAATTTGAACAGACTTTTCAATAGGTATTATAATACTTTTAAAAATATTTCTTCTAGAGATACTTAACGGAAAAACGTTTACTACAGGAGTTTTTGTTATCTTGTAATAATCATCTAAGATAAAGTTTAAAGTTTCATTTTTTGTCTTAATTTCAATTGAAAAATTTAAGTAATCTTCTTCAATATTCAATACCAACAAGTCAAAAGCAAGATAATTTGCATAAAAAGATTTTTCAGAATTTTTTATTATTCTAAATTCAGGTATTTTTATTTCAGATTCTTCATCATTTTCATCGTTTGATTTTAAATCCCAATCTAAATATACTGAGTAATTTTCGGGGCCTTCTGAAAAACTATTGTGTATATCGCTTCTATTTTCATACCATTTATCAAAATTAATTGCATTTATTTTCCAGTTATTATCATATGTCGTTTCTATATCTATATTTTTCTGAAAATCGGCTATTATAGTTTCATCACCTTTTAAATAAGAGTGTATATAATAAGTTTCGGGTAACCAATTTAGTGTATTTTTATAATCTGTAAATATTTTTTCGTATTCAGGATTAATTCCAAATGACATTTCAACAAATCCCGTGATTAAAATTTTTGCTATTTCAAGTTGATCTTCAAAAGATAAAAGATTTTTAGCAAAAGAAGGCATTGGATCTTCATTTTTTCCCCATATCGTATTAAATTGAGCATGATTTGCTCCGTATATCCAATAAGAGCTTTTTATAATTCCGGGCAATGGATAATTTCTGTGAAAATAATTCAAACCCATAAACTGATATACGTCACCATCTTGTGAACCATGAATTAAAAGGTGATTTAAATAATCTGGTGAAGTTCTTTTGTTAGATGGTCTGTATTGACCTTCAACCGGAGCAATTGATATAATCGCTTTTAATGGAAGATTAAAATCAAATTCAAAATTCCCATCATCTGGATATCTGCTCAATTTGTTGAACACTGCTGCTATCGCAACAGCTTCACCGCCCCTTGAATGTCCTATTAAAGCAATATTTTCTGTATCTATTTTATTATATAATGGATTAGTCTCATCATTATTCCAACTTAAAATTTCTTGAGCATGTTTTAACAACAAATATCCTCTTGCATCGTTTTCATTAAATATTCTTCCGTTTAAAAAAGTTTCATCTATTGATACAAATATTATTCCTCTTGAAGCCATTAATTTTCCCAAATAATCATATCCGAATTCTGAAGGGATTTCAGGATTTGCATTTCCATGTACACATAACACTACAGGAAACCTTCCATTGTAATTTGGGTAATATACTATACCATTTAAAGGCACATTAGAAGAATCAAAACCCCATAATTTTTTATCTATTTGATTTGTTAAAAAAGATATGTCTACATTATCTGTAATTACAGATAAATTATCTAAAGAATATTCCTTTCTTCTAGGATTATAATCTCCCGCATAATAAAATGTATGAACTTCAATATTTCCTTCTTTTGATGGAGATTCAAGCGTTGTTTCATTTTTCATTTCGAGGTTGAACAATGTGCCTTCTGGTTTTTTAAAATCTGAACTACAAGAACTAATTAAAAAAATAAATACAAAGATAATTGATACTAAAAAAATTTTTTTCACAGATTATCCCTCCAATTAAAATTATTTTATAAAACTTTAAAGGCCCCTCTTAAATATAAGAGGGGGTTTAAAAGATTTTTGAATACTGGTTTTTGTATTTGGCCTTATAAATATTCTAATACATATAAAAAATTTTTTCAATTTTTAATTGACATTATGTCAATTGTAGGAATATTATGGTTTTCTTAAAAATAATTATGGTATAATGAAAGATAGAATATTGTATGATATTAAGAAGTTTTTTGGGAGGATGTTATGAAATTAAAAAATATTTTAAAAAGAGATATTGAACGTCATATTGAAGCGGTTATTAAATTAGAAGATAAAAAAAATTATATTGAATTAGACGAATATGTAATAACTAAAGAAATTTATTTATGTTTAGAAGAATTTTTAAATTCTTTTTATTCACAAAAAGCAACTGAAAATATAGGTGTATGGATATCGGGATTTTTTGGTTCTGGAAAATCGCATTTTTTAAAAATATTATCATATTTGATTTCTAATGAAACTTTTAATGAAAAGAAAGTTTGTGATATTTTAAAAGATAAACTATCTGAAAAAAAGTCTGATATTTTTGATCTTTTATTAAAAATGAATAATGAAACAATTTTATTTAACATAGATTCTGAAAGCATAATAAATAAAAATAATGAAAAAGAACCTATTGTAAAAATTTTTAGAAAAGTATTTCATAAACATTTAGGTTTGTACGGTGATGATGAATTAATTACAGAATTAGAGTATTATTTATGGGAAAAGAATAAATTTGAAGACTTTAAAATCAAGTATTATGAATTGACAAAAGAAGATTGGGAGAAAAGAGGAAGAAATGATTTTTATTTTAATAAACCTCTCATAAAAAAAATTTTAGGAAAGGTTTTAAACTTATCAAAAGAAGCTGAAGATCAATTTAAGTTTGAAGATATTGAAAAACAATTATCGATAAAATCTTTTTCATATGAATTAAAAAATTTTGTTGAAAAAAAAGATAAAAATTTTAAATTAGTATTTTTAGTTGATGAAATTGGTCAATATATTGGAAACGATTTAAATACCATGCTTAATCTTCAAACTTTAATTGAAGAAATATCTATTAACTGTCAAGGCAAATGTTGGGTAATTGTTACTGCACAAGAAGATTTGAAGAAAATGACATCTAAACAAAATCAAGATTTTTCAAAAATTCAATCGAGATTTAAATTAAGATTTACTTTTTCTTCAATAGACGTTGGAGAGATAATTAAAAAACGTATTTTAGAAAAAAAAGAAGAAGTTAATGATGTTTTAATAAAAACTTTTAAAGAGACCAAAGTGTCTTTAAAAAATTTATTTGAATTTAAAGATTCCAATAAGCTTTATAACGATAATTTTAATTCAAAAAATGACTTCGTTAATTTTTTCCCTTTTGTTTCGTATCAAGTTATACTTTTGCAAAAAATATTTGAGGAGATAAAGTTTCATAATGTTTCCGAAAAATATTTTTCGCATGGTGAAAGATCTATGATATCAGCATTTCAAGATGCTTTAATAAAATTTAAAGATAAAGATATTTTATCTTTTGTTCCTTTTTACGTGTTTTTTGATTATATAGAAAAATTTCTTAATAGTTCAATAAAAGCTGTTTTTAAAAATCTTCAAAAACATTCAGAAATTACAGATTTTGATATTGTTGTTTTAAAAGCAGTGTTTCTTCTAAAATATGTTAGAGATATTCCTTCAACTGTTCAAAATATTGCTATCTTAGTAATAGAAGATATTTATCAAGATAAATTTGAATTAAAAAATAAAGTAAAAGATAGTCTTGAAAGATTGTCTGATTTAATATTTGTTGAAAAAAATGGTGAAGAATTTAATTTTCTCGATTTGAACGAACAAAATATGATTCGTGAAATAAAAAAAATTAAAATTGAAAAAGAAATTATCGAAAAAGAAATTGAAAAAATTGTATTTGAAGATATTTTTCAAAATAAAAAGATTAAGTATAAAAAGAATTATGAATTTTCTTACAATAAATTTATTAATGATATTTCACATAATTTAAAAGCTGAAATTTCTATTTGTTTAATCAATTTTGATATTTCAAAAGAAGAATTATTAAAAAAATCAATGAAACATCCTTCTACATTATTTGTAAACATGGATAAAAATTATAATTTTTATGATGAAATCGAAAATTATTTGAAAATTGAAAAATATATTTTGATTAAAGATCATAAAAAAATTAATTCCGAATTACAGAGTTTTTTTTCTCAAAAATATGATGAATTAATAGTTAGAAAAAATAGAGTTTTGTCTTACATTGAAAAAAGCATAAAAAATAGTGATTTTTATATTAACGGAGAAAATATAAACGTTTCAGGAAGTTTTGCAAAAGAAAAAATGAAAAAAGCTTTTTTTATTTTAATAGAAGATGTATATAGTCACTTATCTGATATTGAAGAAAATTTAAGTAAAAATGATCTTTTAGAATATTTGAAATCAAATCTTATGATAAATAAAAATTCAAAATCTGTTGAAGATATGGCAAAGTTTATTAAAATAAATTTTAAAGATGAAAAGTTTCCTTTATTTTTAATTGTGGAAAGATATTCTAAAAAACCATATGGTTGGTCTGTTTATGATGTTATTTTTTGTCTTTTGACTTTATATAAAGAAAATAAAATTTCTTTTGATATAGATATTGAAAAAGATTTTGAAAAACTTTTTTTGAAAAAAGAACATAAAAATATTTTTATAAGAAAAGTTAAAATTTTTTCTACTTATGAAAAAAATGATTTAAAAATATTGTTTCATGAATTAACAAACGAAACTGTTAATATAGAAAATGAAAGTAATTTAAAAGAAATTTTTATTAATCTATTTCAGACAATTTTGGATAATCTTGAAGAAAATAGAAATAAAGCTAAAAAATTTAATTATCCTGGAATAAAATTTTTAAATAATAGTATTGATATATTTTCAGATATATTAAAAGAGTCTGAAAAAGAAACTTTTTTAAAATTAATTTGCGATAAAAAAGAAATTATTTTAAAATGGAAAGACGATTCAGAAATTATTTTAGATTTCTTTAAAGAGAACAATTACCTAAAAAAAATTTTTGATAAGGGCAAAGATTTATATGAGACTATAAATGAAATTGAGGATTTTGTAAATGTAAATTTTATAAAAAAAGAAATTGAAATATTAAAAGAAATTCTTGAAGATGAAGCTCCCTATAAAAGAATTAGAGAGATAAATATGTTAAAACAGAATATAGATGATTTTATTGATAAAGAAGTTTTAAGCATAAAAAAACTTACTCTTGATACTCTTTGTAGTAAAAAAGAAAAAATTTTATCGAAACTTAACAATAAAGAAAAAGTTGAAATTACTGAGAATTTTTTTAAAAATTTACACGAAAAAATAGAAAAATGTGATAATATTATTAAAATTAGAGCATTTTTAAGCATTATTTTAGAGATTGAAAAAAAATATATGGACGATTCGATGTGATCGTCCATAATTAAATAATCTCAATTTATTTAATAAAAATATTTGAACAAAAGTTTTAAAGAAAAGAGTGTTAAAAATAAATGATTTATCATTTGTATCATTAGGTCCACTTTATAGAACCGGGACCTCCACCGCCGTTGTCATCATCACCGCCGCCATCATTTCCGCCGCCGCCACCGTTGTCCCCGTCTTTTCCCGTATCTAAAAATCCTCCAGCGATATTAGCAAGTTCTTCTTCAGATAATTCTTTTTGAGAAAATAACAAATCATAAGCTTCTTCGGCCAATTCTTGAGATAAATAAATATTATAAGAATCAGCTTTTTCAATTAAATCTTCAGGAGAATCAACGTCATCTAACTCTTTCATCCAATCTTTACCAATTTTTTCTTCAATTACTTTAAGCATTTGCATTAATTCATTAGTCATTAAGATCACCTCCATAAAGAAATTTTGAACAATATTTTTAAATGATTTAGTTAGAAACAGGTCGGCCACTACCATCATCGCTTTTTCCAGCAGAAGTTGCTCCTCCAGCGATAATAGCAAGTTCTTCATCTGATAATTCTTTTTGTGAAAATAATAAATCATAAGCTTCATCTGATAATTCCTGGGATAAATAAATATTATAAGAACCAGCTTTTTCAATTAAATCTTTAGAAGAATCAACATTATCTAACTCTTTCATCCAATCTTTACCAATTTTTTCTTCAATTACTTTGAGCATTTGCATTAATTCAGTTGTTATAAAGGTCACCTCCATAAAGAAATTTTGAAAATAATTTTAGTTCTATTTAAAATAGGTTGGTTCATAATAATTTAGAGTCAGTTGGTAAGGAAAATCATTCAATGCTTAAAAACAAAAAAAGTTTAAAAGCAAAAGATAATAAATATTAAAACTTGATTTAAAGATTTTCATTAGAAACTTTTCCAATTAATTGCCTACTAACTAAATCAAAAAAATATCCTTTCTTTGCTATTAATTCATTATAAGACCCCATTTCAATAATATTTCCTTTTTCTAATACAATAATTTTATCGCATTCTTTAACAGTACTTAATCTATGAGCTATAACAACTCTTGTACAATTGAGAGATTTAAGAGTATTTGTCACTATTTTTTGAGTAATATTATCCAAAGCACTTGTAGCTTCGTCAAAAAGAAGTATTTTAGGCTTTTTTACTAATGCTCTTGCAATTAATATCCTTTGTTTTTGACCCCCAGAAATAGTAGAAGAATTATCAGCGATATAAGTGTTTAAGCCCATCGGAAAAGACTCAACATCTGATTTAATACCAGATTGTTCACAAGCTTTCCATACTTCTTCTTCAGAAATATCATAATTATTTCCGGAAATGTTGGTAAATATATTTCCAGAAAACAATTGACTATTTTGTAATACGACGCCCATTTGACTTCTAATACTACCAATATCAATTGTATCTAAATCTTTTTGACCAATATAAATTTTACCTGAATTGATTTTTTCGAATCCTAATATTAATCTTAATAAAGTTGATTTGCCGCTTCCAGAAGCCCCTACTATACCTATATAATCTCCTTCATTTATTTTAAATGAAATATCATTAATTACCATATTAGCGTTAGTTTCATATTTAAAAAATACATGATTAAATTCAATGCTTCCTTTAATTAAACCAGCACTTGGCTTTTTTTCATCTGTTTCGGGAATTTCTTTTAAAATAGGAGTTATATTTTTAAGTAAGGAATATACATAACTAAGAATTAAAGTGCTTTCTGATAATCCAACAATTAACATTTGAAATGAAACAAAAGCACTGTTAAACGCGATAAAGCTTCCGGTTGTTAAATTTTCAGATTTAAAAGTTAGATAAAAAATTATAATAGAACTTACTATTCCCATTATTTTAATAAAAATATTGTTGAAAATCTGAATCTTTTTTTCTAAAATTTCTTTATTTTTCAAATCTACATATTTTTCTATAGTTTTTTCAAAAGCTCTATTTTCTGATCCTGAAAGTCTTATTTTTGATACGCTTAAAATAATCTCCAATATCTTTCCAGATAATTTATCAGAAATCATTAATTTTTTATATCCTATCTTAAATTGAAAATATGCTACTAAAATTGTAATAAAAATATTTATAGAAGTTAATAAAATCGCTACTAAAGCAAGTTTAGTACTGTATAAAAAAAGCACAATTAAAAAAAATACTGAAAAAATTACAGTTAAAAAAGTTTCAGAAATCATATTAGATAATAACATTCTAATATGATAAAAACTCAACACTTTTTTACCGATTTCTCCTGAAGTATATTTCCTAAAAAAAGATGGAGGTAATTTTATTAATCTATCCCAGAGAGCTATTTGAGCTTTAATATCCATTTTAAACTCAATTTTTGAAGTTAAAATAGATTTTATTATATTGAATAATAGTCCTGTTATACCCAAAGAAAAAATCAACACGACTATAACAAATAATTGTTCTACTTGTCTTGAAACTATTTGATTTTCAATGGCGTATCCCATTAATACGGGAATAAATGCACTTAAAATCCCTGAAATAAATCCAAAAATTAAAATATTTAATATGTTTTTTAATTTTAAATTTGATAAAGAATGCTTAAAAATATCCGAATATTTAATTTCTTTATTTTCAAAAGATTTATAAATATAATATCCTTTTCTTTGAATAGTATGTTGATTATTTTTTGTGACAATATATTTGATTTTTTTTGTTGTATTTATACATTCATAAGTATTGTTTTCTTTGGAAATTAAAACAATATATTCATTATTTTCGTTTAATCCTAAAAATATACCGAGATCTTTATTCCACCAATTTTCTTCAAGTTCAAAATTTCTGTATTTAAAACCTGATATCTTTGACATATCATCTAATATTTTATTTTGATTTTTTAAATTTATATCGTCAACTTCTGTGATTTTTATATTTAAAATATCGCATATAATATTAATAGAATCAACTAAACTATTTTTAGAATCTTTTTTTAAGTATTTTTCTGTTTTATTTTTTTTATCTTCTACTAAAGATTCTAATAATTCTTTAGATTTAATAGAAATCATTTCATCTAATTTTTTTGTTTTTCTATTATTTTTAAGATTCTCTTGTTCGATTTTTTCTATTTTAATAATATATTTTTCTATTATTTCTTTTTGTTTATCGTATAATTCTTCAAAAATAAAATTTTCGATTGTGGTTTCATAATAATATTCTGGTTTAAGAAACTCACTAATATCTTTATTTGTTTGGTTAATAAGATATAAATCATCTTTATTTAATTCTTCATGAATTATCGAAGAATTATTAATTTTTTTAGCAATTATTATATAATTGCTTGGCAAATATATAAAACCAAAACCTTGACCTTGATTAAAGCTTTGTAAATAATTAAATTTTTCATAAGTATTAGTAAGATTATTGATTTTAGCTGTAAATAAATCTATTCGCCCTTTTTTCACCGTATAATATTTATTTATTTTTACAATAATATTTTCATGGATTTTATTTGTATTCATATTATTATCACATCTCTATCAAATTATTATATAAGCCGTTATTTTTTAATAAATCTTCGTGTTTTCCTCTTTCAACTACTTTCCCATTTTGCAAAACGATAATTTCGTCACAATCTCTTATTGTACTTAATCTATGAGAAATTATAATGCAGGTACATCCTCTTTTTCTAATATTCAAATCAATCTCTAATTCTGTTTTTGCGTCAAGAGCACTGGTAGCTTCATCCATAATCAATATTGAAGGATTGTTAGATAAACATCTTGCTATTTCAACTCTTTGACGCATTCCTCCGCTTAAATTTCTTCCTAATTCTTGAAGTTCATAATCATAATTGTTTATCAAAGAAGTGATTTCTTTATGAATAGAAGCATCTTTAGCGGCTCTTATAATATTTTCGTCACTTATATATTTATTCCATAACGTAATGTTTTCTTTTATAGTACCTTCAAATAATACAACATCTTGTTCTATATATGATAATGAACTTGTTAATAAATATTTTTCTATTTTATTTGAAGGAATAGAATCGAATAGTATTTCGCCTGACCATGGTTGTAATAATCCTGAAATTAATTTACCTAAGGTACTTTTGCCACTTCCAGATAATCCTACTAAAGCAATTCTTTGCGAAGGTTTTATAGTTAAATTAAAATTATTTATTAAAGGTTCGGAAAATGGGTCATATCCAAAAGTCAAATTTTTTATTTCTATTTTCCCATCTAATCTATCTTTAATAACTTCAATATTTTCATCTCTATTTAAATATTCATCATTGGGATAATTAAGAACATCATCTAATCTTTTTTTATCGGCTTCGAATTTTCTTATCGAAACAATGCTGTTAGCAAACCTATTTACAGGAATATAAAAACTTGCATTTAAAGCTTTGAAAGCAACAAATGCTCCAATTGTCATTGAACCATCAATTATTCTTAAACCCCCTATTAAAATAAGCATAACAAGTGATAAAAATTGAGAAAAATGAGGAATACTTGATAAAAATAATTCTTTTTTTGTAATTTGAAACATTACATTTTGTAATTTAGAATATTGATTTACTAATTTAGAAAAAAAGGAATTTTCTTGTCCCGTTGCTTTAATAGTTTCTATTGATTGGATACCAGATACAGCTATTGCCGATAATTTAAGCTCATCATTTAAGACTACTTGATATTCTTCTTTTATTTTTTTTGAAGAATAAAAAACAGCAAAAACATTTAATAAAGTAAAAATAATAGCTAATAAGGATAATAGTATATCAAAATAAAACATCATTATTAAATAAAATGATGAAAAAATCAAATTAATTGTAGCTAATAATATATTTTTACAAGCTATTTTTGATATTTGATCACCCGATGACATCGTTCCACTAACTGTACCCGCTTGCCTTTGTGAAAAAAATTTTATCGGCAACTTTATTATTTGATAGAAAAATTGACTTGCTATATCTACAGATATTTTTGTTTCCAATTTTAATAAAAGTTTATCTTTAATCCATATTACAACACCTGTAAAAAAGGCTGTTATCAACATTACTGTCATCAAACTTACTAACCATTCTTCATTATTTGGAATTAAAATAGAATCAATAAATATTCTTGAAAAAGTAGGTATCAAAATTCCTAAAAAAGATAATAAAAAACCGCATAAAAAAAGATAAATTATAACTTTCTTTCCATTAGAAAAAATAATTTCTTTTACAGATTTTAATGTGTTATCGTTTTTTTTAGATTTTTGAAAACTGTTTGTTTTTTCAAAAGTTAAAACAACTCCAGAATAAAAATTTAAAAAATCTTTTTCATTAATTTTTTTGTGCCCTGAAGCGGGATCATTGATATAAAAATGATCATTTTTATATCCTTCTAAAACTACAAAATGATTGAATCCCCAGAATAATATTGCAGGAGAATCTATTTTTTTTAAATTATTAGCATTTAACTTTAACCCTTTAGAATTAAGGCCATAATTTTTTGCAGCTTTTAAAATATTTAATGCATTACTACCATCTCTAGAAACAGAACAAGAGTAGCGTAAATCTTCAATAGGTTCATATCTTCCATGATAAGCTAAAATAATTCCTAAACTTACTGCCCCGCATTCAACGGCCTCAATTTGAAGGATAGTAGGCGTCTTACAAATTTTATTTTTTTTAATATAAATCACCTATCTTTTATAAATTAGGAAATATAAGCTGAATAGGTTTTATCTTTTTAATAATACAATTTCCAATAGCAATATTTCCAGGTTGAATAATAATTGGAGGCCCTTTATCGGTAGTCCATACAAAACCTGTATATGTATCAGTCGAAGGAATTAAATCTACAATAACCTCTAAAACAATTTTATCTGCAAAATTATTTCCAAGTTGTTCAATATTAGTAAATTCCTGAATTGATTGAGAGTTAATCGGAAAATTAGAAACTCTTTCTACTCTACCTAATAAATATCCATATTCTTCTTTACTAATATTAACAAGATCAATCTTTACAGACATTCCAGGAATAATTTTTCTTCCTTGTTCAATTGGGAAATAAAAAACCCCTACTAAATCTTTAACATTTTGCCCTCTTTTAGATAATTTTAAAATTTCTTCTCCTTTTTCTACAAATTGTCCGTTTTTTATATATAATTCTGATACCACACCATTTTCATTTGATCTTATAAAACTCTCTTCTCTTAATTCTCTTTTCAAATTATCTAAAGACTTTACATATTCTTTTTTTATTTCATTATCTTCTAAATAACTTATTTTTTCTTCCAAATTTAAAATTTTATTAACTAATTCGGGTTTATCTACTCTTGCTATAATATCTCCTTTTTCAATTAAATCTCCTTCTCTAATTCCTATATTATAAATTCTTCCTTCTGCGGCTGAAAAAAGTTGAGTAAAACCACCGCTTGATACTAATGCACCTTGAGCTTGTACAGTTATATGTATTTCTCCAAAAACACTCCAAAAAATAACTCCCGATACTAAAATAAGTATTGATATTAATAATAACCAACTTACTTTAGTTGTTAAATCAACAGGTTTATAGGATTCTTTATGAGAATTTTTTTTGTTTTTTTCCATTTTATAACCCCGCTTCTAAAAGTTAATATTCAAAATAAATAAATTCACCATCTTTTACATAAGTTATATGTATATTATCACCTAAAAATTCGCCATTTTCAAAGCGATATAATGTGCCTGTTACTCCAATTCTGTTTCTTAAATTTCTTAGTTGGTTTGCTAGTTCTTTCTTTGAAAGATTGTTATTTTGTAAGGATATTTCTATAGCATCTTTAAGAATCATTATTGTATCGTAACCTATTGCAGCAAACATATCAGGTTCAGTAGAATAACTTTTAATGAAATTTTCTAAAAATATTTTGTTTAAATTTTTTGAAGAGGTTATATTAAAATGGGTAGGAATAATAGAATTTTCAGATGATTTTTCTAAATAATCAATAAAATTAGTATGATTTAAAGAAGATGTTCCTGCTATAATAAGTTCAGGGATTTGATCTTTTATTTTTTTTATCAATTCTTTGGAATCGTTAAAAGATGTACCTATTATTAAAGCTTCGCATTCAAAAGCACGCCACCTATTTAACACTCTATCTAAATTATTTATATCGATATTATGTGTTCTATCAACTATTTCAATATTATATTTTTTAGAAGTTTTTTCTACAGAATTTGCTACTCCTATTCCAAAATCATCGTTATTATAATAAATAGCTATTTTTCTTATATTATTGTTATATAAATATTCAATTAGATAGTCAATAGTAATTTTATCATTTGGTATTGTTCTAAAAATATAATTATATTCAGGTTTAATAATATCAGGAGCTGTAGCTGCCGGAGCAATAAATACCATATTGTACTCTTCATAAATTGGGATGGTACTTTTTGCAACTCCTGAATTAAAATGTCCAATAACTGCTAATATTTCCTCATTATCTACAAGACTTTGTGCAGCTCTCATTCCAGTAGAAACATCAGCATTATCATCTATTTTTACTAGCTCTATTTTTTTCCCGCGAACGCCACCCTTTTCATTTATTTCTTTTATGGCTAATTCTATTCCCAAAGATAGTTTTATCTGTTCATCATACGAAAAAGGATAAGCATATCCTATTTTTATTATTTTTGAAGATCTTTGTGTATTTGATTTAATTAATAAATTAAAAATTAAAAAAAATATTATTAATATGATGAAGAGAGAAGAAATTCCAATTATAATTTTTTTCATAAGATCTCCTATATGTTTTTAAAATATTTTACACATTGCTCTTTTGAAATTATATAATCATCAAATTTTTTTAGGATTTTAAGCATTTTATAATTATCGTTATTTACATAAAAAAATAATTTTGTGGTATTTTCTGAATAATTTTTTATAGCATAATATAATAAAGAAATAAAATAACCTTTCATAATATATTTTCTTTTTACATAAATTCTGTTCAAATAAATTGAATTAATACCATATTTTTCATTTATTATCCAAGCAGCAGGATCATTTTTTTCATAAATAATATTTATGTAAGTCTTATTTTTTATACTATAAATTTCTAAAGGGCAAAAATTTAAATTAAATTCTTTTCCTCTTTGATTAGTAAATATTTCTTTTTCTTGATCATTTAATTCTAAAATGTTTTTTATATTTTTGCTATCAAAATTTTTTGTGTATTTAATATATTTATCTGTCATCATTTTTAAAAATTTTTCTTTATTATTTTTTGAGACATCAACAATAAAAATATTTTTTATTGATTTAATATTAAAAAAACCTTTTGAAATTAAAAATCTCTCTATTTCGTAAGAAAAATTTCTTGAATTGTAAAAATCTAAAAAAATTTTTTTAGTGTTATTCTTTTTCAAATATGAGATTGATTCATTAAATAAATTAGTCATAATACCTTTTCTTCTGTAATCTCTATGAACAAAATAATAAATAATATTCCAATTAATTTTATAATCTTGCTGCAAAATAATAATGCCAATCGGATAATTATTTATTTCAAATCCATAAACTAAAATTTTATCTTCGTATAAAGAATTAATAATTTTTTTTATATCAATTTTTACTATCAAATGATCATAATTAAATAACTCTAATGCATTATTGCTATCAATTTTTTTTATTTTAAAACCTCACAATTATTACGAAAATAAAAATAAAATATTTTTAATAAATTATACCATAATTAATAAAAAACTAATAATCTTTTGGTTATCTGTAAATTTTTGTGGGCAATTATAAAAAGTTGAAACTTATAAATAATAAAAGAAAGTTAAATGATTTGTCATTTCGAACGAAAAAGAGTTTTTCTTTTGAGGAGAAATCTGCGGTTTCTACTTTTATGTTTTGGAATAATTTAATAAAAAAATAAAGTTCGCAGATCTCTCCTCCAAAAAACGTCGTTCGAGATGACAGAGCATAAAAAGTTTTTAGATTATGTATAAACTTCAATAACTTTTTCAAAAACCAACTATCAATCAATAATTTTTACCCACACTTTTTTACATAGAACCAATCTTTTTAACAGTTTAATATTATTAAAATAGATTAATAATATTAATTAACACATATAGTTGACAAAGTCAACTATATGTGTTATTATTTAGTTGATTTTGTCAACTAATATTTTATAGTCAATTATAGAGAGGTGATATTTTATGAGTTTTTTTGAAGAAATGAAAAAAATTTACGAAGATTTACAAAAGATCAGTTGGATTTTTAATGATCATAACTTTGAGGGAGTTTGCTGTGTAGATTTAAGTTTGGTAGAGTTTATGTCATTAAAAATAATTTATGAAAATGGTGAAACTTCGGTTCAAGATGTTGGGAAACTTCTGAATTACACTAAAAGTGGTTCTACACGTATTATAAATAGACTTGAAAAGAAAGGATATATTTCTAAAGAAAAATCCTCGAAAGATAATAGATTTTGTTGTATCAGATCAACTGTTTCTGGAAAAGAAGTTATAGATAATGTAACTGCCGAATACACTAATCACCTTTCAGAAAAATTTGAATCGTTGAGCGATGTAGAAATTCGATTTATTAATGAAGCTTTAAAAATTATTTTAAATAAACTTTCTAATTAAGGAGCTTAAAAAATGGAAACTTTAAAATCAACTTTTTTTTATTTTTTTACTATGTTTTTTGAATTAACTATTTTATTTTTAGCTATTAGTACTTTAGTTGCTTTAATTTTAATGTATCTTCCAAAAGAAAAAACACGTTTATGGATGACTAGAAAAGGCATTATTGGAAATATTATTGCTGCCATAATCGGTGCTCTTACTCCTTTTTGTGCTTGTTCTACTATTCCCATGACTTTAGGTTTTTTGGAAATAGGTGTTCCTTTTGGTTCTGTAATTACTTTTATTATAGCGTCTCCGCTTTTAAATCCTATTATTATTGGCATGCTTTTCAGTCTTATGGGATGGAAAGTTGGCTTAATTTATTTTACTGTAGTATTTTTAAGTGCAATTTTCTTTGGAATTCTTTTTGAAAAATTAAATTTTTCACGGTATATAAAAATTATTCGATTTAAACCTAAAAATACTTCTAATGTTTTAATTCAAAATGAACCATTTTTTCTTAAATTAAAAAAGTCTTTTTTAAAGGCTTTTGAAGATTATAAAAGTGTATTTAAATTTTTAGTTATCGGGGTAGCGTTAGGCTCTATTATTTATGGATTTATACCAGAAGAATTTATTTTGAAATATGCAGGCACCGAAAATTGGTTTGCTGTTCCAATTTCTGCTATAATAGGTGTTCCCCTTCTTGTAAGAGTTGAATCTGCTATTGCTATTGGTCTTGCTTTAATGCAAAAAGGTATGAGTGTAGGTGCAGTTATTGCTTTTATTATAGGTGGTGCGGGTATGGCTATTCCTGAAATGAGCTTGCTTGCAGGGATTTTTAAGAAAAAACTTGTTATTGCTATTATTTTAATTATTTTTATGACTGCAACTTTTGCTGGTTTCTTTTTTAATTTTATTTCAATTAATCTATAAAATTTTTTGAATGACATTTTATGTCACCACGAATGATTTAAAATATAAATGTATAAAATTTATGGAGGTGAGAAAAATGTTAGAACCAAAAATATTAAAAAAAGAAGCTTTTACAGTGGTGGGTATGGAATGCGTTACAACTATGGAAGAAAATAACTCTAAAGGGGTTATAAAAAATTTATGGTGTGATTTTATGAAAAGATACAAAGAAATAAAGAATATTAAAAATCCTGAAATTTCTTATGGGTTGTGTTCAATGGTAGATGATAAAGGGAAATTTTCTTATGTTGCCGGTTACGAAGTTGATAAAACAGATGAAATTCCAGAAGGTTTTGTTTTTAAAAATGTTCCTGAATGTGATTATGCCGTATTTACTCATGAAGGTTCTTTAGATTCTTTGGGGGAAACTTATTCTTATATTTATGAAAAATGGTTTAAAATATCTGGCTATTCATATAAAGAAGGTACTTACGATTTTGAACTTTATGATGCGGATTTTAAAGGTGTTAATGATTCTAATACTAAAATGTACATTTATGTTCCTATAAAAAAATAATTAAAGTTATTAAAAAAGAAGAATTACCCTAATTAATAATTAGGGTAATTCTTCTTTTTTAATATCGACTTTAGCTATTGATTCAAACTTATTAGTAATTTTATTTGTTGTGTTATGAATATCTTTAACATCTTTATGAACTGTATCAATATGTTTGCTTAAGTTATCCCACCTTATTTTATAGCGGTTAAATTCTTCTGATAGTTTAATAATTTCTTCTTGTATTATATGAGTATATTTCTCTCTTTCTAAATTTCTTAAAACAACTTGTATTGTAGTTAATACTGCCATTAAGGTTGTTGGCGAACATAACCAAACTTTATTTTTTTGAGAAAACTCTATTAAATCTGAGTGATGTGCATTAATTTCTGCAAAAATAGCTTCTGCCGGTAAAAATAATATAGCTTGTTCCGATGTTTCGCGTTCTATAATATATTTTTTTGAAATATCGAAAATATGTTTTTTAATATCTTGTTTAAATAATTTTGTAAATTCTTTTCTTTGATCTTCAGAAAATAAAGTATCAGTCATTTTTTTATAATTTTCTAAAGGAAATTTAGAATCTATACAAATTTTTCCTACAGGATCAGGTAAAAACAAAACAGAATCTGCTATATTTCCATTAGAAAGTTGATATTGTAACTTATAAATTTTATCGTTTTTTTCACCAAATATTGCATTTAAAATATTTGCAAGTTGTATTTCTCCAAATATTCCCCTGCTTTTTTTATCATTCAAAACATTTTGTAGCGATACTATGTCTGTAGAAAGTGAATCTAATTTTTTTTGAGCTTCATCAATTTTACTTAATCTTTCTATTATATTTTTAAATGTTTCATTAGTTTTTTCAAAGCCTTTTGAAAGTCTTTCTTCAACTCTATCATTTATTTCTCTTAATTTGTTTTCTAAATTAAGATTTAATTTTTCAAAATTTTCGTATAATTCTTTGTTTAATAATTTCACATTTTCAGAAAATTCTTTACTACTAGAGTATAAACCACTTAATATTTTATTTTCTAATTCCCCGTATCTTGAAATGAATTTTTCATTATTTAATCCAAACTCTTTGATTAAACTATTAATAGATTGATTTAAAGTATCATTAATTTTTAATTCAAAATTGTTATTCTTATTAATAAGATCTGCATTTAGAGTAGAAATTTCCTCTTTTAATTTTATTACAGTATTATTCTGATAATTTTCAAATCTTAATAAAATTTTATTTTCTAAGCTTCCTTGAAAGGAGGTAAAAAAATTAGATATTTTCTTGTCAAGATTTTTTCTAGTATTTTTTTGTGAAACAAAAAAGCCTACAAGAAGAAAAAAATCAAAAATTAAAATAAAAACTATTACATAAGATATAAAATCCATAAATTATTATCTGCTACTTAAAATATTGAAAAACAAACCTATATCAAGATAAAACTCCTACTTCATAGTATGCGAATTTGGTTAATTAATCTACTTTTTTAGCCGGATATAACAAATCAAAATAGTTAATTCCGATCTAGCCCACCAGATTTATAATCAATATCTTCTTAGTTTATTTTGAAGGATGTTTTGTCAGTAACAGTATACCCTCCTTTTCTTTATTAATGTTTTTAATATTATACTTGAATATACTTTATTATATCATTTTTTTTAAAATAAGCAAATTCAGCTTAACTTTTCTTATAAATTTTATATTTTGAAAAAATAAAAAAACTGCTTTTATATATAAAAGCAGTTTTTTATTATTTGTTAAAATAAAATTTCAGCACCTATTATTAATGGAAATGGCCAAAATATCCATGAAATATCAAATTCCTTTTTTTCAAAACTAGAAACTTGAATTAAATAGTTAAAATTTATTCCTAAACCGCCGTTTTCTTGATTAAAAGGACTCCAAAATCTGCTACTAACTTTTTCAAAAAAATAGTTTACTTTCATTCCTAGTTTTAAAGACGGATAAAAAGTGTTTTCAAGAATATCAAATGAAAAATTTTTAAAAGGGAATACAACTTCTGCTGTGACACCAGGTCCGTAAGAACTATAATTAACTCCTCCACCAAGAAGTCCAGCTTTTTCATACCAAATATTACCTCCAAGATATATTATCGGAGTAGTGTATCCTAGTATATCATATCCAGTATCAAAACCTATAGTATATCCTGCAGATAAAGCGAACATATTAACCACTCCGAATGGTAATACTACAATTTCAGCATTAGCTTTTTGAGATTCTTTTTGAAAATCAAAGCTTGAAGAATACATTGTTAAAGATAAAATTAATACGGCTATCAACAAAACTTTTTTCATGTTACCCCTCCTAAAATTTTTTGGATTTAAAAAAGTGAAATAAGCTTATTAATAAACTTTTTTCACTATTAATAATAATTATACTTAATAAATTTAAATTTTAAAATACAAATGGTTAATTTTATATTTCGATAATATTTTTTTATGAAAAAAGAAAGAAATAATTAAAAAATTTATTAGCTTTTAATTTGAAGATATTTGAGCAATTATCTTAAGATAAATTTTGTAAGCCTTTATTTTAAACATAATTACCATTTTATTAATATTGTTTTAATTATTTTAATTTTGCTATCTATCTTTTTACGTTCAAACTATAATTAATTCAGCTAAAATTTTATCAATCTCTCCATTAAATACTTTTAAATTAAAATTATTAAATTTTGATTTAAACTTATTTAAGTAATATTCAGAATTGAACAAGCTTCCATATAAATATAAATCGTTTTCTTCTTCAATTTTATTTAATATAATTTTTGATTTTTCATATAAAATTTTCGTTCCTTCTTCAACTATTTTATCAACTAAAGGTGTAGGGTTTGATAATGCGACTTTTGTAAAAGAAGATATTTTTGCTTTAAAATCTTTTTCCATTTGAAGATTAACAAGAGATTCAATATCATTAAAATTATAAAACTCTAATAATTTTTCGAATATTTCATCATAACCATGTATCCTATCTCTATATTTTAAAGATTTGTTTATAATTTGTGCAGAAATCCAATAACCACTTCCTTCGTCATCGAAAAGGTGTCCCCAACCTCCTGCTCTGAAAGTATTCTGATTTGAATCTTTTCCATATACAATACTTCCAGTTCCACATATAACAACTGCCCCTTTATTATTATTAAAAATCGCCTTATGAAGACCTTCAATATCACTCATTAACTCTAACTTTGTATTTTTAAATATATCTTCAAGAATTTCTTTTAAAAAAATTATCCTTTTTGGATGGCCTCCACCAGAAAAGCATCCTGTGAGAACATCGGGTTCTCCAAAATCTTTTTTTAAAACGTTAAAAATTTTATAAATATCTTCTTTTTTTACAGCGGTTAGATTAATTCCTGTTTTATATTTCTTTTGTTCTATTTTACTATTATCTAATTTCGTCACTCTAAGATTAGATCCACCGGCATCAATTCCAAAAACTATCATATAGAACTCCTTTTAACTTTTAACTTATATTTGTCTCCTCTATAAATAGATTCTACATACTCAATACAATGCCCTTCAGCAATATATGTATATCTGTGTCTTAAAATACCATATTCAAAATTTTTCATCTCTAGTAGTTTTATTTCTTTTTCATTTAACTTTATTATTTCGATTGATTCGTCAGCATATTTCAAATTTATTTCATATTCTTTTTTTAATACTTCATATAAAGATAGGATAGAAAAATCTTTTTCAACTAAACTTAACAATCTTATATCAAGCATGGGGTTTAAATATGATCTTTCTATTCCATAAGGCTCATTATTTAAATATCTCACTCTTTCTAAATATACAACCATACTTTTTGTAGGCATTTTAAAGATTTCTAATAATTCTTGAGAAGGTTTTACTAAAGTATTTTTTAAAACTTTTGATTTTACGTTAAATCCATCGTGTTTAGCTTCTTGAGTCAAGCCTGTTAAAACCGATAGTTCTTCTTCATGTTTATTTTCCAGAACATAAGTGCCCCTTCCTTTTTCTGAGGCAATAAAACGTTCTCTTTTTAGCTCTTCAAGAGATTTTCTTAAGGTTAGTCTGCTAACCTCAAATTCTTCACATAATATTTTTTCTGTAGGGAAATTTTTATCATAAATACCATCAATAATTCTTTTTTTTAAAATTCTGTATATCTTATCATATATAGGTATTTTGTCAATTTTTGTGTTTGTATCTACAACATTTGCAAGTTGTTCAATGCTTTTTTCAAATTCCCTTTTTCCTGAATTAGAGCTTTTTGACATTTTTCTTTTTCCTCCCCAGATAAAGCCATTAAAATAGCTAAAGGCACATTATTTTCTGATTTATTAATAAAATCCCTTGAGTCTTCGTATGTTTCACCTGTTATTTCGCTTACAATTCTTGTTGCTCTATCCATAAGTTTTTCATTTAATATTTTTACACCTATCATATAATTGCTAAAAACTCTGCCAACCTTTATCATAGTTATAGTACTTATCATATTTAAAATCATTTTTTGAGCTGTACCCGCTTTTAGTCTTGTACTACCAGTTAATACTTCAGGGCCAGTACTCGCACTTATAACCACATCAGGAATATTTTTGAGAAGGGGGTTTTTCACATTGCATAAAAGAGCTGTTTTTGCACCGTTTTCTTTTGATTTTTCTAATATTCCTTTCACAAAAGGTGTTCTACCACTTGCAGCAACTCCTATTACCGTGTCATTTTCAGTAACATTTAAGTCAAAAATTGTTTTTATTCCTTCGTCTTCAACATCTTCAACGCTTTCTAAAGCTTTTACAAAAGCATCTTTACCTCCTGCAAGTATTGATACAAAAACATTATCGTCTATTCCAAAAGTAGGTATAACTTCTGCAGCATCTATAACAGCTATTCTTCCGCTTGTTCCTGCTCCCGCATAAATTATCCTTCCGCCTTTATTATACGAATTAATACAAAATTCTATAGTTTTTTCAATTTCTGGTAGAATCTCTCTTACAGATAATGGAATTGTTGCGTCTTCTTCATTCATGATTTTAATAATCTCTATAATTTCCATTTCATCAATTCTTTTAGTTTTATCATTTTGAATTTCTGTTTCAAGTTTTTTTAGCATATTAATTCAATCCTTTCGTAATTATAACAGGTATTTTTCCTTTAGGCGAAATTTTTCCTTCTAAAACTTTAATAAGACTTTTTTGAGAAATATCTTGATATCCATAAGTAAGTAATTTATTTTTTACGTTAGGAATAAACACATCATAAGGATTTCTTAAAGCAATTAATATAAACTTTTCACATTTTTGAGCAAGTTCACTAATTAATTTCTTTTGCCCAGAATACAAGTGAGCATTTTCTGAAAAAAGTACGGTTAGTCCTTTAAAATTTATTTTGTTAATAATAATTTCTGCATCATTTTCAGAGACATTTGCATTAAAACTAAAAAAATCCGATTTTGATTTTTCATGAACATACTTCGCAACATATGGAATGCCACTTTCTGGCCCATCTTCCACTTGTACTAACCTTGTTAATTTTATAGATAAAACATTTTGAATTTCAGAGTAATTTAAAGGCAATATATTTTCTTCTAAAATTGCAGTTATTGATTCATCAGTTACTTTTTCTATTAATGAAAGGTTTTCTTCACTACCAATTTTTTCTATTGAAACCTCTTTTTCAATAATAGCTTTTTTTCTAAATATTTCAAATCTTTCATAAGATTCATCTACTCTTTTCTGTAATTCAATAGAATTATTAACTTTTTCAACAAGGTATTTTTTAACTTTCTTTTGAATATTTGTATCATGACAATACATCAACACATCCATACCCGTTTTAAGCGATTCAATAGCAGCTTCCTCCGGCGTAAAATAATTACTGACACCTCCCATTCCTAAATCATCAGATAATAAAACCCCTTCATATTTTAATTCTGTTCTAGCTAAATCTATTAATATTTCTTTAGATAAAGAACAAGGTTTTTTATCTTTTTGTAAAGCAGTTATAAAAATATGAGAAGGCATAATCGAATCTGCCGGAACTTCTTTAAATGGTTTTAACTCGGTTTTCATTAATTCTTCTTTCGATATACCAAGCTCTGGTAAATCAACGTGAGCATCAACATTCACACGACCTTTTCCAGGGAAATGTTTCAAACAAGACATAACCCCTTCTTCCCTCATACCTTCAACGAATTTTGTTGCATATTCAACTACTATTTCGGCATCATCACTAAAACTTCTAACCCCTATTCCGGGATTATTTGGATTGTTGTTTATGTCTACTACTGGGGCTAAATTCCAATTGATTCCTAAAGCTTTCATTTCTTTTGCCATTATTTTTGCTATTTGTTTGCAATTTTCAGAATTGCCTGTAGCTGTAATTGCCATAGTTCCTGGTGAAACCGTGAACCCATCCTTTAATCTTGTAACGATTCCACCTTCTTGGTCTACTGCAATAGCAGGTTTGAAAGGCATTAAATTATTTATATCATCAATTAATTTTTTAACTTGTTTTGGAGATTCTATATTTCTTGAAAATAAGATTATCGATCCTGGTTTAACCTCAAGCAATAAATCTTTTGTTTCTTCGTCTAAAGAGGTACCTGGAATTCCTATCATCATAATTTTCCCTATTTTTTCTTCAAAACTCACAAAATTCACCTCCATATAATTTTAAATCATAAACAAAGTTAATATATTCATTTAAGGAATTTTTCCAATGTGAAAAATCAAAAGGTTTATTATTCAATATACTGTTTCTTAATGAAGTGTCTCCAGACAAATCATCTAACCTTCTTCTTAATTCAAATTCTTCGTGATTTAAAGAAGCAAAATTCATTATTTCAATTGCAAATTTAAAATAATTCTCTCCAACTTTTGGAAAGAGTTCTATACCATAACATATTTTATTTTCGTATTCTCTCCATAATGGTACAAATTCTCTTTTTCTGAAAGTATAAGTAGGAAATATTTTTTTTAATTGTATATACAAATTATCATAATCAAGCCATGGAGCACCTATATATTGAAAAGGTTTTGCAGTCCCTCTTCCTTCCGAAATATTATTTGATTCAAAAAAACACATTCCTGCATATGCAATAGTATTTTCAAAAGATGATAAAGCTGGAGAAGGAACATTCCAATAAAGATCTGTTTTTTCAAAAGTTTCTCCATTCCAATTTTCTATTTTAATAACTTCTAAATTTATATCAAGTTTTTTTAATTTTACAAAATACTTTGCGAGTTCTCCACACGTTAATCCATAAGATAAAGGTAACTCGTAATCTCCTACAAAAGAACTAAAATCTTTTGGTATTCTTCCACCAAAAACATATCTTCCTAAAGGATTAACTCTATCTAAAACAATAAAAGAAGTATTTGTTTCAGCGGCAGTTTCAAGACAATAAGCCAAAGTATAAATAAATGTATAGTATCTTAATCCAACATCCTGAATATCATAAACTAAAATGTCAAGATCAGAAAAATCTTCTTTTGACGGTTTTTTATTTTTCCCATATAAACTTTTCATTTGAATTTTATATTTAGGATGTACCGAATCTTCAAATTCTTCTCCGTCAGCAAATCCTACGAGTCCGTGTTCTGGAGTAAAAATTCTTTTAATATTTATATCATTTTTCAAAAGAATTTCTATACCATTTTCCATTTTTTTGTTCACAAAAGAATAATTTGTAATTAAGCCTACTCTTTTGTTTTTTAAAATGTTTAAGTTATTTTTTTCCAAAATATCTAACCCTTGCAAAATCAAAATCATTCACCACCTATAAAATAAAAAATCATTATTCAATAATTATTTCTTACCTTTCTATTTTAAATTTGTATATGTTGTATTGTCAAATGTTATATTGTATATAAATAATACAAAAATCAAGCCTTTTAAATATCTGTTAATTCAAATCAGTTGTAATCGTATGTAATTACCAATAAACAGATTTGCTATTAAATGTTAAATTTAATAATATTATTGTGTAAGTGTTTTTACAGTAAATTACCCTTTTGGGGGTACAAATTCAAGGAGGGATTTTATGAAACGTTTTTTTAGTATGATGCTTTTAGTTATATTAGCAACAGCACTTGTTGCAGCACCTTTTGTTGAAGATGTATTATTAACTCCATCAACAAATCCAAGAACCGGTGGAAGACTTTATATGACTCTTGACACTGCTCCGCAATCGTTTAATTTTTATGGAACACTTGACAATGCTGCTTATACAGTAATGGGACAGATGCTTTCTGGGTTAATCGATGAACACCCCGTTACAAGTGAATTGAGACCTGGACTTGCTGAAAGCTGGACAGTATCTGAAGATGGAAAAGAAGTTGTATTTCACTTAAGAGATGTAAAATGGTCTGACGACACTCCGTTTACTGCAGATGATGTAATTTTTACTATGGAAAATTTTGTTATGAACAGATTTGCAGAAGGTAATTCTATTGCAAGATTTACTATTGGCGGAGAATTAGTAAAATGGGAAAAGGTTGATGAAAGAAATGTAAAAGCAATTTTACCCGAACCTTATGCAGCATTTTACAGAGTTTTAGCACATGCTTATATCTATCCAAAACATATTCACGAAGGAACATTTAATGCAGAAGATAGAGGTTCTGTAAATAAAGTGTGGCTTACAAATTCTCCTGTTGAAAAATTTGTTGGTACAGGACCATACATAATTGAACAATATATTACTGATCAAAAAGTTATTATGAGAAGAAATCCTAATTTTTGGAAAGTCGATGTTTATGGAAATCAATTACCATATTTTGGAAAAGTTGAATATTTAATTGTTAGAGATTCTCAAGTAAAATTAGCTATGTTCATGTCAGGTCAAATTGATTACATGCCTGTTGATGGAAGAGATTTCCCTAATTTAAAACAAAGAGAATTAGCTGGTGGTCCATTTAAAATATTTTTAGCTGAACCTACTCAACCAACTCCAAGTCCTGTTCATATTTCATTTAACTGGGATACAGCTAATCCACAACTTGCAGAATTGTTTAAAAATAAAGATTTTAGAGCTGCAGTAGAATTTGTTGTTGATAGAGATAGAATAATTGATGAAGTTTACAATGGTCTTGCAGTTTATGGAGGGGTTCCAGTTCTTCCGGCAAATAGAGATTTTTATAATCCTAATATTGAAGATATAAGAAGATCTTATAATCCTACAGAAGCGAAAAAATTGTTAGATAATGTAGGTATAATTGATAGAAATAGAGATGGATATAGACAATTCAGCGATGGAAAAAGAGTTGAAATAGTTATTCTTGCTTCTAATTCACAAGTTGATCAAGATATAGCATATATTTTATCTCAAGATTTAGAAGATGTTGGAATAAAAGTACATTTGAGTATTCTTGAGCCAGGACTTACAGGTCAAAGATTTGGTGCAGGAGATTTTGAAATGGGAATAAGAGCATTTGGAAATCAGCCTGATCCTCAATTAAGAAAAGCTATATGGCAACCTGGTACTCATCTATATTACTGGCATAGAACTTCAAGAAACCCTGATACTAACGAACCTATTTTTGAAAATATGCAAGATTGGGAATTAAGAGTTTTTGAATTATTTGAGTTAGGTCAAGTAGAAATGGATCATTCAATTAGAAGAACTTATTACGATGAATGGCAAGAAATATACGCAGAATACCTCCCTGTAATATTTGTATGTAAAGGTATGAATTTATCAGCAGCAAATATTTTTCTTGGAAACGTAGAACAACACGCTTCAGGTTTAGTTTCATTTGCTACCTGGACAGCTTTTAGAAAGTAGACAAAATTATGAGGGGCGGGAGATTTTGCCCCTCTTTTTTAAATAGTTAATCGGGAGGCATTATATATGTGGTCTTTTATAATAAGAAGAATTTTAATAATAATACCGATGATGTTTGTAATTTCTATTATTTGTTTTGTAATAACAGAATTACAACCTGGGGATTATTTAAGTCAATACATGAATAATCCAAGGGTATCACCGGAACAAGTAGAATACCTTAAAGAAAGTTTAGGTCTTGATAAACCGGCAATAGCAAGATATGGATTATGGATAAAAGGAATTTTAACTGAAGGAGATTTTGGTTATTCCTTTGCTTATAGAAGACCTGTAGGAGAATTAATTTGGGAAAGAATGGGCTGGACTGTGGGAATAGCTATGTTAACAATTATTTTTCAATGGCTTTTAGCGATTCCAATGGGGATATATTCTGCACTCAAACCATATTCTGCAGGAGATTATTCTTTAACAGTAGTGGGATTTGTAGGATTGTCTATTCCGGATTTCTTTTTTGCACTAGCTCTGATGGCATTAATGCTGAATTTAGGAGTTACTTCTATAGGCGGATTATTTTCTCCACAATTTGTTGGAGAATCATGGTCTGTTGCTAAATTTTTTGATTTATTAAAGCATCTTTGGATGCCTTTAGTTGTCGTAGGTGTTGCCGGAATAGCTTCTTTAATGAGAATTATGAGAGGAAATCTTCTTGATACTTTAAATGCACCTTTTGTAAATTCATTAAGAGCTCATGGTTTAAGTGAAAAAATTGTAAAAAAACATGCAATAAAAAATGCATTAAATCCTATGGTTAGTATTGCAGGTTCTGAACTTCCTAATGTTTTTAGTGGAACTATAATAACTGCAATTGTTTTAAATTTGCCTACTATGGGACCATTTTTTTACAACGCTCTTTTGAATCACGATCAATATCTTGTAATGTCTTTTTTGATGTTTATAGCTTTCATTACACAGATAGGTAATTTATTAGCAGATGTGGCTCTTGCACTTTTAGATCCGCGTATAAGAATGAGTTGAGGTGTTGAATATGAATAGTACAACTAAAAGAATAACAAGATCTTTTTTTAAGCATAAATTAGGTGTTATAGGTCTTATAATATTATTATTTTTATACTTAATGGTAATATTTGCTGATTTTATTGCTCCTTATAATTTCACGACTACAAGTAGAACTCATGTAAATGCACCTCCTACAAGGATTAGATTTTTTGATGAAGATGGAAAATTTAGGGGGCCTTTTGTCTATAAACTCCAAAGAAAAAGGGATGCTGTAACTTTTCAAAATTATTATGAAATAGATAAAAGTGAAATAATACCTGTAAAATTATTTGTTAGAGGCGATAGTTATAAATTCTGGGGTATTTGGGAAACTGATATACATCTTATTGGAATTGAAAAATCTCCAAACGAAGCTATGTTTTTACTTTTTGGAGCAGATAGATTTGGAAGAGATTTGTTTTCAAGAATAGTAGCTGGAAGTAAAGTTTCAATGACTATAGGGTTATTAGGTACTTTTATAAGTATATTTGTAGGAGCTATAATAGGAGCGCTTTCAGGATTTTATGGTGGTTGGATAGATGTTATGATTCAAAGGTTTATTGAACTTCTTAGATCATTTCCGAGAATTCCTTTATGGTTAGCCTTAGCAACGATACTTCCGCCGCAGTGGCCGAGTACGTGGGTTTATTTTGGAATAGTTACGGTACTGGCTCTTATTGGTTGGATGGGAGTTGCGAGAGTAACAAGAGGTATGGTTTTAAGTTTGAGAGAAAAAGAATTTGTACTTGCAGCTAAAGTTAGTGGAGTTTCGGGTATAAAAATAGTTACTAAGCATTTAATTCCAAATACAATGAGTTACTTGATAGTAGTTTCTACTTTATCCATTCCTGGAATGATATTGGGAGAGAGTTCTATGAGCTTTTTAGGATTAGGAATTAAAGAACCTATGACAAGTTGGGGATTGTTATTATCTCAAGCACAGTCTCTTACGGCTCTTCAAAACGAACCTTGGTTAATGATTCCCGGATTATTTATTATGGCTGCAGTATTATCATTTAATTTTGTAGGAGATGCTTTAAGAGATGCAGTAGATCCTTATAGGGCGGTTGAAAAAGTATGATGAATAATAATGAAAAAGTTTTAACTGTAGATAATTTAAAAACTTACTTTAGAACTCCTGATGGTATAGTAAAAGCTGTTGATGATATTTCTTTTCATGTAGATAAAAAAGAAATTCTTGCAATTGTTGGAGAGTCCGGATGTGGAAAAAGTATAACTGTAAATTCTATAATGGGTCTTGTGAAATGTCCACCAGCAAAAATGTCGGGGAAAATAATTTTTAAAGATAAACAACTTGTAGGTTTGCCTCAAAAAGAATTTATGAATATTAGAGGGAAGCAGATAGGGATGATTTTTCAAGAACCTATGTCTGCTTTTGATCCTTTATACACGATAGGTTATCAGATGATGGAAATTGTAAAAACTCATATAACCAAAAACGAAGAAGAAGGGAAAAAGATTGTTATTGATTCTTTAAAAAAAGTTAATATTCCAGAACCAGAAAAAAGATTTTCAGAATATCCTCATGAAATGAGTGGAGGAATGCTTCAAAGAATATTAATTGCTATGGCGTTAGTAACTAATCCTGAAATAATAATTGCGGATGAACCTACAACAGCACTTGATGTTACTATACAAGCTCAAGTTATAAATCTCATGAGAGAATTACAGCGAGATTTTTCAAGCTCAATTATTTTTATAACACATGACTTAGGTGTAGTTGCTGAAATAGCTGATAGAATTCATGTAATGTATGCCGGAAAAATTGTCGAAAAGGGAAATGCAGTAGATATATATGAAGATCCTCTTCATCCATATACTAAAGGTCTTTTAATCTCAAGAGTTAAAAAAGAATATAAAGGAAACGATCTCCCATATATTAAAGGATATGTTCCACGAGCTCACGAATTTCCAGAAGGATGTAGGTTTAATCCAAGATGTCCTCATGCTACGGAGAAATGTATAAAAAAAATTCCACCTGAATTTGTGATTAAAGAAAATAGAACTGTTAGCTGCTGGCTTTATGAAGGAGTTGAAAATAATGAAAATAATAACGGTTAATAATTTAAAAAAATATTTTCCAATAAGATCCGGAGTTTTTTTGCAAGTCAGTGGTTATGTAAAAGCTTTAGAAAAAGTTGATTTTGAAATAAATGAACAGGAAACTATTGGAATCGTCGGTGAATCAGGATGTGGAAAAAGTACTTTAGGAAGAACTATAATTAAAATTTATGATTCTACATCAGGAGAAATTGTTTATCATAATAAAGATGGAAATTCTTATAATATAGAAAAAAATTTTAATTCCAATATTAGAAAACAATTTAGAAAAGATGTTCAAATGATTTTTCAAAATCCTTTTGATTCCCTTGATCCAAGAATGACTATTGGAGACGTTATAAAAGAGCCAATAAAAGTACAAAAAATGTTTAAATCAAATAAAGAAATGGACGATTATGTAGGTCAATTATTGTCCGATGTAGGGCTTTACCCTGAATATGCTAATAGATATCCTCATGAATTTTCAGGTGGACAAAGGCAAAGAATAGCTATTGCAAGAGCAATTTCTGTTAATCCTCGTCTTATAATTTGTGATGAACCAACATCGGCTTTAGATGTATCAGTTCAAAGTCAAGTAATAAATTTATTGAAAAAAATTCAAAAAGAAAAAAATATAGCTTATATTTTTATATCGCATAATCTTGATGTTGTGCATCATATGAGCGATAAAATAATTGTTATGTATTTGGGAAATATCGTAGAATATGCGGAATCTACAAAATTATTTGAAGAACCAAAACACCCTTATACACAAGCGTTGATGAAATCTATTCCGGGTTGGAATCCTAAAGATAGAAAACTTCAAAACGTCAAACTTGAAGGAGAGCCACCAAGTCCTATAAATCCGCCAAAAGGATGTCCATTTAATCCAAGATGTCCTCATAAAATGGAAATTTGTACTCAAAAAAAACCTGAACCTATAAAAATTGATGATAATCATACTGTTGCTTGTTATTTGTATAATGAAAAAGCTGGAAAGTAGAAAGCAAAAAGTTGAAACGGAAAAACATTTTATAATTACTGCTTTTTGCTTTTAAATGTAGTGTAACAGCCACGCTGAACTGTGCACGGCGTTACAGCACTTATGACAATGTTGATATTTTTATAGTTGGATTTCGTATTCAGATAAATCTATATCATTTTCTTGAATAGCACTTATGACAATGTTGATATTTTTATAGTTGGATTGGAAAAACACTAAAACAAGCACTTGTACTTAATTCCCCTCTTGAGGGGTGGCAACCGAAGGTTGACGGGGTGGACAGTTTTTTGTAAGTGCAGAAAATAATTAGTTGGAAAGTTGGTAAGAAAATGCATTAAAAGCAGATGCATATAATAATGAAGTAGTAAACATTGGATAAAATTATTAGTTGGTCAGTTGGAAAGTAGAAAGTTGGTAAGAAAATGCATTAAAAGCAGATGCTTATAATAATGAAGTAGTAAACATTGGATAAAATTATTAGTTGGTCAGTTGGAAAGTAGAAAGTTGGTAAGAAAATGCATTAAAAGCAGATGCTTATAATAATGAAGTAGTAAACATTGGATAAAATAAATCGCTCACAAGATCGAATTTTCTAAAAAACAAATTTTGCTCGGTCAAAAAATTGCTAAAAATAGCAAACTCGCTACGCTCAGACATGCTATTTTCTTACGCATTTTTTGATTCGCTCAATTGTTTTTTTGACGAAAATTCTCAATTGCTCGCTACTTTATTTCATCCATATTTACCATCAATGCATTATAATAAAAAGCCGAAAAGTATCAATTCTCTTTTCAATATTTTAAGCTCTTTTCCATTTAACCAATTAACCATTACTTGTTTTTCCAGACCAACAGACCAACTTTAAAAACCATATTTACCCTCAAAGCATTATAAAAAAACTGTCAAAAGTGTCATTTTAAACGCTTAACCAATTAACCATTACTTGTTTTTCCAGACCAACTTTAAAAGCCATATTTACCGTCAAAGCATTATAATAAAAAAATTTTGTGTCACTTGCTATTTGCCACTTTTAACTATTTAAATGTTTCACCATTTTTTTGTTTTTCCAGACCAACTAATCAACTTAAAAAGAGGGATAAAAATGATAAAAATTATTAAAAATGCTAATATTATCACAAAAACTGAAATTTTAAAAAATAAAATACTTATTTTCAACGATAAAATTATAGATATTTTGGATGAAGAGAAAATAATTAAATATAATGATGCATTGATTATTGATGCAAAAAATAATTATGTTTCTGCAGGATTTATAGATATTCATATTCATGGAATAAAAGGTAATGACGTTATGGATGACTCAATTGAAAGTCTTGAAAAAATCAGAAAAGATATAGTTTCTACAGGAGTTACTTCTTTTCTTGCAACGACTTTAACAGCTTCTAAAGAAAAATTAGATAATGTATTAAAAAACATTGAAAACTTAAAAGGTAAAGTCACTGGCGGAGCAGAAATTTTAGGTTGTCATCTTGAAGGTCCTTTTATAAATAGTAAATATAAAGGTGCTCAAAATGAAAAATATATTCAAACTCCCGATATCGAATTTATAAAAAAATATAAAGATGTTATCAAAAAAATAACTTTAGCTCCCGAATTAGAAGGTTCTTTGGATTTCATTAAAGAGTGTAAAGAGATAGGGATAATTACATCATTAGGGCATACTGAAGCAACTTATGAACAGGCTATAGAGGCTATTAATCATGGTGCAAGTCAGATAACCCACACATTCAACGCTATGACTTCTCTTCATCATAGAAAACCAGGATTAATTGGAGCTGCTTTGGAGAATGATGAAGTGACTTGCGAAATAATTATTGATAATATACATTTGCATCCCGCAATTCAAAGAATAATATTAAAAACTAAACCTATAGATAAAATAATTCTTATAACAGATGCTATGAGAGCTTGTATGATGAAAGACGGCATGTATGATTTAGGAGGACTTGAAGTAGACGTAAAAAATAATAAAGCAACATTAAAAGATGGAACTATTGCTGGAAGTGTTTTAACGATGAATACCGCTTTAAAGAATTTTTATGAGAATACAAAATTGAGTCTTCCTAAACTTATTTCATTAGTAACTGTAAATCCTGCAAAAGATTTAAAGTTAAATAATAAGGGAGAAATAAGATCAAATTATGATGCGGATTTAGTAATCTTTGATAAAAATTTTAAAATTATAAAAACACTAGTAAGAGGAGAAGAAGTAATATGGAGATAATGAAAGTAGGAAGTTATGAAGAAATGTCAAAAAAAGCGGCAGAGATATTAAAAGAAAAGATAAAAGATAAAAAAAATAGCGTAATAGGGTTACCAACAGGATCAACACCGTTGGGATTTTATAAAGAATTAATAGAAATGAATAAAAATGG
>Ga0334889_1000653_pt1 | contig 51890 bp, 37 predicted proteins | sample GraSluR1_MG_2_FD_207222 | JGI IMG/M metagenome (GOLD analysis project Ga0334889, IMG submission 207222) | Sludge microbial communities from methane-producing bioreactor in Wageningen University, Netherlands - Granular Sludge_8_08-R1 | ecosystem: Engineered > Bioreactor > Anaerobic > Unclassified...
GCGGCAAGCCGCATGCGATCCGGTGCGATAACGGCCCGGAGTACGTGATCCACCGGCTCCAGTCCTGGGCCGGGCAGGAAGGCATTCGTCTTGCTTATATTCAGCCAGGCAAACCGCAGCAAAATGCCTATGTTGAGCGTTACAACCGCACGGTGCGGTATGAATGGCTGGAGCATAATCTGTTTGAGGACATTACTCATGTTCAGGACTTTGCCACGCGATGGCTTTGGGCCTATAACAATGATCGGCCCAATATGGGCATTGGCGGCATCACACCAAAACAAAAACTGAGAATGGCTGCATAGCCTCTACTTTTCACATTGAACAAAAAAGGGAGGAGAACCACACCACCAAAGGAGTTGCCGTACTTTGAACAGACGTATGAGGCATTGATTCCGTTGTTTCTTTTTTTGTTGAGTGCACCAAGCTGCTGCTTTGCGAAGGCTTGGACTTTGTCTGTATCGGCCCTCTTTCCAATGCCCTGCGTACCAGGGCAACATATTGGTTGCCTCGGTCTGCATTGGGCGAATGATAGCGGGCAACAGCTGTCCAGCTATCGCCATGGCGATTCAGTTCCTGCCTGAGTATCCAGGAGCCCAGCAGGATATTGGCAGCCGGATCAAAAACCGCTTCAAGCGGAATGTCATACCGCTTCAGCCACCAGTTGTTGATCTGCATAACCCCGGAATCAAAACTTTTCCCGGCAGCCTGCGCCTCGCTGGCAGCGGCAAGGGCCTCTTCCTTGCTGGCAAAAAAATAGTCCCGGCCTTCCACATTGAGCGCATAGGGTATGCCGCCACTTTCAACCCTGGCAATAGCCCGGGTCAGTTCCGGCGGCACACCTACTTCTCGTGCTGCGGCCTCAAAAAAAGATGCTTGGTTCTCTTCCGCCTCAATCCCGGCAACAAGCTGGGGTTCATCTGTAACCGGTGAGGCCAGGGCAAGAGACGGGCACCAAAAAAGAAAAAACCACATCACAGCTAGCCAGGGCTTATTCATCGCTCCACCCCGGCAGGTTCCCTGGTCTTTTCAGCAAGGATGCTTTTCTTTACTGCGGCAAGCCCGCGCGCCTGGTGCAGATCGTTGAAATCTTTCAGACCCCTTGAGCGCTCATCCTTTGAGAAATCCGCAACCACCACCTTGGCACCGGAAATAGCAGCAGCAGCTTCCTTGACCTTCATCACGCCTATATTGATGCCGTCTGGCCGGGGTGGGTCATTATCCGCGCAGATGGTGATTTGCGCATGGGGCAGCTTTTTTCTGATCGCAAGCGCCGCATCCTTGATATTACCTGCATCAAAGGCCACAGTCACTGGCAGGCTCGTAGCCTGGTGTACGCTGGCACCTGTGGCATAGCCTTCCACCATCAACACCACATTGCCTGTTTCAAGGGCATCCTTGTTGGGCAGCACACAGACCGCTTCTTTCTTCGGGCAGTCTTTCTCAAACCATTTGCCACCATCTTTATTGATGTATTCCACGGTTTGCAGACGGCCTGTGTCCAGATCAAAACCCGGCACCACCAGGTTGCCCTGCCTGTCCTGGCGAAGTTCAAAGGATTCAACCCCCTTGCGTTGCAGGTAGGGATGATCCTGTACCGGTTCAGCATTCATCCATTTGGCATAGGCCCTTTTTTGGGCTTTTTCCTGCACCGCCTGGCGTTCAATTTCTGCTGCGCTCAGGGTGTTGGCAGCTTCCTTGTGCAGCTCACGTTTGGCCTCATCGCTCAGGACATGGCCAGTGGCCAGCCATTTTCCCTGCACCCCGGTTTTATGGTTCTGATACCAGCCATTGGGTTTGCCATCGGCAAAACCGCAATAAGCGCCATCTTTGGCCCCTGGCCTGCCGGTGGCCACCGGCACCCGCTGAATCTTTCCGTCCATGACCGGCTCACCCTTGATGAGCAGCCCTGCATCCCGTAACATCTGGCCGAACTCGGCAGCAGGGTTCACCACCGCAGGCGTTTCCTGCTGTTGTTCCGGTGCGGCCTGCCATTGGCTCAGGCGCTCAAGGTCTGCCGTTTTTGCATTGCTCATTTCATTAGCTTTTGGCTGACTGCTGGCTTGAATCCCTTTTTCCCTGCCCATGACATATTCCCTGATATGTTCCGCATCCCGTGCAGCCCGGATGATTTCTTTAGGGTCTTCCTCCAGAGCCTTGATCCAGCTGGCAATATAGGCGTGGTGTTGGCCGGGATCATGACCAATACCCAGTTCAGCCCCCAGCATGTAGCTGGCCAGTTCTGCCCTCAGCTCTTCCCTGGCATAGCCTTCACTGCCAAAGGGATGTTTCAGATCACGGTCAAGCCTGCTCTCATGCCCTGTCCAGTGGCCAAGCTCATGCAGGGCGGTTGCGTAGTACCGGTCAGGCGTGGCAAACTGTCCCCGTTCCAGCAGATGGATTTCAGCACTTGAGGGTCGGTAAAAGGCCCTGCTCACCTGGTCATTAAAAATTCTGGCCTCTGACTCTTTCAGGAGTTTTTCAGCCATTTCATGCCACTGCCATTCCGGGGTTTCAACCCGTGCAGGCAAGGGCGGCAGGCCCTCGATCTGCGAGGCATGAAAAACGGTTGAATAAAACACCCTGGGCCGCTCAAGCTCTGTTACTGAATAACGTTTCTGGCCATTCTCATCGAGAAGCGGTTTCCCTTGTTCATCCTTGAGCAGGGTTTCTTCCCGAAACTTCCAGTACTGTACTGTGGTGCCCCGGCTGCCCTTTTTCACCTGGGCACCAAGCTGTTGCGCCTGTCTGTAGGTACACCAGCGCGAATCAATGTTGTTCCCCTGCTGCATACCCAGCCAGACACGATTTATGCCCCGGTAGGGCTGGCCAGTGACGGCATTGACCGGGCCTTCCGGTATCTGGCCAGGTTCCCAGGGAACAACCCATGGAGCTGTGCCGTCCCTGAGCGCTGCGATAACCTGTTCAGCTATCTGCTCAGGGTACGGTTTTTTGTTTTCAGCCATGGCTTACACCTCTTCTTGTTCCCCTTTTGCCCCTTCCAGCGCATCGGCCTCGTTCATGGCCTCATCAGAAAAGGCCCCTATGTGGGCAGCCACATCAGGATCAACCGGGATACTCATTCCGGGGTTCTCCTCAAGCCGCCGGTATACTGCTTCTGCTGCTGCATTCAGATACGCCTTGTCCTGTTCCATGCTGTCCTCTTTTTTTGAATGTCAATACAGGTCGCGTCTGGCGCAAGCTGTGCAGGCTGACCAGACCAAAATAACGGCCATCAAAGCTGCCCTGGTGATGCAGGGAAAGTGTTAATGCCTGACCAGCCGGGATAATTCCGGCTGTGAGTTCAGGCTTTGGCATGGGCCGTCCCTTGCTGTCCACGTCCCGGGCTGCACTGCCAGGAATTATCTGATGGTTGATGCTGATTAAACCGTCTGCACCGATGCTGGCCAGATCACCAGGCAGACCGTAGACTTCCTTGCCCAGGGCGCGAAGAGCGCCAGGACAAGTGCCTGTCCCTGCATATTCCCGCGCCCGGGCCAGCTTGATAAAATGCTCTGACTCCAGGCAGAAAAAAACAATGCTGCCGCGTTGTGGTCTTTCATCTGTCAAGCGGTATAACCCCAGGGGCAGGCTGGAGGTGACATTGACCCGGTAACCGCAAGCCCAGGCTGTTGTAAAAAAACAAACTGTCAAAAAAACTAGCTTTATACATCTGAACAGTATTTTCATATTTATTTTATACTGCCAAAGGTATATAATAACCTATATCAAACAACAGGAGCCCACCTTGAACAGTAAAGATATTATAAAAATCATTGAAGCGGATGGTTGGCAGCTTGTCCGAGTGACCGGCAGCCATCATCACTTCAAACACCCTGTCAAAAAAGGTCTGGTCACTGTCCCGCACCCAAAAAGGACGCTCCCGGTTGGCACCATCAAAAACATATTGAAACAGGCTGGTTTGTCATGAAATATCCCATTGCTGTGCATAAAGACCCGGATTCCTGCTATGGAGTGACTGTTCCGGATATCCCCGGCTGTTTTTCCGCAGGCGAGAGCATCGAGGAAGCAATCAATAACGCCCAGGAAGCTATTGCCGGGCATCTTGAAATTCTTGCTGAAGAAGGTGAGTTTGCGCCTGCCCCTTCCACCATTGACGCATATTTTGCCTTGCCTGAGTATGCAGGTGCGGTGTGGGCCTTTGTGGAGGTTGACATTACGCCGTTCCTTGGCGGCACAGAAAAGGCAACCGTTACCCTGCCCAGGCTGCTCGTCAAAAAAATTGATGCTGCCGTGGCTGAGGGCAAAGCAAAAAGCCGCTCTGCCTTCCTGGCCGATTCTGCCGCAAAAGCTCTTCGTCTGTAATTCATGCCTGGCCTTCCAGGTGTGCAGGCAGATCATCGAGGTACCGTAAATAGGCTGCGCCTGCTGATTCTTCAAATACTGGCTCTGGTGCTGCTGTGGTTTTTTCTTTTTTGGTGTCACCTGTTTTTCCGGCTGGCGGCATGGAGGCCCGCGCCAGAAAGATTGGGTCAACAAAATGCAGAATATGCCTGCCATAGATGGGCGCATGTCCGGCAGTAAAAATCAGCGTATCACCGGGTGCAATATGGCTTTTCTTCTGCCACCAGCCGCTTTGCTCCTTGTGGATGCCGGGCAGACGCAGGCATTCATCCGAGGTTAAAAGCGGCCTGGCGGTTTCCTGAATGCTGATTGAGGTGCCCCGGCCGCTTTTGCCTGTGGAAATGCTTTTTTTGCGCTGCACCACAGTGGTGGTACCGGTCAGTTTTGAGAGGTATTCGGCAGTTTCTGGCAGGTTAGGCGCATAGGCAATGCGCACCTGGCAGTTGGCCATAAGGGCATTGTCCTGGCCGTAGGCAGCATTGAGCTGCTTGGTGTCCTGCACGATGAAATAGCCCTTGATGCCATAGCCTGCCATAAAGGCAATGGCCCGCTCGATAATTGCCAGCTTGCCGAGACTTGTGAACTCATCAAGCATCAAAAGCAGCCGGTGTTTGTAGGCAATCCTGGTGCCGCCTTGGCCAAACTCCATTTTTTCAGTGAGACGGCCAAGCAGTTGATTGGTGAAAATGCGAAAGAGCGGGCGTAGCCGGTCAATATCAGCAGGGGAAATAACCAGGTAGAGATTGATTGCCTTGTCCTGGTTCATGAGATCGCTAATGCGAAAATCGCTGGTACCAATATTCCAGGTCACCACCGGATCACGGTATAGGGCAAGGTTGGCGGTGGCCGTGGAGACCACGCCAGTCATTTGATGGTGTTGATCTGTTCCTCAGTGGCAGGCTGGGTGTTCTTGTTGGAATGGACAATCACCCGCTCAAGAAAGTCGGACATCCCGCTGAACTGATGCCGGGACAGGTCAAGATCATCAAGTCTGCGCAGCCTGCCAACTGCGCAAACCGCAGACTCCGCCGCTGCAAGCGGCATTTCTTCTAGCATGGCCCAGTATGCGGCCTGTGTCCGCAGCAGTTTCAGGCTCCGCTGGTTACGCACAGTATCCGCCTCCCTGGGGGGGGGTGTTGGACAGATTTGTTCCAGCGCCTGCGTCAACCCGCCTATCCAGATCTTCTCCTGGAGCAACGCTGCCTCCATACGATTGAAAGCAGCTATGTAGGCTTCTTTCCAGATAGCTGCCTTTGCGCCAGTAAATCCCATACAAAGAAAGCTGAACCCGTCGCGAGTCATCTCGTAATATGGAAACTCCTGTCCTCTGTAGGTAAATTTAAGCTACTAAAAATTGAGCAGCTTAAATTCTGATGGACAGTCAAGCTCCTCAATAGCTCGAACTACATTGCGATGGTGTTTTTTAAAAGTTTTGGCAATATCTCTGGATGAAGCAGTGACTTTTCCGTCTTGGACGGTAAGGGCCAGATCGGTAGCACCTGGTTTATGACTACTCATGACATACTCCTGACAAAACCGTCTGATCTCCTCATTTCAATCTCAGGCGGCTACAATTCGGTGAAAAATCAGCTGGTTCAACAGACTAAATCGCCTTCATTCACCGCCTGCTACGTCAATAATCCCGGCCATATCAATTTCCTGGCGCATCTCGTTCCAGAAGGTCTTCAGCCGCTGCCTGGTCATGACAGGCAGGGATGAATCCACTGCTGTCTTGACAAAGGTCTGGTGGCGCGAAAACAGTTCCTCCAGGTCCTTGCCAAAGGTTTGTGCAGATTTCAGAGGGATATGGATGAGGGCAAGGATTCTGTCCTGATTCTCGCGGTATACCTTGAACTCCTCGAACTGCTTTCCAGCTGTGGCGATTTCGCCAAAATAGCGGTTCAGTCACACCACCAGCGGCACAATGGGAAAATGACGGGCCAGAGACACCAGGCCATCAGCAGTGTCCTTCATTGCCTGGCCACCGGTGAATACTGTATGGATCAGCACTCGCATTCCGGCTTCCTCAAGAAAATCAATTGTCTGATTTTCCTTCAGATACGAGCTCAGGGGAACGAAGGTGGCAGCACCGTTGTCCACCACCACATCGCCCTGAGAAACCATGATCTCCTCGATTAACTGGTCGAACTTGCGCCGGTCAATGTCATCACCCTGCATCAGCCTCAGCGGGTGCAACCGCTGAAGCCTTTCTGTTTTCTACAGCCTATTATTTCAGTCCATGGTCTCTACCTGGCCTGAATGCATCGTTTGCTGGCTTAACCACCTGCACCAGCGCCATAAACAGAAAAGCCTCCCCGGAACTTTAGACGTTCCAAGGAGGCTTTTTGCTTACGCCGGTGGCAGGACAACGCATTCAAGCGGCCTGAAGAAGGCGAAACAGGAAAGCCCCCTTGGAAAAAAATTCCAGGGGGGCTTGTATGGTGAAATCCAGCTAACTAGCTGATTTTATGGTGACCCCAAGGGGACTCGAACCCCTGTTACCGGCGTGAGAGGCCGGTGTCCTAGGCCACTAGACGATGGGGCCATCTATTCATCTGAACGAGATTTTTCAGGTGCAGATCGTATCAATGGTAACGGCTATCTAAAATATCCGCTGACTTTTGTCAAGGGCCATTCCTGCCAACGACATGTAAACCAATGCATAATCAGCACAGGTCACGGTGTTCTTGCTGCCAGCGCAGGGACGAGCCCTTGTAACATCTTGATAAAACCTGAATACGCAGTGTACAAGCATTGCCACCAAGCTCTGGTCTGCATCAAAACTATACGTGTGGATTGTGTGGTTTGCATGTTGGTTACTTTTTTACGCAGTCAATTCTCAATTCGTTATGCTCTGCGACTCTTTTCTACTCCACCTGCCGGCAGACATTTTCCACCTCAGCCCATTTCTGTGCCAACCGCTTCTCCGAAACCGGCTGGCGGGTGCCCAGTTCCGGCGCAAACACAGAAATTCTGAACTCTTCCACCATGGCGGCATATTCATGCAGACAGCTGCGACACTGGCTGGAATGCCCGGGTTGACGCATAAAGCGCGCCGCCTCCTGCAGGCGATTTTCCGGGTTGCGTAGACGAGCAGCTTTTTGTGCATCTTTCTGAGGGTCATGCTCAGCCCGCTTGATGCGCAGGGCCAGGGCCTGCAGGTAGCGGGGCCGCTCACGCAGTTCTGATGCCGAAAGCTGTTGCAAAAAATCTGCCGGTACCAGTCGCTCCAGCAAGTTCTGGTATTCTTCGTGGCGAGAGGTATCGTAGCACCGTGCCTGACGTGCGCGGCTCGCCCATTGGCCCACCAGGGAGTTCAGCTCCCGTCGTTGCCGCACCAGTTGCACCACCCGCTCCAGCACAGGCCGTGCCCGGCGTAACAGCCCTTCCCGCTGTACAACTGCAACTGCGGCATCGTATTGTGCCTGTGTGGGAATCGTCTCCATATCCAGGGAAAAAACCGCGTCCAGAACAAAGGCAAAGAGCTGGCGCTGCAGTTCCGCTGCTGCAAAACCGCTGCCCAGGCTGAGCCAGGAGGCAGACTGGGAAACAACAATATCCTTGCACTGCTTGCGCAGGGCTGCACTTTCCCTGGCAAAGCCCTGGCTCAAAAGCAGGCGCAGGCCCGTGCGGTTCTGACGGCGGCTCTCTTCTCTGTCTGGCAAATAGTGCAGCTCAAGGTTGTGCTCTTCCTTGTCGAGCTTCAGGGTCGCGTAGGCCAGCAGTTCAGGCTTGCCAGGTGCTGCACTCAGGCTCAGGGTGGTCTCTATATTGTCCAGATTATCTGCCTGCACCAACTGCGCCGCAGGCAGGACAAGATGTTTGGCCTCCTGGGATGCAGGTATGCCTGCTCTCTGTTGCAACAGGTCGGTGAGCGAGCGGCTCTGCATCAGCACCTGGCCAGAATCATCCAGCAAGACAAAACGCATTTTCAGATGGGGTGGCAGGGTGTCGACCTGCCAGTCGTTCCGTTGCACCTGCACCTGGTGCTGGCGCAGGATAACCCGTTCCAGTTCCTGGTAGAGCGAACCTTGGTATAACACCAACCCATCCAACATCCTGTCCACTGCCTCGGGCAGGGGGACCAAAACACGGCGCAATCGCTTGGGCAGCCGCTTGCACAGCTGCAAAACCTTTTCCGGCAGCAGGCCAGGCACCAGCCACTCAAAGACTTGTGGATTCAGTTCCGGTAAATGACGGGCAGTAACCAGTGCACTGACGCCATCATCTTCAGCACCAGGGCTAAAGTGATACTCCAGCGGGATATCTAAACCCGCACTGCGGATGGTGGGCGGATAGCGGTACAGCTCTGCCCCATCTGGCACTGTCTGGCAGATATCGGCCTCGCGCATGCGCAAAAAATCGTCTGTGCCTGCATCGTGCAGCAGCCGTTTGAGGCTGGAGCGGTCGTGGGCAGTCTTTAGACGACTGGCATAAAAGGCGTACAAAACTTCTTCGTCAACCACTATACCCCGCCGCCGCACCCGGTCTTCCAGTTCTTCAAACTGCTGACGCAGGGCCAGGTTGTGCTCCAGAAAGGGAAAGCGGCCCCCAAGCTCGCCTTGGATGAGCGCTGTGCGGATGAAGATTTCCTGCGCCTCTTTGCGGGTTTGGGCATTGATGCGACCATAGTTGACCCGGCGGCCGGCAACAATGGTTAGGCCAAAGAGCATGACCCGCTCAAGGGCCATCACCCGGCCGCTCCTTTTTTCCCAGTGCGGGGCAGACCAGCTGCGTTTGCACAGCTTGCCGCCCAGTTCCTCCAGCCAGTCCACCTCGATAGCTGCCACACTGCGGGCAAAGAGTTGCGAGGTTTCCACAAACTCTGCTGCCACAACCCATTGCGGCCCTTTATTGTACAAGGCAGAGCCGGGAAAAAGCACCACCTCCCTGCCACCAGCCGCAAGGTAGGTGTTCTTTTCTTTTTTGTGGCAGATGTTGCGTAGAAACCCACTGGTCAGCGCCTTATGGATGGCCTCGTATTCTGCTGGTTCCTGGTTGGGACGAAACTGTCGTTGCAGCTTGAGCAGGCGCACGATTTGTTCGTACACATCCATCCACTCGCGCATGCGCAGCCAAGAGAGGAAATGTGTTTTGCAAAAACGGGAGAGCTTGGCAGAGCCCACAGTTTTGCCCTCCTGGTGCAGTTGCTGCCAGATGGCCAATAAACTGAGAAAGTCAGAGCGCTTGTCTTTAAAAACACGATGGGCGGCATCTGCCTTGCCTTCCTGCTCTGGTGGTCGGATGCGTGGATCCTGGATGGAAAGTGCTGCGGCAAGGATCACACATTCCTGCAGAGCCTGTTGCTGGCCAGCCTCTAAAACAATGCGGGCAATACGTGGATCCAGCGGCAATTTGGCCATGAGGCGGCCGTTTTTGCTCAGGCGACCAGGCGCACTAAAGGCACCCAGCTCCTCCAATAAACGATAACCATCGCGCAGCGCATTTGCCGGGGGTGGATCGATGAAGGGAAAGACAGCTGGATCGCCAAGCTGCAGGTCCTGCATCTGCAAGATAACCTCGGCCAGGTTGGAACGTTGAATTTCCGGCGGGGTAAAAGCTTCGCGTCGGTTGAAATCCTCCTCACTGTACAGGCGGATGCAGGTGCCTGGGCCGATGCGGCCGCAACGACCGCGGCGTTGCTCGCAACTGGCTTGGGAAATACGTTCCACCCGCAAGCTGGTGGTGCCGCTGCGTGGATTGTAGCGGGAAATGCGGGCTAGACCGGTATCTACCACAAAGCGGATACCAGGCACGGTAATGGAAGTTTCTGCCACATTGGTGGCCACGATAATTTTTCGCTTCCTGGCCGGCTTGAAGATGGCCCGCTGCGCCGGGGCGGGCAGACGACCAAAAAGGGGCAGGAGCGCATGGCTTTCCTCCAGATGTTTCAATCCCTCCAGGGTGTCGTTGATATCGCGCTCTGTGGGCATAAAGACAAGGATATCGCCGCCCAATGGTTGGCTGGTCAAACGTTCCACCGCAGCAACGGCCTGCTCCACGTAGGATACTTCTGAGGATGCCTCTACCTCTCCTTCACTTTGAGCCTCGTTCTCCCAATATTCGGTGTTGATGGGAAAGGTGCGGCCCGAGACCGCGATCACTGGCGCCTGATCAAAATGCTTGCTGAAACGGCTGGCATCAATGGTGGCCGAGGAAATAATCAACTTCAGCTCGGGCCGCTGGGCCAGGAGTTGCTTCAGATAGCCAAGGAGAAAATCTATGTTCAGGCTGCGCTCATGCGCCTCGTCGATAATCAGGGTGTCGTAGCGGGCCAGGAGACGGTCGGTGCGACTCTCTGCCAGCAGTACCCCGTCGGTCATGAATTTGATGCGCGTTTGTTCGCTGGTTTGGTCGTGAAAACGTATTTTGCAGCCGATGAGGGCTGGTGCTGCACATTCTTCAGCCAGGCGCTCGGCTACCGACAGGGCAGCAATGCGCCGCGGCTGGGTGCAGCCAATCATGCCCGCCATACCCCGGCCTGCCTCCACGCACATTTTCGGCAGTTGGGTTGTCTTACCCGACCCGGTATCTCCGATCAAAATCAAGCACTGGTGGGCACGGATGGTCTGGATGATTTCTTCCCGTCGCTCGCTTATGGGCAGGGAAGCTGGATACTCAAGGCGCATGGAAACAGTTCGAAAGATAAGCTAACGTCGGAAAAAATTGCGTAGGAATCGCGCAGGACAGATGGCAGTCAATAGATTGCGGCCACGGTTTATTCGGGCAGGCCCAGGCTACGGAGGAATTTTTCGTCCTCTGTCCAGTTCTTCTGCACTTTCACCCACAGCTCCAGGCGGACCGGGCGCCCGAGCACCCGGCTGATTTCTGCAGTGGCCCGTTTGCGAATCTGCGCCAGCATGGCACCGCCCTTACCAATGAGGATGCCCTTTTGTGAATTGCGCTCCACCAGGATGCTGGCCACAATTCGCAGCGGCTCCACTGATTCGTCAAAAAGGTCGATCAGCACGGCCGTAGCATAGGGTACTTCGTCCCGGGTGCGGAGGAAAACCGATTCGCGCACGATTTCTGCCGCAATAAAGCGCTCGCTCACATCAGTGGGCGTGTCATCGGGATAGTACTTGGGTCCTGCGGGCAAACGGGCGGCCAATTCCTGCACAAGCGGCTCCACGCCATCCCCGTGCAGGGCCGTAAGCGGTACAATGGCGGCAAAGGGATACTGCGTGCGGTACCAGTCAATCAGTGGTAGAAGTTGTGTCTTAGGTGCCAGATCCACTTTGTTGAGTGCCAGTACCACCGGGGCTTGGGCTGCCTCCAGAAAGGCGAGTTGTTGCTGCAGCCGGTCCGGTCTTTCCGGCGTGGCCTCGCTGCTGTCGGTCAGAAAAAGGATGACATCTGCCTCGGCAATGCTGTCCAGGGCTGCCCGTACCATCCGCCGGTTGATCTCCTCCTTGGCCTCGTGCAGCCCGGGGGTGTCGAGGAGAATCATCTGGTAATCGTCACCGTGCACCACCCCCATGATGCGGTTGCGGGTGGTTTGCGGCTTGGGGCTGACAATAGCTATTTTTTGTTGAAGTAGCCGATTGAGCAAGGTGGACTTGCCCACATTGGGCGGGCCAAGAATAGCCACCACTCCAGAACGGTATGGTTGGGTCATATGCTCCTTTCTTCTTGAACGTGGACCTGTTTGTATGCGGAAAAGGATGACAAAGGGGGACAATCCTGCTATCCATTGCAGCTTACCATGAAACAGGCCCTTCCCACAAGACAGGCGGCATGATCCCTCCCGGCAGCATTATCGAGTATATTGACAACGGCAATTTCCACTGCGCCCTGGTAACGGAAAGTAGCGAACGGCGCTTACGTTTGCTTGGCCAGGGCGGTCGGGAAACAACCCTGGCCCTGGCCCGTGCACTGAGTGTATCCAACGAGCGTTTTCCCTGGGACAACCGGGCCACTGTTTTGGGCCTACTCAAAGAGCGTGCCGAGCGGCGCAGTTCCCTGGCCTTGGAGATTACTCTGGATGAACTCTGGGAAATAGTCTGCGCTGCGGATGAGGATACTTTTCCCCCTGATTTTCTGGCAGAATTGTATTTTGCCGAGCCTCCGGATGATGATGAGCGCGCTGCCTTTCTCCGCGCCATCTTTGCCGATCCCCTGTATTTCAAATACAGAAATGGTCAAATCAACGTGCATAACCCTGAGCAGGTCGAGCAACTGCGTCACCAGCGAGAACAGGAGGAGGCCAGGGCTCGTCAGCTCGAAGAGGCATCCCAGTGGCTCTTGCGGATTATGCAGGGAGAGGTGGTGTCTGCGGCAGACTGGCCGGACTATCCCCGAGTTCTTGCCCTGTTGCAGGATTATGTCTTGGAGCACAGCGAGGACGATGCCGCGGAACATGTGCGCAACATCCTCAAGAAGGCCGGACTGACTGCACCCAATGCCGCCTTCCATGTGCTGGTTGCGGCTGGCGTGTGGGAGCAAGACGAAAACCTGAGCCTGCTCCGCTCTGACCATCCCCACAGCTTTTCCGAGGAGAGCCTGGCCTTGGTTGCAACCCTGCGGGAGCGCAGCGTTGAGGAACTTTTAGCCGATCCCGGGCGGCAGGATTTGCGCCACCTCAAGACCATCACCATCGACAGTGCGGGTACCCGGGATTATGATGACGCCCTGCATGTGGCCATGGTGGATGGGCAGTTGCAGGTGGGCATCCATATCACCGATGTGAGCTGGCATGTCTCGCCCAAGGGTCCACTTTTTCTTGAGGCCCAGGAACGGGCGACCTCACTCTACTTTCCCGAAAGCCATGTTCCCATGCTGCCGGAGAAAATCTCCCTTGATCTGTGCAGCCTCATCCGTGGCCACATCCGTCCGGCCTTCAGCTTTCTTTTAACCATCAACGAAGCGGCTGAAATTTTGCAAACCCGCATCGTGCCGTCGGTGATCAGTGTGCAGCGGCAGTTGAGTTACCAGGAGGCAGAGGCACTCATGGACCGTGACCCCGAACTCAAGCTGCTCAACCGCCTGCGCCTGCGCCTGCGGCAAAACAGGGTGGATAGGGGTGCCTTACTGCTTTCCCTGCCAGATGTGCATTTCAATCTCCGCGACCGCAAAAATATTGGGGTGGAACTGCTCCCCGTAGACACGCCGGCCCGCAACCTGGTGGCAGAACTCATGATCCAGGCCAATGCCATGGCAGCCGATTATTTTGCCATGCGGGAGCTGCCCGGTCTGTTCCGTTCGCAGCCGCCACCACGCCGCCGCATCATCGAAGGAGCGCACAACAGCTATGCCGATATTGCCCGGCAACGCCAGTTTCTTTCCAGGGGCGAGATGACGGTGCACCCCAAGCCCCACAGTGGCCTTGGCCTCAACAGCTATACGACCATTACCTCGCCCATTCGTCGCTTTCTCGATCTGGTTATGCAACATCAACTGGCTCATGCCCTTGCCGGCAAGGGCATACTCTTCACGGCAGACCAGTGCAAAACCATGGCCGGCATTCTCCAGCAAAAGCTGGCACGGGCCGCGGCCATCAACCAACAGAGGCATCGCTACTGGATCCTCCGCTACCTGGAGCCACAGGAAGGGGAACTGGTTAAGGCCATGGTGGTTAGCAGCAATCCCAAGCGGGTCAGTCTGCTGTTGAGCGATTGCCTCTATGATGTGGACTTGCCACCGAATCCGGCCTTTCCCGTGGAGTCGGGGGATATGGTACGCATTCGATTGGCTCGGGTCAGACCGCTGGAAAACACGCTGAGCGTGGAGTGGTAGGCTTGCTCCTGTTTTCAATGCATGCGTTTATGCGTTTTTGTGCCGCAGCGTTTTTGCAAAAAATTGCCCCTCATCATTACTCATCCCGGCAAAAAGAATAAAAAAACCCTGCCCATCATCTAAGCGGGCAGGGTTTGTGCTGTTCAGCGCTTGGCTGTTGCGCTTGCTTTACATATCCTGCGGATGGAGTTCTACGCGGCGGTTTTGCCGTCTGCCAGCATCGGTGTCGTTACTGGCCACGGGGTTGTCCTGGCCATAGCCACGGGCAGTGATCCGGTCGCGCGCTACACCTTTTTCCACCAGATAGGCAGCCACAGATTCTGCCCGGCGCTGACTCAGCAGCCGGTTGGCCTCGGCATTGCCCCTGGAATCCGTATATCCGGCCACTTCCACCTTCAGCTCTTCCTGTTGCGCCAAGGCGGATGCAACGCGATCAAGCTGCTGACGTGCATCAGCTGTCAACTCAGCAGAAGCCGTGGCAAAGGTAACGCCCTTCAACACGATCCCGGTGCTGGGGGGACAACCCAAGGTGTTGACAGCTGTGCCAGCCGGGGTGTCGGGGCAAAGATCAGACGCGTCGGGCACTCCGTCACCGTCGCTATCCGGCTGAGTAACCGTTGTTGCCGCAGCTGGTGCAGACTCTACTGCCTGTTCTTCAGCTGCCAGTGCCTGTGCCCTGCACTGATCCAGGGCTTCCTGCGTTTTTACCTTTTCCGCTTCAAGATCTCTTTGCAGGATCTGTACCTGTTCCTGCAAGGCATTCACATTGCCCTGTCCTTCTTCCAGGCTCTTTTGCAGCGTATCCTTTTCTGCCTGCAGGGCACTGAGCTGCTCTTCTATCTGCTGGATATCCTGGCTCTTACTTTCTTCCAGGGTTTTTTCCAGCACGTTGACCTGGCCACGCAACTCGGTCAGCTGCGCCTGGCTGGCATCAAGGGATTGCTGCAGTGTTGCCCGTTCATTCTGCAGCGTATTGAGCTCATCCTGGGCCTGTTTGGCCTCGACAGTGGTTTTCTCCAGCAGTGCATTCAGCTCGTCCTGGGTGGCCATGGCTTCCTTTTGTGAAGCAAGCTGCTGAGTCAGTTCGTTGACCTGCTGTTCCAGTTCCTGCTGACGTTGCGCGCGACTGTTCAACTGCTCCTCCAATGCAGCAGCATCGGGAACTGCGCTCAAACGGGTAGTGAGTTCTTCTTTTTCCTTTTCCAGGGCAGCGATATGCTGTACCTGGCCGGCATCCTTGCGGGCTTGCTCCTGTACTTTGGCCTGCAGAACAGAGAGTTCCTTATTCAGTTTGCCAATGGTTTCTGCCTGGTTAGCCCGTTTAGCCAGGGCGGCATCCTTGGCAGCAACGGCATCGGTAAGTTCCTTATTTTTGGCCTGTAAGTCGTTCACCTGCTCTTGCAGGGGATTGAGTTGTTCAATTTTCTGTTGAGCTTCGCTTAAGGCTGCTGTCTTTTCGTCCAAGGCTGCCTTAACGGTGGAATATTCTTTATTTTGTGCCTGCAGAGCCTGTATCTGACTGGTAAGTCCGATCCGTTCATCGGCAAAACCTGATAAGCTCTGTTGCTGTTGGTTGACACGAATTTGCAGGGAATCCAGCGCGCTGCTCTTGTTGTCGAGCAGTTGCTGCAACTCTGTGTTTTTGGCTTGCAGGGCTGAAAGTTGTTCCTGTAGTGCAGTGGTTCTTTGCTGGTATGGCTCAAGTTCGGCGGCCCGTTGTTGCGCCGTGTCCAGTTGCTGGCGCGTTTGCTCCAGGCTGCTGTTCACTTCACCAATACTGTTCTGCAGCTCGTTGACTTTGTTTTCCGCTTGCGCCAGCAGCGTGTTGCGTTCATTAAGTTGTTTTTGCAGGGCAGCAATGGCTTCGGGATGTACAGCTATTTCTTTTTCCAGAGCTTGCACCTTGGCCATGGCTTCTTGCTGGGCCGTATTCTTGGCATCCAATTCCTGCTGTAATGTCTGCAGCTGCTTTTCCTGGTTGGCAATCTTCTGTTTGTTTTCCTGTTGCAACTGTACCAGGGCATCCTTTTCGGCTGTTGCCTGGTCAAGCTCCTGTTGACGAGCGGTCAGTTGCGAGTTGGCTTGGGCATGTTCTCCCTGTACTTGCTCCAACAGGGTTGCCAATTGAGCACGCTCTTCCTGTTGCTGGGCAAGCTGTTGTTCCTTCTCTGCCAGGCTTTGTTGTACTGTTTGCAGTTGCTGGCCCACAGCATCCTGCTGTTCTTTGCTGGCGCTCACCTGTTTATTCGCCTCGACAAGCTGTCCTTCCATTTCCTGTAAACGAGTTGTCAGGTGACGAATTTGCACTTGCTGTTGTTCGTTGAGCTCTTCCTTTTCTGCCTGGGTTTGTTGCAGGAGTTGCACCTGTTGGGCAGAGGCTTGACCCTGTTCCTGGCTGGCAGCCAACTTGTCCGTGATTTCGCTCAGCTGTGTTTCCAGTTCCTGAATCCGTGTTTGCAGCTGTTGGGTGGCTTCCTGCTGCTGGGCAGCAGCTTCTTTTTTCTCTTCCTGGGCCTGTTGCAGGGCCTGCAGCTGCTGCACTGATGCAGCTTTCTGTTCCTGGCTGACAGCCAACTTGTCCGTAGTTTCACTCAGCTGTGTTTCCAGTTCCTGAATCCGTGTTTGCAGCTGTTGGGTGGCTTCCTGCTGCTGGGCAGCAGCTTCTTTTTTCTCTTCCTGGGCCTGTTGCAGGGCCTGCAGCTGCTGCACTGATGCAGTTTTCTGTTCCTGGCTGACAGCTAACTTGTCTGTGGTTTCGCTCAGCTGCGTTTCCAGTTCCTGAATCCGTGTTTGCAGCTGTTGGGTGGCTTCCTGCTGCTGGGCAGCTTCTTCTTTTTTCTCTTCCTGGGCCTGTTGCAGGGCCTGCAGCTGCTGCACAGATGCAGCTTCCTGTTCCTGGCTGGCAGCCAACTTATCTGTGGTTTCGCTCAGCTGTGTTTCCAGTTCCTGAATCCGTGTTTGCAGCTGTTGGGTGGCTTCCTGCTGCTGAGCAAAGAGCTGCTCATTTTCTGTTTTGGTGTCTTGCAAAGCCTGTAGCTTTTGCTGTAAAGTTTCACTTTGCTCCTTGCTGGCTGCCAGGGCTGCACCCAGTTCGGTCAGGTGAGCTTCAAGTGCCTGTACGTGGCTATCCCTTTCTGCAATCTGCTGTTGCAATTGCGCTTGGAGTGCCAAGGCTTCCTCGCTCTTGTCCACATGCTGTTTGCTCTCATCTTCCAGGCGAGCGACCTGTGCGCTCAAGTCCTGTTTTTCACCCTGCAGGCCTGCCAACTCCTGCTGCAAGGAGCTTATGCTGTTGCGCAACTCTTCCACCTGCTTGTTGCGGCTGGCAATGTCTTCCTGCGCTTCATCCAGCAAGCTGGTTTTACCAGCTAATTCCTCGGAAAGTCTGGCAATTTCCTTGTCTTTATCCACCAGGACCGGGGCAGTCTCCAACTGGACTGACATGGCTTTTTGGGCATCGAGCAGCTGGGTAATTTGTTGCTCTTTTTGAGCTAACTGTTGCTCCAGTTCTTGCATTGCCGCCACAGATGCTCCAGGCAAGGCTGCCTGGACCGTGGCAGAAGCCACTGTTCCAGGCTGTGCCGTTGTCGGTGCCAAGCTGCGCAGCTCAGTGGTACAGGGTGGAGCCTGGGGCGCAGAGGCATCGATTTTTTTCAGCATATTGCTATTGAAAACAGCGAGCTGGATATAGATGACAATACCGAGCAGGGTGAAAAGGATGAGTCGTATGTTCATCGTGGGGGCCTCATGATGTGGGAGCTATGATAAATGGCTTCAAGAGCTGTGGAAAGGACGCAGAATAAGGGTGGCCAGGGGCGGCAGAACTAGAGAGAGCGAACAGGGCAGGCTGTGCCACTCCTGTTCGATGACCTGGATGGATTCTGGATTGTGTACACCACTGCCACCATACACCGTAAGATCTGTGTTGATCAATTCAGTGTAGCCCGTGGCTCGCGGTACCCCGATATGGTAGTCGTAGCGCACCACTGGAGTAAAGTTGCACACCACAACCAGGAAATCTTCCGGATCTTTGGCATAGCGGATAAAAGAAAAGACCGAGTTGTCGGCATCATTGGCTTCAATCCAGGCAAACCCTTTCCAAGAGAAATCAACCTCATGCAGGGAGGCCTGGTCGCGGTACACTGCATTGAGATCGCGCACCAGCCGTTGTACGCCCTGGTGGCGTTCCCCTTCCAGGGCTGCCCAGTCCAGTCCGGCGTCATGGCTCCACTCCTTCCACTGGGCAAACTCACTACCCATGAAAAGGAGTTTTTTGCCCGCATAGGCCCACATATAGCCATACATAGCCCGCAAGTTGGCGAATTTTTGCCATTCATCCCCGGGCATTTTATTGAGCAGTGAGCCCTTGCCGTGCACGACCTCGTCGTGACTCAGGGGCAAAACAAAATTTTCGTGAAAGGCATAGAGCATGCCAAAAGTCATTTGATTGTGGCTGTAACGCCGGTAGAGGGGATCAGTCCGCATATAGCCCAAGGTATCGTGCATCCAGCCCATATTCCACTTGCAGCTGAAACCCAGGCCACCAAAGGTCGTGGGCCTGGAAACCATTGGCCAAGAGGTGGATTCTTCGGCAATAGTGAGGATACCCGGAAATACGCCGTGCACAGCCTCGTTCATCTTCTGCAGAAAACTAATGGCAGCCAGATCCTCGCGGCCTCCGTAGTAATTGGGTATCCACTGACCCTCCTGGCGAGAGTAGTCTAGGTACAGCATAGAGGCCACTGCATCGACGCGCAGGCCGTCGATATGGTATTTGTCCAGCCAGAACAGCGCGTTGGACAGCAGAAAGGCACGCACTTCGTTGCGACTGTAGTTGAAGATCAAGGTGCCCCAGTCCTGGTGTTCGCCCTGCATGGGGTTGGCATGGGCGTAGAGCTGGGTGCCGTCGAAGTTGTTTAGACCAGCCCCATCCTTGGGAAAATGGGCAGGCACCCAGTCGAGGATGACCCCCACGCCCGCAGCGTGGCACTGGTCGACAAAGTACATAAAATCCTGGGGTGGGCCGAAACGCGAAGTTGGTGCAAAAAAGCCCAGCACCTGGTAACCCCATGAGCCTTCAAAGGGATGTTCGGTAATGGGCAGCAGCTCAATATGGGTATAGCCCATCTCCACCACGTAGGGGATGAGCTGATCTGCCAGTTCCCGGTAGGACAGGTAGCGCAGGCCCCAGTTTTCGTCGGCGATTTTCCGCCAGGAACCAAGGTGCACCTCATAGATAGAGATCGGCGCATCCAGTCCCTGTCGTTGCGCCCGTTCCTGCATCCAGACCTTGTCACGCCATTGGTAGCGGCTCAGGTCCGCCACCACCGAGCCGGTACGCGGTCGTTCCTCCATGGCAAAGCCAAAGGGATCTGCCTTGTGCAGATTCTGGCCGGACTGGGTGATGATGCTGTACTTGTATACTGCAAATTCCTGCAGGCCGGGAATGAAAAGCGTCCAGATGCCGCTGTCTGAGGGATGCATGGGATGGCGTTGGTCATCCCACTGGTTGAAATCACCAATTACAGACACCTGCCGGGCATTGGGTGCCCATACGGCAAAGGCCACGCCATCCTGCCCGTGGAGATGTACCAGGTGCGCGCCCATTTTTTCATAGGCCCGCTCGTGTGTTCCCTCGCCAATCAGGTAGGCGTCAAAGGTACTGAGCCATTCAGCAGGAACCGGCAGAGGCGAAAATTGTTCAGGTTCCATATCGTCTCATCCATGTCGTTGAAATACGTGTATAGCGTTTCAATCTACCGTATCACGTGCTGAATGTCATGGGAAAATCCAGATATTTACCGGATCAATCCTGAAAGAATCTGCAGTTCTGTAAAGGGTACCTAAATTTTCCATGTGCCTGCAGGCAGACGTGTAATACAGCATCCAGCTTATTGTATGCACGCAGGTCTCTGCGCAAAGATACAGGCTGAGCTAGGAACGAAAAGGGATGAACTGCCAAATGGCATCTTTCCATCTATTTTTCACCGCGTGCAACCTGTTCAGTCATAGCGTTCAATAATAGTACCAGATCGAACCATAGTCCCGCATCCGTTCACCATCTGCCTTCAGCCGCCGTAGATAGCTGTAAATCGACACATCCGTATACACATAGGTGTCCATCAGGGCGAGCTGCTTTTCCCAGGGGTGGAATTCATATACCCGCCGCCCATCCGGCAGGATGGAGATCACGTCCCGGTTCTGGCCGGCGCGCAGGTAATTCTTGCCCAGTCGCGGCACGTTGAAGACAATTTCGTCGGTGCGCACTGTGCCCGGAAAAAGGCGTGCCTCCTCCTGTTGTTCCTGCAGGAGCCTGGCAATGGGCACCCGGTAGAGATCGGTTTCTTCCTTGCCCTTGGTGTTGAAGGTGTAGTAGGGGGTGACGCCGATCAGGCACAGCTGCTGACGCAGGGCCGCGGTTTCAAAACGGCGCGAGTTGTAATAGGTGAACACCAGCTGATTGTAGACTGCCACCCCAAAGAGGCGGAAGCGCTGCACTGCCTGCATGGCCTCTGGTGTGATTTCCGCAGGGTGTTCGAAGTGGGTAATAATCACAATTTCCCTGCGCCCTGGCTGGTGGAAGCGGGTAATGGACCGCACCAGAGACTCGGTGATACGCTGGGGCAGGGTAACCAGGGTGCGCGTGCCGATGCGGATACGCAGTACATGCTCCATCTGGGCCAAGCGGGCCAGGATCATTTCCAGCCGCTCATCGGTAAGCAGCAGGGGATCGCCGCCGGTAATCAGCACCTCGGTGATCTCTTCGGTTTTGGCAATCCAGTCAAGCGCCTGTTCGAGCTTGCGCTCGCCCAGCGCTGCGCTTGGGGAAAAGACATCCTGAATCTGCCAGTTGCGCTGGCAATAGACGCAGATCTGCGGGCAGGTGAGGGTTGGCTTGAGGATAACAATTTGCGGATAACGCCGGGTGATACCATCAATGGGTGAGGTATCGCTTTCGGCCATGAAGTCCTGGGAACAGTCGGGATCATCACGCAGGGCCGCCATCCGCTCCACGTACTGGCCGGGCGGCAAGACCTGAGCCCGGATTGCCCGATCCCAGGTACCGGTATTGTCCGCATCCATGAGGGACACGTAGTAGGGAGTTATGCCAAAGGGGACCCGCTTTGCCTGGGCTGCTTCAATGGCCGCAAACTCTTCGTCCGACAGGGTAACCAGTTCGGCCAGCCGCGAGGCGCTGCGGATGATGTGGGCCGTATGCCAGCGCCAGTCGCTCCATTCCAGGTCGGTAATGCCAAAGACCTGGAGTAGGTGCTGTTTGTTGCGGCTGTGCTGGCGTACCAGTTCTGCATCCATACCGCATGGGTAGCGTCGGGTTCTGGCCAGGGCGTTGCGGGCCATGCGGGAGAGGTCGGTCGAGCGCAGCCGTGCAGCGGTACGACCCGTGTGCTGGAGAAAGGCCGGTGCCTTTTCAGTGTAGATCTTGGCCTCGCCCCGGATACCCCGAAACAGGTGGGTCAACTCGGCAAGGAAATCGGCCTTGGGTGGCGGGTCTTTTGATTCCGGTGCATGCAGCAGGTTGTTGATATAGGCCAGCATAGAAAAACCGGCTAACTCCTCGTTGCGTGGATTGAGGATGTTGCGGAACACCCACATGGCATCCCGGCAGGTAATCCATTCCAAAGAGGCCAAATCCCGGTCACGGTCATGCTCGGGCAAAAGCAGGCCGGCCAGATAGTTGCGCAACAGCAGCCTTTTTTCCTCAAGTGGTTGTTCCGACAGCAGGATCTGTTCGATCTGGGCATCAAGGGCAATAATTTTTCGCAGTTGGTTGAGCATTTTTTTATTTTTCATGGGTCTCACTGGTTGTGCTGATTGCAGGAAGTGGGAGCTCAAGTCAGTCATAGCTGGCTTGCGCCGGTTGCCGCCATGGCCACAGCCGGCAGTCCCGGCTGGAACCGTGTTCCACGTGTTCCAGGCAGGTGACGGTATTGGATGCATACCACGAAAGATTCGTGGCAAGGCTCGTGCTGCACAAGCAGAAGGTTGGATATTGCCAGGTGATGCAGCCAGCCAAGCAGTGGAGGATTCCGGCTGGCGCAAGGAGATACAATACCCAAAAAAATGGGGAAAACAGGTTAAAAGGCGCTGTGCGGCACAGCCCTGAGCAGACCAACAACAAGTAGGTTACACATAGAATAATAAGCTAGCTTGGGTACCTGGTGCAAGAATTCTACCGGATTAAGCCGATTTTTTTTAATCCAAAGACAATGTCAGCCGCGTTGGCAGCGTTGAATTTTGTGGCCCTATTGTGTTGCTTTTGCGTGCTATCAACACAGTCAGGATATAATCTGACCGGGGGAACAAGAGGGTTTTCCTTGCCCAGAACCATGTCTTAGTCGGGTGTGTCACCAATCGAATCCTGCTCTGCCGACAAAAACGAGGCGATCGCTGTAAGGACCCGTGTATCCTTGATCATCCAATCGTGCAGCAGCACCGGCACCTGCAGTTCTGCTCCCACGCCCAGCACCGAGCTTTTGGCCGGGATGATCATCAGGTCAAAGGGTGTCCACAGGCTCAGTACATCAATGGCTGTCAGGCTGGCAATATCGCGGTTGAGGTCCTGCAAGAACAGGCTACCGGGCCGCATTTGTCTGCAACCCCGGTTGGGGACAAACCAAGCCAACAGGCTGCCGTGTTGCGGTACGGAAATGGCTACAAAACGCCGCACCCGCTGCATGCCACCCAGGCGTTGCAGATAGTAGCGACAGATGAGTCCGCCCATGCTGAAGCCGATGAGGTCGAGCTGCTGGTCAGCGGGAATGTGGGTATCGATATACTGTTGCAGCTGCCGTGCCAATACCTCCAGGCCTTCGGCGCCTGAACTGGGGCGTAGGCTGGGGGCTGTGGAGTGCAGGCCACGTTTTTCGAAAAAATGTGCCATCCTGCTGAAAATGGTGCCGGTATCGAATATACCATGCACCAGTACGAGCGCCTGGTTCACGTTTTTCTCCAAAAATATTGTGGCTTGTTGCTGTGTACGGGCTGTTGTCGTGCGGTCTGTTGTTCCCCTGCCATGCTAGCCCAGCCATGCCTGATGTTATGTTCTTCATCCTAGTGTATCATGCTCGGTTGGTGGCTTCAATTTGGTGCAACAAAATACAATCCCGCGGCATGCCCAGGGTTTGCTGCACTTTCTGGTCGCCTGCCTGAAAGATGTTTGGCAAATCGTGTATTTTTGGTCCTGTGCTTTGTGCAAAAAATACAGATTGACTTGTACAGGTCGGACACCTGGGGTACAGAAAGATCAGAGCTGCAAAGCAGCGCTGTTTACCCAGTCTGTACCAGGAAAACGGAAAGACGCGGAGGCAGAGTATGGTCAGATCCTTTCTTGTCATGGTGTGTGTGCTCATTGCTTTGTTCTGGGCGCATCCTGTTCCATGCTCGGAAAACTCTCCGGAGATAAGATCCCGGACGGTCTGGACCCTGCGCCAGGCGGTTCAACATGCCCTGGTGCACAATCCCGATGCCGAAGCAGCCAGGGAACGCATCCGCCAAGCCCAAGCCACCCTTGACCAGGCCAGGGCCTCCCTGTATCCGCACCTGTCTGCAAGTGGCGGTTATAGCCGTACCGACAATCCCATGCTGTCCTTTGGCAATATTTTGAATCAGGGGCAGTTTTCCGATGCCATTGACTTCAACCAACCCGGCACCACAGATTCCCTGTTTGCCCAGATCATGCTACGCTACCAGCTCTATAATGGTGGGCGGGATAGCGCTGCCCGGCGTGCTGCAGAAAAACAGAGCGAGGCTGCGGTGCAGCAGGCCAGGGCGACCATGGAGCAGCTGGGCTTTGAGGTGATCCGCGCCTACCATACTATTGTGCAGGCCGAGGCCAACATGGCTGCCCGCAGCGCAGCGCTTGCCTCCCTGCAGGCAGCTCTGCGTACAGCCCAGGCACGCTACGGCGAGGGAACCCTGCTCAAGGAGGAGGTGCTTGCCCTGGAGGTGGAACAGGCCAGCGCCGAAGAAACGCTTTTACAGGCCCGGCACAGCGAACGCTTGGCCAGGCGAGGCCTGGCTCTGCTTCTGGGTGCACAATCAGGAGCAGAGGCCATACAGTTGGCAGCCCCATCAGGGGCAGCTGATAGTCAGGAGGAGCAGGAGATGCCCGGGGATATTGCACCTGTGCAGCGCCCAGAGCTGACAACCATGCAGTTGTTGGTGGCCAACCAGAAAGAGGTGCTCAAACAGGTGCAGGCGGATCGCTATCCCAGTGCCGAACTTTTTGGTTCTTACCAGGTGGAGCAGGGTACCACCATGGATGAAGGCTCCGGCGATTCCTGGAGCGCAGGCCTGCGCTTGAACCAGACCCTGTTTAACGGCAAAAGTACTCGGGCGGCCATTGCCCGCGAAGAGGCGCGTCTTGCCGAATTGGTCGCGCAGCAGCGCAAACTCGAACTTGCCCTGGCCATGGAAGCGGAACAGGCTCGTCTTGGTCTGGAACAGGAGAGCGAGAAGCTGGTGGTCAACGAGCGGCGCTTGCACAGCGCCCAGGAAAGCACCCGCTTGACCCGCCTGCGTTTTCAGGAGGGATTGTGCACCAGTGCTGAACTCATTGATGCGGAAAAACGCCTTGCCGAAGCAGAGGCCGGTTTTGCCTTGGCCAGGCATGCCCGCCTGATTGCCGTGGCGCAATTGAAGCGCAGTTACGGCTTGCCCCAGTTCGACGACAAATAACGCCAGGAGGATTTCCATGTTTTCATTCCTTTCCCGGATGTGCCAGGGCATGGTTACACTGGGTATTTGTTGTGCCGTGTTGCTCGGTGGCCCTTTTCCGAATGCCCAGGCTCAGGAAGCGAAACCTGCTGCTACCCCCCTGTCTGTGCGCGTAGTACCAGTGCGCACTGTGGAAAGCGCTGCCTCTGTGCGCGTTCCTGGCACGGTTGAAGCGGTGGAGCGCAGCACCATTGCCGCCCGCATCAATGCGACCATTACAGCAGTGCCGGTCAAGTTGGGGAGCCGGGTAGAACCAGGAGAGGTGCTGGTGCAGCTGCGGGCAGATGAGTTGAACGCACGGGCAGCCCAGGCGCGGGCACAGCTGGAGCAGGTGCGCCGCAACCTGGCGCGGGAAAACAGACTGCTGGCCCAGCAGGCAACCACTGCCGAGTCTGTGCGTAACCTGCGCGATAGCGAGCGCATTGCCGCTGCCGCTCTGCGGGAGGCCGAGGCCATGCTGGCTTATACGCAGATCACTGCGCCCTATGCCGGACTTGTCAGCAGGAAGATGGTGAACAGTGGTGATCTGGCGGCACCGGGCATGCCTCTTTTGGAGTTGGAAAATGCCAGTGCCCTGCAGGTGCGCGCCCAGGCGCCAGAGGAAGTGGTTGCGATTTTGCAACAGGATGACCTGCTGACTGTGCTGTTTCCAGCTACAGGCGAACAGATGCAGGCGCAGTTACAGGAAATATCGCCTGCGGCTAATCCTGCGGTGCGCAGTGCCACCATTATTTTGGCCCTGGCCAATGGGCCTGAAATGTCCCCAAACCTGCGTAGTGGTCAGTATGTGCGGGTTCTGCTGCCAGGTAGCACCAGTCACCAGGTCATGCTTGTACCTGCCGCTGCAGTCAGTTCCTGGGGACAGATGGAGCGTGTTTTTGTGTTGGAAAACAACCGAGCCCGTTTGCGCCTGGTGCGTACCGGAGCCCGTATGGGCGAAGAGATCGAGATCAACTCCGGGCTCAATGCAGGAGAACAGGTGATCCTCGGACCTGCTGGCCAGCTTGTCCATGATCGTCCGGTACAGGTGCAGCCATGAAGGAAGAAACTCCGCGGCGTCCCGGCATGGCCGGTTGGCTGGCCGCGTCCTTTGCCACTTCCAAGCTGGCCCTGCTTGGCCTGGTGGGTTCGCTCCTGTTGGGAGCGTTGGCCTTGGTGTTGCTGCCCAGGGAGGAGGAGCCGCAGATCAAGGTGCCGATGATCGATGTCTTTGTCTCCATGCCGGGTGCAAGCCCGGAGGAAATCGCCAACCGGGTGGCCATTCCCATGGAGAAGCTGCTCTACGAACTGCCGGATGTGGAATATATCTACTCCACCTCCACACCTGGACAGTGCATGCTCATTGCCCGCTTCTATGTGGGGGTGGAACAGGAGACCGCCATTGTCAACCTCAACCAGAAGCTGCAAACCAACTTTGATCGCATTCCGCCCGGAGTTTCCCGACCATTGATCAAGCCGCACAGCATCGATGATGTGCCGGTGTTGGCCCTGACCTTTCATTCCAGGCAGTACGACCATTTCATGTTGCGACGGCTTGCCGCCCAGGTGGATGATGCCATCAAGAGCATATTTGAAGTGGCGGAAACCAAACTGATTGGCGGTGCCAGGCGCGAGTTGCGGGTGGAGTTCGATCCCACTGCCCTGGCGGCACGAAATTTGAGTGCAGCCGAGCTGGCCGCGCGTATCCGCGTGGCCAACAAACAGGATACCAGTGGCCTGGTCCGCTCGGGCAATCAGGCTATCCTGCTGCAAACCGGCGCTTTCTTTGCAACAGCTGCCGAGGCAGGCGAACTGGTTGTGGGCGCGCATGAAGGAAAACCAATATATCTGCGCGAAGTGGCACACATTGTCGATGGCCCTGAGGAGCCCTCCAACTATGTGCTCTTTGGCGCAACTGGTGCGGCTGCAGGCGAGCCAGAGGCTGCAGTGACCCTGTCGGTGGCCAAGCGACCCGGAGCCAATGCCGTGGATGTGGTGGCAGCTGTACAGGCCAAGGTGGAGGCCTTGCACGGTGTGCTCATTCCACCCGAGGTCGAGGTGAGTGTCACGCGGGACTATGGCGATACTGCAGCGGAAAAATCCAATGAGCTGCTTGTGCACATGGCTGTTGCGGTTTTTGGTGTGGCCCTGCTCATCCTCTTTTTTCTGGGCCGACGTGAGGCATTTATCGTCTTTTTGGCCATCCCCACTACCCTGTCGCTCACCCTTTTGGTCTTTTACCTCTATGGCTACACCCTCAATCGCATCACCCTGTTTGCGCTGATTTTTTCCATCGGTATCCTGGTGGATGACGCCATTGTGGTGGTGGAAAATATCGTTCGGCACCGGCATCTGCCCGGCAACGAGCACAAACCCCTGAGAAAACTCGCGGTGGAGGCGACAGTGGAGGTGGGTAATCCCACCATCTTGGCCACCTGGGCAGTTATTGCCGCCATTTTGCCCATGGCCTTTGTCGGCGGGCTCATGGGCCCGTACATGCGGCCCATTCCCGTTGGTTCCTCGGCAGCCATGGTTTTCTCTTTAGTCATCGCCTTTACCATCATTCCCTGGGCAGCGGTGCATTTTCTGAAAAAAAACAGGTCTGTGCAGGCCAGTGGTAGAGGGGCCCAGTCGCCAGACATGGCACCGGATGATATCTTCACCCGTTTTTACCATCGCATTATGGATCCATTACTGGCGCATGCGGCCTGGCAGCTGATTTTTTTTGCTGTCATAACCCTGCTGCTTGCGGGTTCTGCGGGCATGCTCCTGTTTGGCCTGGTCCAGGTGAAGATGCTGCCCTTTGACAACAAGTCGGAATTTCAAATTATCCTCAACATGCCCGAAAGCTCGCCCCTGGAGCACACCGCGCGCGCAGCCATGGAAATGGCCGAGGTACTGCGCCAGGAACCCGAGGTGATCAACTACCAGATCTATGTAGGCACAGCCTCGCCCCACAACTTCAACGGCCTGGTTCGCCATTATTTTCTGCGCTCGGAAGAACACATGGCCGATATCCAGGTGAACCTGCGTCCTAAGGGTGAGCGCAAGGCACAGAGCCACGATATTGCCACGCGGGTGCGGCCGGCCATGGCGAACATTGCCGAAAAATACGGGGCTGCGGTGGCTGTGGCCGAGGTTCCGCCTGGGCCGCCGGTGCTACAAACCCTGGTGGCCGAGGTCTACGGCCCGGATGCTGCCAGCCGCCTGGCCCTGGCCAAAGAGGTGAAGACCATTTTCGCGGCAACAGAGGGAGTGGTGGATATCGACTGGTATCGCGAAGAGGAACGGATGAAGGAGGTGGTGCTGGTCGACAGGGAAAAGGCAGCCCTGCACGGCATTTCCGAGGAGGATGTCGGCCAGGTGCTGTCCATGGCGCTTTCTGGGCAGACCATCGATCTTTTTCACCAGCCCCGCGACAAGGAGGAAATTCCCCTGTTACTCAGGCTGCCCAGGACGGAGCGGGGGAGTGTCAACAGCCTGCTCAACCTGGAGCTGCGCTCTGGTAACGATCCGCACTCCCTGGTGCCGGTGCGCGAACTGGTGCGGGTGGAGCAGAGACCGGTGGAGCAGCCCATTTACCGCAAAAACCTGAAACCTGTGCTCTACGTGACCGCTGATGTGGCCGGGGCTGCGGAAAGCCCGGTGTACCCCATCTTGCACATGAACAAGGAGTTGGCCAAGCTCGATGCCACAGATTATGGTGGCCAGCCAGGGCCGGTGCACGTGTACAATCTCAAACAGCCCTTTTTGGACAGCGAACCCGCAGTCAAGTGGGATGGAGAGTGGCATATCACCCTGGAGGTCTTCCGTGATTTAGGGCTTGCCTTTTGCGTGGTTATGGTGCTGATTTATGGGCTGATGGTGGGCTGGTTCAACAGCTATCTCACGCCACTGGTAGTGATGGCGGCCATACCCTTTTCCCTTATAGGTATTCTGCCCGCCCACTGGGCCATGGGGGCATTTTTTACGGCCACCTCCATGATTGGTTTCATGGCAGGCGCAGGTATTGTAGTGCGCAACTCCATTATCCTGGTGGATTTCATCGAACTACGGCTCAGCCATGGCTTGCCCTTGGCCGAGGCTGTGGTGGAGGCAGGTGCAGTGCGTTTTCGCCCCATGCTGCTGACCGCCCTGGCCCTGGTGGTGGGGGCAGCGGTTATTTTGGCAGATCCCATCTTTCAGGGCCTGGCCATTTCGCTTATGTTTGGTGAAATTGCCTCATTGCTGGTGAGCCGTATGGCTGTGCCAGTACTCTACTTTATGCTGAAAAAACGTGAAGCAGCATGACGTGTTCTCTGGGCAGCAGCTTTTTTGGGGCAGCCCAGGGCTGGTCACGAACATACAGACTCACACGGTGAGCAAGGATACTCTATGGATTACAGTATTTTTATTGGCGGTGCAGCCGGACAGGGACTGGATACCCTAAGCCATGCTCTGAGTAAGATACTACAACGCAGCGGTTTTTATGTGTATACTACTTCTGATTATCTTTCCCGCGTGCGCGGTGGACAAAATTTTTTCCAAATACGTTTTGCCGATCACCCCATCCACAGCGCCACCAGCAGGCTCGACTGCATCTATGCCCTGAACCACGAAGTGCTGCAGCAGCATATCGATCGCCTGCAGGAAAATGGCCTTGCCCTGGCCGATGAAGAGGTGTCTGCAGTCGACCGACTCACCCGTCTGCCCCTGAGGGCTATTGCCGAAGAACTGGGCAACGTCCGTGTTTTTAACTCAGTGGGCTTGGGCTATATTCTCAAGGTCTTCGGCCTAGATTTCGACAGAGCGCAGGAGATGTTGCAGCAGATCTTTGTCGATGAAACCATGTTCGAGCTGAATATGCAGGCCCTGCACAAAGGCGCGGCCCTGACCGAAAGCTCTGTGCCGGTGGAATCGGGCACACAACGCAAGCATATCCTCATCAACGGAAACCACGCCGCTGCCCTGGGGGCCATTGCTGCTGGCTGCCGCTACTACTGCGGCTATCCCATGACACCATCATCGAGCATTTTGGTTTTTATGGATGCGGTTTCCCAGGAGATGGAGATTGTCGTGGATCAGGTGGAAGATGAAGTGGCTGCGCTCAATATGGCCCTGGGCGCTTCTTATGCCGGGGTGCGGGCCATGACCGGTTCGTCCGGCGGTGGTTTTGCCCTGATGCAGGAGGCCATGAGCCTGGCTGGCATCATTGAAACACCGGTGGTAGTGATCAATGTGCAGCGGCCTGGTCCGGCCACAGGTTTGCCAACCTATACCGAACAGGGGGATCTGCGCTTTGTCCTGCATGCCGGCCATGGCGAATTTCCCAAAATGGTCATTGCCCTGCGCGACGGCGAGGATGCCTTTTACCAGACTGCCCGTGCCTTCAACATTGCCGACAAGTACCAAATTCCGGTGGTGTTGCTCAGCGACCAGTACCTGGCAGATACCGAGGTGACCCTGCCGCCCTTTGATTTTTCCAAAATCAGTATCGAACGTCATCTGGCCGATGCGCAGGCCTATGGGCCGGGCACATACTGCCGCTACCAGGTAACAGAGTCTGGTGTTTCCCCCAGGTTACTTCCCGGTGCCAAGGGCAACAGCGTGATCGTTGACTCCGATGAACACGATGAAAAGGGCCGTATTGACGAGAGTGCCGATAACCGCCGCACCCAGGTGGACAAACGCCTGCGCAAGGGCCAGGGTTTGGCCCAGGAGGTGCAACCCCCCTGGGAGTTTGGCGCAGATGCACCGGAACTGCTCCTGGTGTGTTGGGGATCATTGGCTGGGCCGATGCGGGAGGCCTGCGAACAGCTCAATGCCCAGGGTCTGGCGGTGCGGGCACTGGTGTATGGCGATATCTGGCCTTTTCATACCGAGCGGTTACAGACGCTGCATGCACAGGTAAAGAAACTCGTGGTGGTGGAACAGAATGCCACTGGCCAGTTCGAAGGTTTGATGCGCCAGGAGGCGCTTATCAGGGCGGATGAAAAGTTGTTGAAATACGACGGCCGGCAATGGAAAAGCGATGAGATTGTGGCCGCGCTCAAGGAGGTATTGTCATGACTGCCTATCAGTTGACCGAAGAGACTGCCTGGTGTCCGGGTTGCGGTAACCCGATGATCCGCAGGGCAGTGCAGCAGGCCTTACATGAACTCGGCCTTCCCCCGGAACAGGTGGTGATGGTTGCTGGTATCGGCCAGGCAGCAAAAATGCCCCAGTACATTGAGATGAACTCCTTCACCGGCCTGCACGGCCGTAGTCTGCCCGCGGCTATCGGCATCAAACTGGCCAACACAGAGCTTACGGTCATTGCACAAAGTGGTGATGGCGACAACTATGGCGAGGGGGGCAACCACTTTATCAGCGCTATCCGCAGGAACATCAATATCGCCCACTTTGTACACGATAACCAGGTGTATGGCCTCACCAAGGGACAGGCCTCACCCACCACCGCACAGGGACAGGTAACCTCTGTTCAGTCTGGCGGGGTCAAGGCCATGCCCTTTCATCCCTTGGCCATGGCTTTGGTTACAGGTGCGGGTTTTGTAGCCCGGGGATTTTCCGGCGACCATGAACAGCTTGTGACCATCATGAAGGCGGCCATACAGTACAAGGGATATGCCTTGGTGGATATCCTTCAGCCCTGCGTGGTCTGGAACAAGGTTAACACCTTCCAGTGGTACAAAAAACGCGTGCAACCATTGGATGACAACCACGACACCAGCAACTGGGATTTTGCCTTTGCTGCTGCCCGTCAATGGGGAGACGTGATTCCCACCGGCATCTTGTATCAGGTGGAAAAACCGACCTATGATGAGCAGTATGGTTTTATCACTGGGTCAGTGCCCCTGGTTGCGCGAGAACTTGCGCCCCAACAGGCAGAGCCTCTGCTGCAGCGTTTTTACTGAAAACAGGTTGTAAAGGATGGTTTGGGTGTTTGACTTGCACGATCCGCGCGTGTTGTTTGCCGCACGCAGAACGTGCTCTGCTTGCCTGGAACAGAACCAGTATTGCTATCATGGCCTGTGGATTTGTGGTTGAATGCTTAGAACTTTTTTCCAGACCATGAACAAGATGGAGGTGTTTCAACGCCACCTGTTTTTTTGTCGGCAAATCCTTTGTGCTTTTGGCTGGTTGTATGGCCCTGCACGCTGTTGAGCCTTCAAGGTAGTGATAGCTTTTTTCAGTCTGTTGCTGAGTATTTATCTCGTAAAAGGCTTGATGTGATGCGGAGCAGATGATGCCTGTTGGCACACCCCTGTTCTGGTTGCACCGATTCGCGACTCTATTAGCAACTTTCTTTAGTGCTAGAACTACCCCGGTAGCCATCCCCTCCGACGTGGTCATTGGATTGTTCAAAGAGGAAAGCTCTGCACAGCTGCAAGACCCAATGGGTGCCGGAGGAGCCATGAGCGTTGTGGTTACAGATGTACAGCTTCCTGTTCCAGGTGGCAGCGTTTTTGCCCGTCAATGGCACCCGAACCATGATGCCCGCGAGCCAATTCTTCTGTTGCATGATTCATTGGGTTCTGTTGCCCTGTGGCGAGATTTTCCGAACGCCCTTGCCCAGGCCACCGGCAGGATGGTTGTTGCCTACGACCGCCTTGGTTTTGGCAGATCAACTCCAAGAACAGCCGCACCTACATGCAACTTCATCCATGAAGAAGCCGAGTTGTATTTTCCTGCTCTAGTGCAGGCGCTGGACATACCTGCCTGCCTACTTTACGGACACAGTGTTGGTGGAGCCATGGCGCTCACCATGGCAGCCTTGCATCCAGATCACTGCAAGGTGGTCATCACCGAAGCGGCCCAGGCATTTGTCGAGCCCCGTACCCTGGCAGGTATCCAGGAGGCACAAGCAGCCTTTGCCGAGCCGCAACAGTTCGCAAGGCTCACCAAGTATCATGGGAGCAAAGCAGGCTGGGTTTTAGATGCCTGGACAAAAACCTGGCTTGCACCGGAGTTTGCTGCCTGGTCTCTTGATCCGTATCTTACCAAAGTACACTGCCCTGTTTTGGCCATACACGGAGATGCAGACGAGTATGGCTCCAACGAGTTCCCTCGCCGCATTACAGAGGGAATTTCTGGCCCGGCACACATGGCAATCCTTACAGCCTGTGGTCACGTACCCCACCGGGAGAAGGCACGGGAAGTGCTGAACCTGGCAGCTGCCTTCATAGTCAAATACGCTTGAATGCGCTTAACAACCAGGTGTAGCGCACAAATACGATGCGGTTGGGTTGTTGTGGTCTTGTACCGAGCCACTGAAAATCGTCACTCTCCAGCAGCTGCATTGCCTGCCAGTAGGGTAGTATCTGCTACATGGATATTGAATTGCCGCTCTGCATGCACTCAATAAACGTTGCCTGGATTTCAAGGCTGTATGCTATATCGGTTACACCCGAAAGAAACAGTGTGGACCGTGTTGTGACCAACAGGAAGAAATAAAGTTGTACAACAGATGTTGCGCATACCGGTCTGTTGCAAAAGCGTCGGATGCAGCAGAACCATGTGGGATGACTAAGTTTTTAATGGTCGGGGCGAGAGGATTCGAACCTCCGACCTCCTGCTCCCAAGGCAGGCGCGCTAACCAGGCTGCGCTACGCCCCGATACAACGGGAAAGAACTCAACGAAAACGACCGCACCCGGCAGGTTGCGGCAGCAGCTGCAAACACTATACCATAACAGCGCTGTACAATCACGGTGTGTAGTGTATATTGTGCACTGTTTTGTGCAGCATTGCAGCTGATTCGTATAAACCGTTCTTTTTGTTTCGTCAACATATTCCCGCGCTTTGTCCTTGCCAGCATACGAAATACCGTGGCCAGCAGGGTGGGGTCTGCAGCAAAATCGGGGAGTTCATGCGGCGTTTTTATCTGCCCGCGCCATGTGTGCCAACAAATAGCCAGAACCTGATTGAATTGGAGGGTCAGCAGGCCCGCCACATGGCCCTGGTGCTGCGGCTCAAGGCAGGCGAGAAGGTTGAGTTTTTTGACGGCTGCGGCCAGGTGTTCAGCACACGCCTATTGGCTGTGGAGCAGGGTCGCGTGAGTGCACTGGTGGAAGAGCGTTGCCAGGAGACAACCCCAAGGCACCCGCAGTTGGTGCTTGCCCAGGCCCTGCTCAGGGGCAAAAAGATGGATCTGGTGGTGCAGAAGGCTAACGAGCTTGGGGTGCACGCCTTTGTACCGCTGCTCACAAGATTTTGTGAAAACCGCAGTGGTGGTCAGGCAGCGGCCGAGCGCTGGCAACGTATTGTCATCGAATCCTGCAAGCAATGCCGCCGCGCCATTCCCATGCACATCGAACACCAGGCACCGCAACCCCTCACCAGCATGGATTTTTCCTGGGCAGGCCTGCGGCTGGTGGCCTGGGAAGGCGAGCAGCGGGCTGGACTACCCCCTGCTCTTGAAGGCCTGCGGGTACACAGTGGCCCAATTTGCCTGCTTATAGGGCCAGAAGGTGGCCTGCACCAGGATGAGCTGGCCTGGCTCAAGGCGCAGGGTTTTCATTCCTTTTCCCTTGGTGTTCATATCCTGCGGGCAGAGACCGCTGCCATTGCCGGCATTGCCATTGTCCAGCACCTTTCTGGTGCGCTGCAGCCGCAAATGTGATACTTCTATGAAGTTTTGACAGTGCTTTTATGCGCAAGGGGTAAGGCTTGGCTTGCGGCCGGCACAGCACAGGCCATCTTTATCAACGTGTTCTTGGGTGTTCTGATACAAAGCCATGCGGGCAGTGATACAGCGGGTCAGCCAGGCACAGGTACTGGTGGATGCCATCTCCACCGGAAAGATTGACTCTGGCCTGGTGGTGCTTTTGGGTGTGCATGCACAGGACAGCGAGACAGATGCCCGGTGGATGGTGGAAAAAATCCTCCATCTGCGTATTTTTGCCGATGAACAGGGGCTGATGAACCGTTCGCTGCTGGATACCGGCGGCTCGCTGTTGGTGGTGTCGCAATTCACCCTGCTGGGCGATTGTCGCAAGGGCCGTCGCCCCTCTTGGCACGATGCTGCCCCGTCGGAGAAGGCAAAGGCTTTGTATGAAACGTTTTTAGGGCTGTGCCGCCAGCGGCGCGTGCCCCTGGCAAGTGGTGTTTTTCAGGCCATGATGCAGCTGAGTCTGTGCAATGACGGGCCAGTGACCATTCTGCTCGATTCCCATAAAATCTTCTGAAAGTACGTTCTCTTCATGCCAATACACGATTTACCCATTGGAACGCTCTGCTGTGGTTTCCGTTTGGATGAGCGCAGCTATCTTGCTGAAATCCAGTCCACGGTTTATCTCTTTACCCACAGCGTGCTGGGTTGCCAGGCCCTGGCCATAAAAAATCAGGATGTCAACAAGACCTTCTGCCTCTCGTTTCGCACCATCCCTGTGGACTCTACGGGTGTTGCGCACATCTTGGAACATGCCGTGCTCATGGGCTCGAAAAAATATCCGGTGCGGGATGTGTTCGGTGAGATCCACAAGGGCGGACTGCTCACCTTTTTGAACGCCATGACCGGCGCGGACAGCACCTACTATCCCTTTGCCACCCGCAATATGCGCGAATATTTCAACATCATGGATGTGTACTGCGATGTGGCCTTCCATCCGCTGCTTTTGCCCAGCACCTTTGCCCAGGAAGGCTGGCATGTGCACTTGGAGGAGGAGAGTGCCCAACCACAGTTCATGGGTGTGGTGTTCAACGAAATGAAAGGAGCCTATGCCGACCCTCTGCGCACTCTGGTGCACGATGTGTACAAAGAACTCCTGCCCGGCTCCACCTATGCCCATGAATCCGGAGGGAATCCCCGTAATATACCGGATCTCGGCTATGAGCAGTTCCGTGCCTTCCACACCAAACACTACCATCCCTCCAACTGCACCCTGTTTTTTTACGGAGATGCGCCGCTGGAGAAGGAACTGGCCTATGTACAAGAACATTTTCTCGCCCACTACAGTGAGGCTGCAACTCCGGCACAGAGCCAGGAGAGCAGTATGCCGCAATCGCCCATCACTGTGCGTGACCAGTATCCGGTGCAGGCAGGCAGCGAGACCAACGGTAAAACCTTTATCGCCATTGCCTCGGACGTGGGGGCAGTGCAGGAGCGGCTCAACAACCTGGCCTTTGAAATCATTGCCAATATCCTGTTCAATTCCGATGCCTCTCCCCTGAAAACAGCCATTGTCGGGGCTGGCCTGGGCAAGGATTTTGGTGGCTTGTGCATGGCTGGCACCAGTTCCAGGGTTTTGATGCTCACCTATCTTATCGGCACTGATCCGGCCAAGGCAGAGGCTTTTTTTTCCCTGTACCGAAGCACCTTGGCCGATATCGCTGCCCAGGGATTGGAGCATGAGCTGGTGCTTTCTGAGCTCAACACGTTTGAGTTTAGGCTGCGCGAGGAACTGAACAAGCCGCAGCGTGGTTTACAACTGATCCTGCGGGCGCAGGCGGCCATGAAACACGGTATTTCACCCTTTGCAGCTTTGTGCATGGATGAACTGCTGGCACAGGTACGGCAAAAGGCCCTTGAGGAGCGCTGGTTCGAAACCTTGATCAGCACGCATCTGTTGGACAATCCGACAAGCGTGCGGGTAATTCTTGAACCAGATCCCCAGGGAATGGAGGCCAATCAGCAGGAAGAAGACCAGCGACTGGCCAGTATGACTGCTGCGCTCAGCAGAGCAGAGCGTCAGCGTCTGGTGGAACAGACCCGCGAACTCATGCAACTGCAGGCCAGGCCGCCCAGCGATGAAGAACTGGCCCATCTGCCACGTTTGTCCCGCAGCGAGGTGGAGGCAAGACCACCTGTACACAGTGTGCGCTTGGCAGAACTTGCAGACAGGCCGCTTTTGGTCAGTGAACTGGCCACCAATGGGGTGGTGTATTTTGATATAGGATTCGACTGCTCCGCTCTTTCGGTCGAAGATCTGCTCTATCTGGATCTTTTTGGCACCATTGTTACGGAAATCGGTACCAGCAAAAAGAATTACATGCAGTTTGCCAAGGAGGTAAACCTGTATACCGGCGGATTCAATCATTCCTTCCAGGCGTATGTCAAGGCTGAAGTACGCGACACTGTACAACCGCTCTTGTGGCTGCATGTGAAGGCTTTGGCTGCTTCTTTGCCCCAGTCCATGGATTTGCTGGCCGAGGTCTTGGCTGAGGTGGATTTTTCCGACCGCCGCCGCATCGAGGAAATTGTCCGCCGGGAATTTGCCTGGGCAGAGCACAATGTCCAAAGCGAAGGCTATGGCCTGGCCACGTTGCGTGCCTTTGCGCAGCTGAGCCTGCCCGGCCGTTTGCGCGATGGTGTGCAGGGCATGTCAGCGTATTTGCAGCTCAAGCAGCTGGCAGAGAATTATGCTGCGCTGGAGGAGGGTTTTCTCGCAGCCCTGACCCGCATCCGTTCAGCCCTGTTCCGGCGCTCTGGGCTAGTGTGCGCCATCACGGCGGATACCGCGCAGATAGGGGATTTTTCCCGATTGGCTGTAGGCATGTTGCAGACGCTGAACCCTGAGCCTGCCTTGGCTCAAGAACAGCATTTTACAAGCTTTCCGACCACCCAGGCCTTCACCACGGCCGCAGAAATTGTCTATAATGTCCAGGCCTGCCAGCTCTTTGCCGATCCAGCACAGTATTGCGGTGATTTCGAGGTGCTGAAAGCCTGGCTTTCCCGGGATTATCTGTGGAATACGGTGCGGCAGATGGGTGGTGCCTACGGCTGTTTTGTGCGGTTCAGCCATGTTACCGGCAATTTTGCCCTGGTAAGCTACCGGGATCCCCAGGTGGCCAAGACCTACAGCGCCTATGCAGATTTGCCCCGGGTGATTGGCGCTTTAAATCTATCGGCTGCATCACTTGAGCAGTTGATTATCGGCGCCTACAGCAGTGTCAATCCGCACCAGGGGCCGGCAGCCAGGGGAGCATTGGGGCGAGATCAGTATCTCTCTGGTATTACCGAAGATTTTCTGCAAGAACGAGTCGAGTCTATTCTCTCGGCCAGCACAGCAGGGCTCAAGCGCTATGCCAGTTTCTTTAGTCCCCTGAAGGAGCAACCGATACGGGTGAGCATAGGCAATGCAGAGAAGATCGGCAGGGATGCCTCCCTGTTTGCCAGCATAGATATGCTATAAAAGATGTTGATTGGTGAACGTGCTCTGGTACGCTATTTTGCCGTGGTGCTCAGCCGCTCCACCACCCGGGCATAGTAGGGACCATCTTCGTCCAGGCAGATGGCACGGCCATGGCATTGTTCCATTTTGGTGCGCAGGAGGCTGATGCGGCGCAGGTGGCGCAGTTTTTCCTGTTCATCGGCAGCATGGGAGAGTAGATCCTGGGTACGCAGAATTTCTTTGCGCAGGGCCAGTTCTTCGGGAATGTATCCTGCATTTTTCAACACTTTGTAGGCCATGCGCAGATCAGGTGGCACTTTGGCCAAACTGTCGTCTTGGGGCAGGGGTTTGTTTTTCCAGTGACTCAGGTCTGGCAGTGCACCCTCTTCCATGGCCTGCTGGATCTTCCGTTCAGCTATGGTTTGAATAATGCCAAGCACAGCGCCTCCTTGTAGAAAAAGAAGAAAAATGGTGCGGCTTGTGTTATGACCGTATTATGCATATAATACACGGTGTTGTCCAGTCCTGCCGGCCGATCCCCCTTGTGTGGAGCAATGCCATGCACAGTGGATTTTTTATACCGCTTCTCATTTTTTCCCTAGCCTTCAGCGCCACAGCCCATGCTGACGAGTCCCTGCCCTGGGAGCGTCTGACCCCTTTTCGTGAAGGCACCATCCATTATAGAATAACTGGTGCCCAACAGGGTACGGAAATCCTCTATATCAAGGATTATGGGCGGAAACGCGTTAAAGAGAGCCAGTCTACCATGCATGTGTTCGGCAGGACCATGACCACCAAAACCCGGGAATTGACTAGCCCCGAATGGGTGCTGCGCTACAATCTCAGTGACAATTGGGGTGAAAAAAACACCAATCCCGCGCGCCTGTACCGGCAGGAGTACGAACAGCTCGGCGAGGGTGAAAAAAAGATTTTTGCTGCCAATGCCGCCCAACTCGGCCCCTCACTGTTTGAAAACGCAGGCTCCATTGTACAGAGTCGCAGCGGTAGTATCCTGGGCTTTCAGTGTGATCGAATTTCCTTTGGCGGCTTTTCTTCCTCCTGTCTGCTACATGATACCGACATTCCGCTTCAGTCCGAAGTGAGGGTTGTGGGCACGATCAACCGGTTGCAAGCGGTGCGCATCGATCTGTTTAGCCCGGTTCCGGATGCCCTGTTCGAACCTCCTGCAAACATACAGGTGGCTGTGAATGAGGAGGTGGAGGCCATGCTGCGCCAGGCCATCCATCAGGCGGTACAGACCCTGAAGCAACCGGGCGGAATAGAGGCCCTGCAGGAGCAGGCCCGCCAGTTTTTACCCGGACAGGATGCAGACGATGCTGAATCTGCTGAATCTGCTGAATCCCAGCTGCCAACCTCGCAAAATCCATCGCGAAAAATGCAAAAGAGAACGATTCGTTAACTCCTTGGCCTACCTGCCCGACTACCTTGCCGTCACACCTCCTTCATCGCCTGCCTGGCCGCAATGACCATCGGATCCCACAGGCCGGAAAAGGGCGGGGCATAGCTTAAATCTGCATGGATGAACTCATCCAGCCGCAAACCGGCATGCAGGGCCATGGCAGCGGTGTCGATGCGCTTGGCCGATCCTGGCCCGCCCACAATCTGCACGCCCAAAAGTTTGCCGCTGCCCTTTTCCGCCAAAACTTTGACGTGCATGGCGGTCGAGCCCGGATAGTAGCGCGGCAGGGTTTTGGTGGAAATCTGCGCCGTTACATACTGCCAGCCCAGTTGTTTGAGCTCGCGCTCGTTTAAGCCGGTACGGGCGCATTCGCATTCCATGAATTTGGCGATGCTGGTGCCCAGCACTCCTGGGAAGGTGGCGTAACCGCCGCCCAAGTTGATGCCCGCAATCCGGCCCTGGCGGTTGGCAATGGTGCCCAGGGCTATATAAGCAGGTTTGCGGCTGACCAGGTGGAAGGACTGGGCGCAGTCGCCCGCAGCCCAGATATGCGCATGGTCGGTTTGCTGCAACTCGTTGACCCGGATGCTGTCTTTGGGCCCAAGGGAGAGCCCCGCCTCCTTGGCCAGGCGGCTTGTCGGCCGCACCCCAATCCCCAGGATCACCATATCTGCAGGAATGCTGCCCTGCGAAGTGAGCAAGGCGCTGACTTTGCCGTTGTCGTGGGTGAATCCCTCAAGTGCTGTGTGCAGGTACAGATCTATGCCGCTCTGCCGCAGGGCCTCGCTGACATAGTGGCCCATATCCGGGTCAAAGGTGGCCATTACCTCTGGGCCGCGGTGGATCATCGTCACCTCCAGACCGCGTAACTGAAAGGCCTCGGCCATTTCCAGGCCAATATAGCCGCCGCCCACAATCACTATCTGGCGGACCGCACCGTCGCCGCCGTTGCTTAAGGCCTGGTCGATGTCCTGGGCATGCGCCAGCGTGCTGACCAGGTGCACGTTTGCGCTCTCTTCTCCATCAAAACCGGTTCGCACCGGGTCTGCGCCGGTGGCGATAAGGAGTTCGTCGTAGGGCTCCTGCCGCTCCTCGTTTTTTTCCAGATCACGCACCAGAATGCGCTGCTCTTTCGGAAAAATAGCCAACACTTCATGGCGTATCATGGCCTGGATGCGATATTTTTCCCTGAACTGTTTCGGCGTGCGGGCAATGAGTCTGCCGACATCCTCCACCAGGCCAGCCACATAAAAGGGAATGCCGCAGGCAGCATACGACGTGTAGCTGCCGCGTTCAAAAACAATAATTTCGCGCTCGGGCTGCATCCTGCGCACCTGAGAGGCGGCACTCATGCCTGCCGCGTCACCACCGATAACAACCAGTCTAGCCATAATTCTTCTCCGGATTGTGCGCCGCCCGTTCTTGTTGGTTTATGGCGGTGTCGATTTTTGACGGTTCCTTACCGTTATTTTAGCCAATACTGTTTATATGGCAAGAATTGAGCAGATTTGAAGTCATAGAGCCACAGGGCAGCACCCCAGCTGGGTTGGTCGAGGCCAAGGGGGTTCTCTATTTCAGCTGTTTCAAAAATTTGCGCTTGGTTGCTGATAATATTGAAGGCATTGGGGTAGTTGTCGCGCAGCCGTTTGGAGACGGTGGTGCCGGTTTGGATGGCCCACATTGGCCGCTGGCTGGGCACATCCTCGGCAAGGGGAATGGGCACGATAAAGGGCTGATGAATATGGCCACTGACAATGCCGTCTGCGCCTGCAGCCCGCCACAGAAAAATGGCCTTATCTGCACTGCGAACCAGGTCTACTTCGTCTTCCTGATCGGTCACATGGAGCGGCTGGTGGCAGACCACCAGCTTCAGGGCCTTGCTCGGCGCTTTCTTAAGCAGGCGGCCCACCCGGTCAATCTGACGGCTGGAGAGTTCGCCATGGATATGGCGGTATCTTCTGGTTGAGCGCACAGCAATAAGACAGGCCTCACCGCATTGTGTACTGATAACGCCGTACCTGTCAAAGTCAGTGGGGAAGTATTTTTGATAGCGCCGGTAGGGGGTGAAGAAACGTTCCCAGGGGCACCACAGGGAAATATCGTGGTTGCCGGGAATGGCGAGCAGCGGCAGGTCGCCCAGCGAGTCGATAAAGGCGCGGCAATTGCGGAATTGATAGAGCCGGGCGCGTTGAGTCAAATCGCCGGAGAGGATGATGGCGTCAACCAACATCGCGTGCACCTGCAACCTAAGCGCTGTCAGCACTGCCGGGATCTCGGTGCCGAAGTGGGTGTCGGAGATGTGGAGTAGGGTGGTCATGGCAGGGCCGGTGTTGCAGGATGCGTTGAAGGCACTGATGGTGCAAGTGGCGGCATCATCACGCTGATTGCGCCGGCAACCGCTTCGAAATACAGGGGCGTGCGCATGCGTTTGACTTCACCGTCGAGCGCCACCTTGACGAAGCGGAACTGCCAGCGCGGCCGGGGCTGCACTGTGAGGTGTTTGAAGGTGCTCAGCGAAAGCAACTCATCTTCACCCAAAGTGCCCAGCGCACCCTTGAGTGCCAGGCGGTAGAGCTGCATGCTGCTTGCATGCCTGAGCAGCACGGCCATAAGACTACCACGTAAGGCAGGAGCCGGGCCGCTGCTCTGCCTGTGCCCAAGCCCGAGCTGCTCCAATTGTAGGGGATTGTTGCAGACAAAGAGGAGCGGACTGTTGATGCTGAGTTCTCCACTGTCGCCACTCAGACACAGGTTGAGGTCATGGGGCCGCTGCGCCAGGGTAAAGAGCCCGGCCAGCATGGCCACCAGCCGGTGACGGCCCAGTTTTGCCTTGAAGGCCTCGCGATCAAGAAGCATCTGCGGATGCAGGCCAAGGCTTGCATTGACCAGAAAAAGCTGTCCGTTCACCATGCCCGCCTGGATGGGCTTGGGGTGGCTATGGAGGAGCTGTTGCACCGCCGCCTCTGTTTCTTCTTGCATGCCCAGGCTGCGGGCAAAGTAGTTGAAGGTGCCCTGGGGCAGTACACCCAGGGGGCAGGGGCGATTCACCAGTTGCTGCGCAACCCCGCAGATGGTGCCATCGCCGCCTGCAGCCACCACAATGGCCCCGGCAGTGCAGGCTTCGTCCACTACAGCCCTGATACGTTTTTTTGTGTTGCCCGTTTTCAGGGTGATCAGGCGGAAGTCCCGCTCCGAGCCGGCCATGCCCTTTTTGATGGCCGCAATGGTGGCCTCTGCGTGCTGGGAGCCGGCGGCAACATTGAGGACAAAGAATAAGGGAGCCTGGCTGATATCCATGGACCGGGTTGGTGTTTCCGCCTCCATATTAAAGCGCTCTTCAGTGCCTGGCTTCGGAAAATCCTCCCCAGAGCACCCAAATGTACGCCTGCGTCGCCTTTTCCCCGCCTCCTTGACTGCATCTTTGCTTGGAACTGGGAAATAAGTAACAGGGCTAGGCTGCTCCGCCCGGATCCTGAGCAGGCGGTTGCAGTTGCGCTTAAAAAGCTTCCAGGGGAAGAAACGGGGCGTTACCCGGGAATACGCACGGTAGCGTTCCCCATGGGTGATGGTAAGTTTTCTCTCTTCAAGCCAGGTACCGACAACTATGTATATGCTGAGGATGGAGCGGATGATCAGGTTCAGGTCGGTGAGGGGAAAGGCCCAGAGCAGGGCAAGCGCAGCTGCATACCAGGGGTGACGGATATGGCGGAGGATGCCGCCGGTGCGCAGGAGGCTTGGGCTTGCAGCAGCTTCTCCGCGTCGGTAGCGTTGCCACTGGCTCCAGCCGGAAAAATCGACCAGGCTGTACTGTCTGGCTCCTGCGGTAAAGAGAAAGAGAGCGTAGGCGAGCAGGAGCACCTGCAGAAAGATAGTCCAGAGCGGCAGGGCGATTGGCTTTTGGGGATAGCTGTGGCTTACCCAGGCAAGGGGCAGCAGGGTGAGCAGAGAAAAAGTGGTATAGGCGAGCCTGTATGCGCCTGGCCAAGGGGCGGGCAATCCTTCAATGCGGCTGCTTACTGTTCGTGTAATCAGTGCGCTGTGGAGCAGGCACCACAGAAGCCATAGAATGATGATACCTGCCATGGTCTGGCTCTCCTGCTATGTTCCATTATGCACAGCTTAAAAGCAGCAGTTGGCCAGGGAGTCCTTGGTAAAGGAGATATCCGGCTGGATGGGATATTCGCCGTTGAAACAGGCCAGACAAAACTGTTCCTTAGGCAGACCAGTGGCCTCGACTAGACCATCCAGGCTCAGATAATGTAGCGAATCCAGGCCAAGGTATTCGCGAATACCTTCAATGGTGTTGTTGGCGGCAATCAACTGTGAAGTGGTCGGAAAATCAATACCATAGTAGCAGGCATGGCAGGTGGGCGGGCAACTGACCAGCATGTGCACCTCGGCCGCCCCTGCCTGGCGCAGCGACTGCACCCGGCTGCGGCCGGTGGTGCCGCGGATGATCGAATCCTCAACAATGATTACCCGTTTGTTCTTGAGCAGGTCGCGTACTGGGTTCAACTTCACCCGCACCGAAAAATCCCGCATGGACTGGCTGGGCTGGATAAAGGTGCGGCCCACGTAGTGGTTGCGGATCATGCCGATTTCCAGGGGAATGCCGGATGCCTGGGCATAGCCCAGGGCAGCATAGTTGCCCGAATCCGGAAACGGCATGACGAAATCCGCCTTGATATCGGTTTCCCTGGCCATGATCGCGCCCATGCGCTTGCGGGCGGCATAGACATTGAAACCAAAGACATCGCTGTCGGGCCGGGCAAAATAGACGTGTTCGAAAATACAAAAACTCTTGCGCACCGAAGGCCAGGGGTGCAGGGATTGCAGGCCATCTCTGTTGATGAGCAGCACCTCGCCCGGCTCAATATCACGCAGGTATTGGGCCTCAATTAAATCAAGGGCACAGGTTTCGGAGGCCACCACATAGGCCCCGTTTTCCAGCACGCCCAGACAAAGCGGCCTGAAACCGTTGGGGTCGCGCACCGCAATCAGGCTGTCTTTGGTCATGAGTAAAAGCGAATAGGCGCCCTTGATGCAGCAAAAGGTTCTGGCAATGGCCTCTGCCATGTTGTGCTTTCCCAGATGCCTGACCAGCTGGTGCAGCACGATCTCGCTGTCCATGGTGGTCTGGAAGATAGCGCCTTCCTCTTCAAGCACGGTGTGCAGGGCTATGGAGTTGACCAGGTTGCCGTTGTGGGCAATGGTCATGGACAGGCCCCGGTGCCGGATCATGAAGGGCTGCACATTGACTGAACTTGAGGCCCCGGTGGTGGAGTAGCGCACATGGCCGCTTGCCACATGGCCGGTGAGCTTGGCTAAGGTGTTTTCGCTGAACACATCCGGCACCAGGCCCATATCTTTGTGCAGGGCGATGCGTTCGCCATCGCCGACCGCGATACCAGCACTTTCCTGGCCGCGGTGCTGCAGGGCATACAGACCGAAATACACCAGCTTGGCGGCATCCTCGTGCCCGTATACGCCGCAAATACCGCATTCGTGGCGTGGTTTCCACTGTTCTTCGTTAGACATATCCGCACGCATATCAGAAGTCAGCATGGGCTGGAGTTTGCCCCAGCTCTGCAAACAGGAAAGGCACAAAGAACCGCTTTCCTTGTGCCTTGTGGTTCATACCAATATTTTTTGGTTCACGTTGCAGCGTGACTCAAAAAGCATTATGAAACAGATCACGTCTTTTTTTTCAAGCCTTTCTTCCGGTAAAGCGCATGAGCCACACAAAGATCCAGCTGACCCGCACTGTCAAGGCGGCAGGCTGAGCTGCCAAGCTCGGCCCAGGGGACCTGGACCGCTTACTCTGCGGGCTCGAATTGCCCGATGATCCACGCCTGCTGGTTGGCAGCTCAACCAGCGATGACGCGGGCGTGTACCTGCTCAACAAGACGACCGCGCTGATTCAGACCGTGGATTTTTTTACCCCCATGGTGGATGATCCCTTTGCCTTTGGCCAGATTGCGGCGGCCAATGCCCTCTCAGATGTCTATGCCATGGGCGGGCAGCCGCTTCTATGCATGAACCTTCTCTGCTGCCCGGCAGAACAGATGGATGCCTCGGTGTTTCGCCGGGTGCTCGAGGGCGGGCTCGACAAGATCAAGGAGGCGGGCGCGCTTTTGGTGGGCGGCCATTCGGTGGAAGATCAGGAGTTGAAGTACGGCCTGTCTGTGACCGGCACGGTCGCGCCCGAACATCTGCTCACCAATGCGGGCGCGCAAGCTGGAGATGTCCTGCTTTTGACTAAGCCCTTGGGTTGTGGCATCCTGGCCACGGCCCTTAAGGGTGGTTTGCTGCCGCAAAGTGCTGAAGAGGCCATGGTCACTGCCATGGCTATCCTGAACCAGGCCCCGCTTATGGTGCTTACGCAGGAAGGCTTTGCAGCCCTGCGGCCGCAAGTCCATGCCTGCACCGATATCACTGGCTTTGGCCTCTTTGGTCATGCCCATGAAATGGCTGCTGCTTCCGGGGTCAGTCTGCATATCTCGGCAAAGAGCCTGCCGCTTCTGCCCGAGGCCCTTGATATGGCGGCCATGGGCATGATTCCGGCCGGGGCCTACCGCAACCAGGAGCACTATCGCAGTTTTGTCCACTCCTCCCTCCCCAAAGACGCGCTGGAGGAAATGCTGGGCTTTGATCCGCAGACCTCGGGTGGTCTGCTCTTTTCTCTTTCGCAGACTGCCGCGGATGCCATGCAGGCAGGTCTGCGCGGGCTTGGCTATTCCCTGCCGGTGCAGATTGTCGGTCTGGTGGAAGAAGGCCCGGCCAGCATAATCTATCTCTCTTGATTCCAGTTTCAAATCACAGGTGCCGGCCTTGCGCCTTGCAGTTGCCTTTTGCAACAGACCAAAGCTTCCTACACCGTTTTCCTGGTTTGTTTCCGAAGAATTAGCCCCCTGCCTGCGACAGCAAGAGATGCAGGGCCAGGCCCACGAAGATGGCGGCTGCTGCCCAGTTGAGCCAGCGCTGCATGCGCTCTGACTGTTGCAATTTGGCGCCCAAGTTGCCTGCCAGGATGGCGATGCCGCCGAAGATGAGGATGGTGGCCAGAATAAAGAGCAGGCCCAGCCAGAGGATCTGGCCGATGAGCGCGCCATGGCCTGGCCGGGTGAATTGCGGTAGAAAGGCAAGGAAAAAGATGGAGACCTTGGGGTTGGTGATATTCATGATAATGCCGCGCCGGTACAACTGGGTCAGGCTCAGGGAGGGACCATGGGAAGTGCCAAGGCTGGGTGAGGCATTCTCGGCCGCCACGGTTTGCGCAGCTTTACCTGCGCGCAGGGTCCCCCAGGCCAGATAGAGCAGGTACAGGGCACCGATGGTTTTTAAGGCGGTGAAGAGCAGGGGAGAGGCAAGGATAAGGGCGGCCACCCCGCAGGCAACCAGCGTGGTGTGCACTAACAGGCCGGTGCAGAGGCCGATGGTGACGCTCAAACCCTGCTTCCAACCGTAGAGCGCGGATTGGGTGAGCACGAAAATATTGTCTGGCCCTGGGGCCAGGGCCAGAACAATGGAGGCTATAAAAAAAGCCAGACTGACCTCAAGGGGCAGCATGCATCCTTCTCGCGTGCGTAGACATTGAGGCTAAGAGGGGCGACAATATGTCTAGACTGCAGCGCTAAACAGCCAGGTTACCGGCTTAGTTGGAGGAGCTGCGCCGCATGTGCAGCAGGGGATACGCCCTGCCTTGGCTATCTACCGGGGATCTCCCAAATACTGTAAAGCCGAAATGCCGATAAAACCCCAGGGCATGTCTGTTCTGCTCGTTGACATCAATCAGGCAAACAGCCATGTGCGCTACTGCATGCATGAGCAATGTTTTGCCTACGCCTCTTCCTTGTGCTGCTGGCGCAACAAAAAGCATCTCCAGTTTATTACCGGCCACACCACTAAAACCAAGGATGTTATCCTTCCTGTCGGTACAGACCGTAACCTGTACAGCGGGCAACCAGGTGTTGAGGATTTGAGAGCGAAGCGCACACAAATCATTTGCAGAGAGGAAGTCGTGGCTTGCCCTGACAGACGCCTCCCAAACATCTGTTATGGCCGCAAACTCTGCTTGCAGGGCCGGTCGGATGCAGAGCATATTAGCATGCCACAAGGTTCACCAGTCTAATACCGGTAGTGCTCGGGTTTGTAGGGGCCTTCGACTAGCACGCCAATGTAGTCGGCCTGTTCCTTGCTTAAGGTGGTGAGCTTGACCCCAATCTTATCCAGATGCAGGCGGGCCACCTTCTCATCCAGCAATTTGGGCAACACATAGACCTTGTTGTCGTACTGAGCCGAGTTGCGCCACAGCTCAATCTGGGCCAGTACCTGGTTGGTGAAGGAGTTGCTCATCACAAAGCTGGCATGCCCGGTGGCGCAGCCCAGGTTGACCAGGCGGCCCTCGGCCAGCACGATTATGCGCTTGCCGTCCGGAAAAATCACATGATCCACCTGGGGTTTGATGTTGTCCCAGGTCAGATCACGGATGCCGGCAATATCGATTTCCGAATCAAAGTGACCGATATTGCACACAATGGCCTCATTGGGCATGGCCTCCATATGGGCGCGGGTAATCACCTTCAGGTTGCCGGTGCAGGTGACGAAGATGTTGCCCACAGGCGCGGCCTCCTCCATGGTCACCACCCGGTAGCCTTCCATGGCCGCCTGCAGGGCGCAGATGGGGTCAATCTCGGTGACCAATACTGTTGCCCCCATGCCGCGCAGGGCCTGGGCGCAGCCTTTGCCCACATCACCATATCCGATCACCACGGCGATCTTGCCGGCAATCATCACGTCAGTGGCCCGCTTGATGCCGTCGATAAGCGATTCACGGCAGCCGTAGAGGTTGTCGAATTTGGATTTGGTAACCGAATCGTTCACATTAAAGGCCGGGCAGAGGAGCGCCTCCTTGCGGCTCATCTCGTAGAGACGGTGCACACCGGTGGTGGTTTCTTCAGACACCCCGCGCACTCCGCGCATCAGCTCCGGATACTTCTGGTGCATTACCAAGGTGAGGTCGCCGCCGTCATCAAGGAGCATGTTCGGCCGCCAGTTGTCCGGCCCGAAGATGGTCTGCTCAATGCACCACCAAAATTCCTCCTCGGTCTCTCCCTTCCAGGCAAAGGTGGGGATACCTGCGGCCACCATGGCGGCTGCGGCGTGATCCTGGGTGGAAAAGATGTTGCAGGAAGACCAGCGCAAATCAGCCCCCAGATGCACCAGGGTTTCCATAAGCACCGCAGTCTGGATGGTCATGTGCAAACATCCGGCAATGCGTGCACCCTTGAGCGGCTTGTCCCGGCCGAACTCTTCCCGCAGGGCCATCAGCCCGGGCATCTCTGTTTCGGCAATGGCTATTTCCTTGCGGCCCCAATCAGCCAGGTTGAGGTCTGCTACCTTGTAGTCTGTCATATTTGTTTCCTTATAAGATTTGTGCTTCTTCTAATTTTAGAGCAAAGCCGGCACAGAAAGGGTTTTGATATGGGATTGGAATTACAGGCCAGCGGCGTTGCGTAGCGCCTCGGCCTTGTCCGTGCGCTCCCAGGAGAACTCCGGCAGCTCGCGGCCAAAATGACCGTAGACTGCGGTTTTGCGGTAAATGGGCCTGAGTAGGTCGAGCTGTTGGATAATGGCTTTGGGGCGGAGATCAAACACTTCATCCACGATCTGCACCAGGCGCTCTTCAGCGATCTTGCCGGTGCCAAAAGTCTTCACATTGATGGAGACCGGTTTGGAAATGCCAATGGCATAGGCCACCTGCACCTCCACCTCGCTGGCCAGGCCTGCGGCCACGATATTTTTGGCCACATAGCGGCCCATATAGGAGGAGGAGCGATCCACTTTGGAGGGATCCTTGCCGGAAAAGGCACCACCACCGTGGGAGCCGCGGCCGCCGTAGGAATCGACAATGATCTTGCGACCAGTAACACCGCAGTCGCCCACCGGGCCACCAATGACAAAGCGGCCAGTCGGGTTGATGAAAAACTTGGTGTGGTTATCGAGCATGGCAGCGGGCAGCACCGGCTTGATGATCTCCTCCATCACCCCTTCCTGCAAGGTTTCATAGCTTACCTCAGCCGAGTGCTGGGTGGAGAGCACCACCGCCTCGATGCGTTTGGGGGCGTTGTCTTCATATTCAATGGTTACCTGACTCTTGGCATCTGGCCGCAGCCACGACAAGACACCGGCTTTGCGCATCATGGCTTGCCGTTGCATCAGGGCATGGGCATAGGTGATGGGCATGGGCATGAGCACCGGGGTTTCGTTGCAGGCATAGCCGAACATCAAACCCTGATCACCTGCGCCCTGGTCCAGATCCAGGCCACTACCCTCGTTCACGCCCTGGGCTATGTCACTGGACTGCTTGTCGATGGTGGTCATCACTGCGCAGGATTGCCAGTCAAAGCCCATTTCCGAGGAATTATAACCAATATCGCGGATGGTTTCGCGTACGATGCGTGGCATATCCACCCAGGCACTGGTGGTGATTTCGCCGGCAATCAAGGCCAAACCGGTGGTGACCAGGCTTTCACAGGCCACGCGAGCATATTTGTCCTTGGCAAGGATGGCATCTAAAATGGCATCGGAGATCTGATCGGCAACCTTGTCAGGATGCCCTTCTGAAACCGACTCCGAGGTGAACAAATGGTGTGACATGGGAAGCTCCCGAATTATTTGAACTATTTTGTAAGTAAGAGGAAAATGCACCAAGCAAAATCAAAAATAAATAACACGGACATAAAAAAAAGACAAGTACGGCTGATCAGGGTTACCCATGCCTGGCCCTGCACGCGCACCGACATACTGCCGTCTAGTTGTGTCGGCTCAGGCGGATCCAATACGGCCTATCAGGCCTATTCTATTGCCTGCTGCATGTTGCGTACACAGCAACCTTGGGAAGCAGGATACTGCTCTTTGGGGGAATAATTAAGAGGGTGTAAAGGCAGCCATGCAGCCGAGGAGAGTGGTTGTCTCTTCGGCTGCATGGTTCTGGTTGGAAAAGGATGGAGAGCAGATTTTTTAGAGGAAGAAGACCGCGTAGGTTGCCAGGATAATCGCACCTACGACTTCCAGTATGAAGCCCACCTTGATCATGTCGCGTTGGCGGACATGACCGGTGCCAAAAACCAGGGCATTGGGCGGGGTGGCCACAGGCATCATGAAGGCGAGTGAAGCACCAATACCGATGATCAGTACCAGCAGTTCTTTCGGCATATTCATCTGTTCGGCTATGGCAGCGAAAACCGGCACCAGTAGGGCAGCCGAAGCAGTGTTACTGGTGAATTCGGTGAGAAAGACGATGAAGAGGGCAACGATCAGGCAGACAAAAAATGGAGTGAGCCCGCCCATGACTCCGGCAACCGCGTTGCCGAGCACTGCCGAAGCACCCGAGGAACGCAGGATGGCGCTCAGGGTAAGGCCGCCGCCAAAGAGGTAGAGCACCCCCCAGTCGGTGTTGGCCGACACTTCTTTCCAACTGGCCAGGCCAAGCGAGACCACCAGAATAGCAGCAGACAGGGCAATGACCGTATCCATGCTGCTGATTTTTGTAACTGCAGCAATTTTGCTGCTGAAGATCCAGCACAGAGCTGTAGCGGCAAAGAGAATGATGGCCGTGATGCGTGAAGTCGTCCACGGGATGGAAACCGTAATACCGGAAACCCGCTTGCCAAAATCGGGCCGGAACATCAAGTACAGGATTGCATAGACCACCGGTAACATGACGAACATCATGGGCAGGCCTATTTTCATCCATTCGGCAAAGTTTATATCCAGGGCGCGGGCTGCAATGATATTGGGCGGCGAGCCCACCAGGGTGCCAAGCCCGCCGACACTGGCCGAATAGGCAATGCCCAGCATGATAAAGGTTTTGGTGCCACGCTTGTCCGTGCTCATCTGGGAGATGAGCCCCAGGGCAAGTGGCAGCATCATGGCCGCGGTGGCAGTGTTACTGATCCACATGGAGAGCCCGGCAGTGGCCAGGAAGATGTACAAAGTGGCAATACCCATCCGGCCTCGCGCCGCTGAAACCAGGCTCAGGGCAATTTTTTGATCGAGTTTCTGGGCGTGCAGGGCAGTGGCCAGAGCAAAACCACCAAAGAAGAGGAAAATGACCGGATCGGCAAAGGTGCTGAGCGCCTTGGCAGTGGTCAAACCCTCAAAACCGATGATTACCGCCAGAGCAGGGATGAGGAGCGCGGTGATGGTGATGTGCAGGGCCTCGGTGAGCCAGAGGATGGCAATAAATGTCAACAGTGCCAGCCCTTTACGCGGCTCGACCTCATAGGGTAAAAAGGTATAGACAAGATACGCCAGGGCTGCGGCCAGGGCAATGATGGCTAGCCTAGGGAGGATGGATGCTTTTTCTGGCGCTTCGGCTGGATGCTTCTGGGCGATAATATCGTCCGGAAGTTGAGCTGGTGGTACCATGATTTTCTGGCTCCTCGTCATTTGGTGTGGATTTGATGTATACAGGGATCAAATCCACACCAAATGACGGGAGGCTTCATGAACAGTCGGGATATCATCACCTTAGGGCTCGGGCTGCAGGAACCATGGGAA
>Ga0334889_1000655_pt1 | contig 51750 bp, 33 predicted proteins | sample GraSluR1_MG_2_FD_207222 | JGI IMG/M metagenome (GOLD analysis project Ga0334889, IMG submission 207222) | Sludge microbial communities from methane-producing bioreactor in Wageningen University, Netherlands - Granular Sludge_8_08-R1 | ecosystem: Engineered > Bioreactor > Anaerobic > Unclassified...
TTTTTTTAGTTCTTTTTTTAATTATATGATTATCCAACTGTTTCATATTTTTAGCAGGAGTTCCTGGTCTAGGAGTAAATCTTGAAATATTTAATACTTCAAATTTAAATTCTTTAATTAAATTTAATGTTTCTTGAAAATCTTTTTCTGTTTCAGTAGGAAAACCGATAATTACATCTGTTGCAATTGTCATATTGGGAATTTTTTTTTTAAATTTTTTCCATATTTTTTTATATTCCTGAAGGGTATAATATCTATTCATACTCTTTAGTATTTTATTACTCCCAGATTGTAAAGGAATGTGTAAAAATTTATACATTTTTTTATTTTTATAAATTTCAATAAGTTCATCTAAAAAAGTATAAACATGATTTGGATTAATCATTCCTAATCTAATATAATAATCTCCTTTAATCTTTAAAATTTCATTCAATAGTTCAATTAGATTTGTGTTAATATCAATACCATAAGCACCAGTATCTTGTGCTGTTAATTGAATTTCTTTTGCCCCGTGTTTTACTGCTTTTTCAACTTCTAATTTTATTTTTCTTATTGTATAACTTTTTAATTTTCCTCTTGCTAAATGTGTTTCACAATATGTACAATTTCCTAAACATCCTTCTGCAAGAGGAACTGATGCAATAATCCCCGAATAAATAGTTGGTAATTCAGATTTATCATATTTTTTGATATTGGTATATTTTTTTCCTTTTAATGCATTAGTGCATGCAGTATATATTTTAGAAATAGAACTTGTTGATAATATAGGGATATTTGGATATTTTTCTCTAATTAAAGGTTCTCTTAAATATAAACATCCTGTTAAAACAGCAGGTTTTTTTTCTTTGTATAAATCTTGTATTTTTTTTAAAATTCTATTTTCAGTTTGATGTTTAACAGTGCAAGAATTAAGTATTATTACGTTTGCATTTTTCTCATTAGTTTCTTTACAATTTTTAGAATTTAGGATTGCTCGCATTTTATTTGAATCTGTTTTATTTAACGTACATCCATAAGTGATTATATGATATTTCATAATTAAAATAAGAAACACACAATTTATATTAGTTGGTCAAATTCATGTAGGTCTGCATTTATTTTAGTAAATAATCTTTCTTTTTCTTCTTTTTCAAAATACCTATCAATTAATCTTCTAATATTAAAATAGATAAAATGTGCTAATGTGTCTCTTTTTACTTGTATATTTTCAGGCCATAAATTTGAATTTTCTGCAAAACAAGGAAAAACTTCATAAGCTAAATACTCTAATAATTGTTTTTTATATTCTAATCCTTCTGTTTTTTCTATTATTCTATCAATTTCTTCTAAATTTTCTAAACCTTTAAAACAAAAGTCTTGAATTGTCTTGAATATCTCTTGTTTTTCAGGATCTCTAGTATTTGTTTTAGAGACAGGAAATTCAATGGTTCTTTTAATTCCCTTTTCTGTTAATTTTACAGGTAATACTTTTGGTGTTGGCATGTTTATTTTGTGTTTTTCTGTCTTTATAAATGTTTTTATTGAATACTCAACAGAAAGGTTTAAAAATGAAAAACACAGCAACTGATACATGCAAAAAGAAATACTTTCAACCTTACAAGCTTTAAAAAAAGCTTTAGAAACAAGTCCAGAAGATGTAGTGGTTGAATTATTAGAAATGGTTATAAAAACTACAAATGCAGACACAGCTAGATTATGGATTGAAGACCCTGAAAAAAGAGATTATGTTAAATGTGTAGCAAGTGTTCCAATTGATTATGAAAAATGGAAAAAAATTAAAGAATTACGAGTAAGAAAATCTTTAAAAATTGTGAGTGATTCTTTGAAAAATCCAGCAAAGGTTTATGAAAAATTGATCAATGGAAATTCAAAAACAAAAGATAGTTATGCTAAAGTAACAGAACAAAAAGGAGTAAATTTAGTATGTGGTATTGAATTAGGAGGAAAACATAATACTGGATTAATAGCAATTGATTTTGGAGAAAAACAAGTTTCTAAACAAGAGTTGGTACATGCAAAAGAAGCATTAGAAACTTCAACTACTTTAATTGGTTTATTATTTACAAATGAGAATTGGTTGACGAATTTAGAAAAATTATCCAAAATGGATGAATTAACAAGAATATATAATGTTAGAGAATATAGAACACAATTAGATAGTGAGATAAATAAAAGAAAAAAAGGAAAAGATAAAAGTCCATTATTTTTAGCTGAATTTGATATTGATGATTTTAAACAAATAAATGATAATTATGAAAGTCATGTTGTGGGAGATATAGTTTTAGAAAGATTAGGGAAAAGAATAACAAAATTTATTGATGATAATAATCTTTCTGAATTTATGCATGCATATAGGAGAGGAGGAGACGAATTTGCTATACTAATATGGGCTAAAAATAGAAATGAATGCAGAGATATTATATCAGAGTTATTTAAAAATTTAACAAGGAATATGAGTATAAAAAGAGAAAAAGAAACATTAACCATTCCTATAAGTATAAGTATGGGTTGTGGTATGTTTGAAGATAGATATACTTCTCAAGATTTTAAAAATACAATTGATGCACGAGTATATTATGCTAAAAAAACAGGTAAAAATAAAATTATAGGTCAAAAAGAACACAATATTTAATAAGTACGTTTTAATGCTTTCATGACTTTTGTTATTTGTTTAAAAGAGGATTCAACTTTTTTGGTATACATTTCTTCAAGTGAAATATTTAATTCATTATTTTCAGGTAAGGACCCGGTTATAAAATAATATTTTCTTTGTTTTGAATCAATTAGACCTTTATTTTTTAATTGTAATAAATGATATCTAACTGCTTTTGGATTTGGTTCTTCTTTTTTATTTTTTTCAAGTTCATCTAGTATGTTATGGATATCTGGATTTTTATTTTTAAAGTGGAAATGCAACAGAACTTCTAATATATCTAACATTAAAGTTCTTGTTTCATTTGGGGAGATTAATCCTAAAGATAATGCTAACCATCTAACCATCGCTTTTCTAGTTAGTAAAACATCTTGAGAAATTTTAATATCTCTCAAAACAATTTCATCTTTTATTAATTCTGCTTCTGGAAATCCCATAAAAACCAAAAATCTTTTTCCCTTAAGATATTTAAACTTATTGTGAATAATTACAATTAATGACTAATAAATTATTATCAATCAAAGCATCTTTTTTTCCGATTAGACTTATTGCATATACACAAAATGATGTTGAAATTGAAGTAACAATTCAAAATAATACCGAAGATATTTATTGGACAGAATGTGACGTAGAACTTCCAGAGGCTATTTCATTATCAAAAGATAAAAAATTAATAAAAGGAAGAAGCAGAGTAGGAATAGTTGGTCCTGATGCTAGTGTAACAAAGCGCATAAAGATATATGGTAGAGAAAGTTCTTATCCAGATCTTTATACCATAAAATTAACTGCATATGGTTTTGATCAGGAAGGAAAGATTCAAACCCATTCAAATAAAAGTGTTAAATTACGATGCGAAAAATTAGATCATTAAAAAGAGGTTGTTAAATGGCAAAGAAAAATAAAAAAGTTTCAAACTCATTCATGATTTTAATATGTGTTTTCTTTTCAGTCTTCGTATTTTTATCATATTTATCGTTTATTGACAATGTAAAAACAGAAATAGTAGAAAGTGAACTTATTGAAGGATCTAAAGAATATACTTGTAATTGTGAAACTTTATCCTTAGGTGCAGCAGTTAATTTTTATTATAATTCTTCTTATTCTGGTCTTGCGTTAACTAATACGTTTTTATTTTATATTTTATTTATGGTTTTAGGATATTCCTGCTTTAGAGAAAAATTAGATTATAAAACAACTTTAAAGTATGCAGGTTTAGGAGCAATTATTGCAGTTATATTGATTTCTATATACATGATAAATTTTGAAAATGTTTTGGTAAATATGGAAACATATTATCCAATGAAATATTGTGTTGAACAATGTAATTGGCATTTTAATGTATTATTAGATGGATATATTGTTCCTATGATTGGCGCAATAATATTGGCATTAATCTGGTCAACATTGGGTTTTGGAATTGCTAAATATAAATCAAAAATTTAAAAAGAATAATAATAATCTCCTTTTTGTTTTTGTTCTCTGTCTAAAGCGCTGTCTTGTTTATTTATTCTTGGTCTTAAAGTATCTTTGTCTCTGCGCATAGTTATATTCATGCTTTTTAAGAATTGATTCATACCTTGTTTTTTCTTTAAAGGTGCGCTTGCATTTCCTTGTGTACTGCTTTCACCGTCAAAAATCATTAATCTATCTGAAATTAGATCAATCAAAACAATATCATGGTCAACAACAAAAGCGCTTTTTGTTTCTGAATTTCCAATAACACTTCTTATTAAATGAACAAAATGTAATCTTTGCTCAATATCTAAAAATGCAGAAGGTTCGTCAAATAAATAGATATCTGCTTCTTGTGATAAAGTTAACGTAATTGCAACTCTTTGCAACTCTCCTCCGCTTAATTGAGATAAAAATCTATCCATTAATTTTTCAATTCCTAATCTTCTTTGAGCTTCTTTGAAAATAAAATTATCTAATTTTTTAGATTCAAATAATTCTCTTACTTGCATATCTTCTTCTACTCTTACATATTGAGGTTTATATGCAATTTTCAAATCCATATCATATTCAGTATTTTCTGGTTTTTCTACTCCTGCTAGCATTTTAATAAATAAAGTTTTTCCAATAGCATTCCTACCTAAAATTCCGACTGTTTCTCCTAAATATATTTGTCCTTTTTCACTTTTAAAATTAAAATTTTCAAAAGATTTTTCAAATTCAGGATATTCAATTCCTACTACTGATTTTTTAGTATCTGAAGCAGATCGTTTTTCAAATGTAATTTCATAATTTCTAAATCTAACATTTTCATCTTTTAAATATCCTTGTAAATATTCATTTACTCCTAATCTTGCAGCTTTTATATTAGATATGATACCATATGCATTTTCTGTTCCGTAAAATACATTTACGTGGTCACACATATAATCTAATAATGCCATATCATGCTCAATTACAACTACTTTTTTTGTTTTGCTTAATTCTTTTATTTTTGTAGATATTGACATTCTTTGTTCTATATCAAGATAAGAAGCAGGTTCATCAAAATAATATATATCTGCTTTTTTCATATATGCAGCAGCAATTGCTATTCTTTGCAACTCTCCTCCGCTTAATTTACTTACTTCCCTATTAATTATTTTATCTAATTGAAATTCTTTAATTGCTTCTTTTAAATTTTCTCCATCTACTTTACTTAAAAGTTCTTTTACAGTTCCTTTGAAAACATCAGATATTTTATCAACATGTTGTGGTTTATGAGATACTTCTATTTCTCCTATTTTTAAAGATTTGAAATATGCTTCTTGAATAATAGACATTTTTTCTATTGCTAGATCTAATGTATACTCTTTTTCATATTCTCCAAAATTCGGGATTATTTGTTTTGATAAAATCTTTAATGCAGTTGATTTTCCTATCCCATTTTTTCCAATTAATCCTAATACTCCTTCTCTAGGTAAGGGTAATTTATATAATCTAAATGAGTTAGCACCATATTGATAGATTGGTTCTCCTATTTCTTCTGCTAAATTAATGATTTCTATTGCACCTTCTGGGCATTTATTCGCGCATATTCCACAGCCAGTACATAGTTCTTCTGATATTTCTGGATATTCGTCTTCTCCTATTGTAACTGTTTCTTCACCCATTCTAACTCCTGGGCAGAATTTCTGGCATATGTACCCGCACACTTTTTTGGTACATTTAGTTTTATCAATAATTGCAAGTCTCATACAATTCTTTTCTAGCTATGTTTTTTTAAATTAAACCCTACTAGAGGGACAGAGGTTATTTAATTTACATTCTTTACATTTTGGTCTTCTTGCAATACAAATTTTTCTTCCATGTAAAATAAGTGCAATTGAAATAAAACTCCAATCTTTTTTATCAAATACGTTTATTAAATCTTTTTCAATTTTTTCAGGATTTTTATTTTTAGTAAAACCTAGTAGATTAGATAAACGAGTTACGTGTGTATCTACAACTATACCTTGAGTTTTATTAAAAAAAGATTGTAAAACAACATTTGCTGTTTTTCTTCCAACTCCTGGTAATTTAGTTAAATTTATCATATTGTTTGGTATTTTTCCATTAAATTCTTTAACCACTGTTTGAGCCATTGATTTTAGTCGTTTAGCTTTTGTTTTATAATATCCAGAGGAATAAATTAATTTTTCTAATTCATCTAATTTTGTATTTGCTAATTTTTTAACATTTGGATATTTTTTAAAAAGCGCAGGAGTTATTTTATTAATTTGAACATCGGTAGCTTGCGCAGATAACATAGTTGCGACTAATAATTGATAAGCGTTTTTATGCTTAAGCGCTGTTTTTGCTTCTGGATATTCTTTTTTTAAGATTTTTATTATTTTTTCATGTTTTTTCATATTGTTCTTCTCCAAAATGTTTAAAACATGTATTATACCAATGACTTTCTTTATCAATATTTTTACAAATTGTTAGATTATTTTTATTTCTTGCTAAAGTGTATATACATGCATTTCTTGCTGATCCATAATCACAAATAGATACATTATTCATTATTTTTGCAAGAGAATTATAACAACTATCTTTACTATAATCTGTTATTTTATTACAAATACTTACATTTTGTTGTTTTTCTGCAACTCTTGAATAACATACGTTTTTATAAAACTCAATTTCTTCACAAATACTATCGTTTCCTGAATTTACCGCCAAATTTAAATAACATTTTTCAATATCTAATCTATTAGTTGTTAAATTTAAATTTTGACAATAAACAATATGTTCTGGTAAATATATCGAATTACTTATACAATATTCATATTCTTCGCCTTTCAAATAATTACAAAAACTAATATTTTTATTATTTAAAGCAAGAGTAGCATAACAATCTTTTTTTCTATAGTTACTTAAATTATGGCAATATACAATATGTTCCTTTTTGAAAACATTTTGTATTATGCAGTATTCTTCATTTTCTAAAAGATGGCAATATTTTGGATTTTTAACTGTTTTATAATCAAAAGTTATATGACAAGGCATTTCTTGTGTTTTATATTTTTCTTCTAAATCATTATTTTTACATTCTGATCCATTTGTGTGAACACATCTTACAATCGTACCTAATTCAAAAGAATTATTATTATAATGTATAATTAATGAATAATTTGAACTGCTAACCGTTCCCCAACAAACTTGTATTCCTCCGGGGATAAAATCGTAATATGGTGAATAAGAGATATTTTCTAAAGTTGTTTCCTGGATTTTAATTTGCGTGTTGTTTTTAAAATAATTATCTAATGTTTTTTGCGCGCTTAAATTATATGTTTCATTACTAATCTCTTTTATCGGAAAATTTTTAGATAACCTGTATTTATCATCTGCTGTTCTATCATAGAATATACACCCAAATAAAAATAGTAAAACAAATCCACAATATATTATTTTTTTATAGTTTTTCATAATCTCACTTATTCCTCAATAATTTTATAATCAGTAGAATCCATGCCTAATTTTTCAGCTTCTTCTACTTGTTTTAAACCTGTTTTTTTATTGTATTTAAGAAAAACGTCCTCTCCTGAGTTTTCTATAATCAATTTATGCGCAGCATGGCCTATTGATACTATGTCTGAACTTAATAATATGCCAATATTTTGTGCTATTATATCTCCAGGATTGTCTTCACAATCACATTTTTTAGTAATATTTTTAACATATGAAATACAATAGGATTTTTTAAAATTAGAATATGCAGCATTTGCACCTTCTGCTAATAATGTATCAAAATAATATACTTCAGACATTAAATTACCTATTGGTTTGAATTCCATCGTCAAACTTTACTATTATTTTGACGATACACAAAGTAAACTTTAATTATAAATTAATTGCCCATTTATAAAATGGAATAACATTAATTCCATTTATCTTTTTTTCTTCATTCCATGTTATTATATATTTATTTTTTGCCTTTATTTTATTTAATGCATTAACCTCTCTTTCAGTAGCTCCATTAAGTTCATAACAAACCTGAACTGCAGTGTTTTTATAATAAAAATCAATTTCATAACCATTTTTTTGATAATATGGAGTTATTCCATTAAATAATAAATGAAGAAAAACTGCGTTTTCTAATCTTTTATCCACATCCTTCATAAATAAAAATCCCTTCGCTTCTATTAGACCATTATCTATACAATACACTTTTTTCGGATTCACACTTTGTTGTTTTAATGAAAAAGCAAACATTTTAACAAATAAAAACAAATATGTTTCTTGAAAATATGAAGAAAATCTTTCGATTGTATCGTGGGATACTTTCATAAATTTTGAGATTCTATTAAATACATGAAGGTTTGCAGTATTACTTAAATAATATATGGCAAGTTCATTTAATTTATCAAATTCTTTTATTTTGTACCTTGAAATTATATCTCTATTTATTAAATCTAAAAAATAAGTTTCAAGAATTATTTTTTTTTCATTAGATAATACAATTTTTGGAAATCCTCCCCATTTTAAATATTCTTTTGTTTCATTTAAAATTTCATTTTTCTTAAAGATTAATTCATTTTTTTCTCCTGTTAAAATTCCCTTAAAATTAAGAAATTCCTTTAAGTCTAAAGGATAAACAGTCATATTAATATGTCTCCCTGTGAGCAGTGTTCCATATTCTTTACTTATAAAATTAGAAACTGAAGCAGTGATTATAATTGTTTCATAATCTCCTTTTTCATGAATAGAACGCACAAATTTTTCCCAACCCGAAATTTTTTGTACTTCATCTAAAAAAAGATAAGTTTTATTTTTTGGATTTATATTTATTTTATATGTTTCATATATTTTGTGTAAAAATTCAAGATTTAAATTTAAAAATCTTGATTCTTCAAAATTTATATACAAAATTTTTTTTGTCTCTTTTTTTGATAAAGAATTAATGAACTGTTTTATTAATGTGCTTTTACCTGATCTTCTTGGCCCCGTAATTGTTACTATCTGCCCTGTTTTTGATAATTTTTTAAGTTTTTTTAAATATTTTAGTCTTGGGACTCCACTGTCTATCTTATTTTTCCAAGGGTTCCATTCATATAGTATTTCTAAAATTTTATTTTCTTTCATTTTAACACCGAATTATTTTACTTCATGACTTATATTATCTAAAAAGATTTATATTCCTATCGTCAAGATATAACTATACTTTGACGATACATAAGGCAAACTTTATCATGTTAATAAGAACTATCTGATTATTAAAAACACATTATTTTTAAAGGCGCGTTGTCTAAATAAATTATATGAGAATTATTCACCAAGACAGAAAAACAGGAGAAATTAAACTTATGCCTGAAAATTTAGATGATCTGTGGCATTTAGATAAGATTATTGAAGATGGAGATATATTAGAAGCGCGGTCATATCGTGTTTATAAGCCCACAGAAGATTCTAAAGGTGAGCGCAAGCCAATTACTGTTAAAATAAAAGGTGAAAAAATTGAATTTTCAAAATATGGTAATTCTTTAAGAGTTACTGGAAAAATAGTAAATGGTAGCCCAGAAGAATTTGTTCAAATAGGTAGTTATCATACAATAAATGTAGAGATAGAAAACCCACTTAAAATAATAAAAGAAAAATGGCAAAAATATCAAATAGATAGGCTGCAAAAAGCTGTTTCTGAAACAAAAAGGCCCAAATTAGGAATAATTTTATTAGATAATGAAAAAGCATTAGTATCTTATTTGAAAGGATATGGAGTAGAACATTCACATGAAATATATTCTGGAAGATCTAAGAGAGATAAAAATCCAGAAGAAAAACTAAATCAATTTTATGCAGAGTTAATGAAACAAATAGAACATATAGATGCTGAAAAAATTATTATCGCTGGACCAGGTTTTGCAAAAGAAGAGTTAAAAGAACATATCCAACAAAAATATCCTAATTTATTAAAAAAATTAATATTTGAAAAAGCATCAAGTGCAGAAAGAAGTGCAATAAAAGAATTAATGACTTCTGGTGCTATTTCACAAGCCATAGGGGAGCATCAAATAGAAAAAGAAAGTTTATTAGTTGAAAAATTAAAGGAACATTTAGGTAAAGGGACAGGATTAGCTATTTATGGATTTAAAGAAATTGAAACAGCATTAGAATGTAAAGCTGTTTCTCAAGTATTAGTTATTGATGATTTAATAAGACAAAAACCAGAAATAAAACAAATATTAGAAAAAGCAGAACAAAACAAGGTAGAAATAGAGATATTTTCTTCTGAAAGCGACCCAGGGCATGAATTGAAAGGATTTGGAGGATTTGCTGCTTTTTTATACTATAAAATCTAAGTGTATTACAGACGGAATAGATTTAAAAAGTATAACTTCTCTTATATTTATATGAAAAATTATTTTGTTGCAGTTGCTTTATGTTTAGTTTTAATTTCATTATTCTTTGGTTGTGTTCAATCTGGACTAAAAGAAGATTCTTCTTTTAAAGTAACGACAACAGAAGATTTATCTACTAAACTAAATATGCCTTTGGAAGAATCTATAAAACCTGTAGAAAGTAGCTCAGTAAATATTTTAAATAATGTTTTTAAAGCAGAATTAAAAGTAGATGCCTCTTATCCTTCTATGAAGAATGCATTTGAATACATTGGCTTATCAATACAAGGGTTATCAGATGTTCGTTATTTGGGAGGATTAGAAAGTGCAACTTATGAAGAATATGCAACAGGATATTTATTAGAGGATATAACAATCATAAGTGAATTTAAAAAAACAACAACGCCCATAGTGAAACTAGATAATATAAGACCTAAAGATAGTTTAAAACACACAGTTAAAATTAAGAATAATAAAAATACTCCTGAAAATATTATTATTGAATTAATTTATGAACTACCAGACGCAAAAGAAATAATTTGGAATAATGAAATATATTACCTAGAAGAGAGCAAAGTATTAGAGTTTACTGCCTTTGAAAAAGAAATTGAATATTCAGATGGTTTTTCAGCAACATATTCAATACCTATTGCAGAAATAGAAGCAAAATTAGAAGATGGAAGTAAATCAATCATAGATTTTTCAGATATTATGTTTGAAAAACATAGGGCAATAGTTACGTATGATGGAAAAAAGGCATTAATAAAATTACAAGTTAGTGTTTTTGTAAATTCAAATACAGAGTATGTAATTGATCCTTATTTAATTTATGTTCCTTCAGATTATACTGAATTATCAAATACAATTCAAAAAGAAAATATTAAATTTTTAGAAATTTTAGATTTTAATAAAGATAAAAAAAATGACCTAGTTTTGTCATCAAATAATCAAATATATATTTTTTATGATTATTTAAACAGAAAAGATTTTGAAAATCCAGATGAAGTAATAGTATTTGATGGTTATTTAAATCAGATTTTATCTTTAAGTACACATAATACTGAATTAGCAGTGGGAGTTTTTCCAGAAGGAACATATTTTATTAATTCAGAAGGTCAAAAGAGGATAAATAAAGCAGGAGCTAATTTTTATGGAGGCTATATTGAAGAAAGATTATACTTTTCAACAGTTCCAAATTACGCTCAACTGGGGGGAATTTCATATATAACATTAGATTTTGAAAATTATGCAGTTTTATATACGGATTATGAATTAAGAACTTCTTCTCCAAAAATAACCTGTGATAAAGATATATGCTGTTTTGGAATTTCTTATGAGTCAAAAGTTTATTGTATAGATAAACAAGATTTAAAATTTGATAATAGTTTATTTAGATATTCAGATATTGCATTTGTTACATTAACTGGGAGAAGTCAAGAGTTGGGAAAACAAGTAAACTTAATAGAAGATTCATTAGTTATTTCTGCTCAAAATGAGGTTTACTATATTAGCAATATCAAAAACTTAAGGGGAAATTTAGAAGTTGAAAATTATCCTATGACATATGAAAAAGAAAAGTATGGTAGTTCACTTTTGGAGTATTCTAATAATTTATTCGTGTTATCTCCATCTGGTTTGTATAAAGTAGGTCCAATGGACCAAGGAAATATTGCAGACACAAATGATAAATATGAGATTTCAAATAGTTTTCAATCATTTGTAATTCTAGATAATGGAGAATATGCTGCATTAGATAATTTAGATCAAATTTATTTTGGTGCTGAATTACCAGAAGGATTATTTAGTATTATGGATGCGTCTTCAATATCCTCTTGTGGAACATATGGAGAAGGATCTTATATTTTAACATCAGATTTAACAGTGAACAATAATGTTTGTTTAAATTTTGAGGAAATCTCTTCGTCCTCATTTATTTTAGATTGTCAAGGACACACAATTACTGCAATAGGAGACAATGCAGAAGCAATTAGAGTTTATTTTGCAAATTTATTAGATGTAAAAAATTGTAATTTTATAATTGAAAACTCAAATAGTATTGGGGTTAATACTTTAGATGTAAGAGAAATTATATCTGAAAATTGTGCTTTTTCAGTTTCAAATGGTGAATATTCATATGCAATAAAATCAAATATAATAAATCCATTATTAAATGGAAAAATTACTTTTTCTGATTTAGACATAATTATGAGTAATACAATTCATTCAAATGCAGTTCAATTAGAAAATATGAGGAATTCAATAAGTATAACCGAAGTAAATATTCAATTTGATGAAGTTGTTGATACTGCAGGAATTGCAATAAAAAATTCTAAAGATGTTTCTTTAAATGCATGTGATGTAAATTCAGTTGGTGAATCATCCGAACAAGTAGTTGGTTATTCATTAGATACGATTACCAAGTTGAATATAAATAATATAAATGCGAATTTACTTGGAAAAGGTGCAACAGGTATTGCTATGTATGGAGATTCAAATGATATATTAATATCAAATAGTAATTATTATGTAAAAGGAAGAGGAGTAATTGGAGTACATTTAACAGATATTTATGATTTTGAAGTAATTAATATAGGATCAAATGCAGAAGGAGAAGTAAGTATTGATGATACCCCAAGTTTTGACCCCCAAAATAATTTTGTTAAATCTGCTTTACTTGTTGATATTCCCTTAAAATATAATTGGATTTATGCTTTATTATCAAAAGACACAGACATTTCAAATATTAGAAATAGTGAATTTTATTCAAAATGTTTTGAATTGACTGGTGGATCTATTGGAGGAGGAGGAGGAGATTGGAGTACATATAATAGTTTTGCAGTGAAGCTTAGTAATACATATCAAACTGTATTTGAGAGTAATGAGGTATTATCAGAATATTGTGTTGCACTAGGGTCAGAGAATGTTTATGGCCAAATTAAAGACAATAATATAGTTAGAAGTTTAGATGTTTATGGTGGAGAACCAATTTCTTCAAGTGTTTCTTCTTCAGCAACGTTTATTGGAGATATATCAATGTCTTTAAGAACTTTAACTATTGATTCAAATAATTTTACTTCTTCATTAATAGGGGTTGTATTTTATGAAGGTTCCAACTATAATATTTTTGATTTTAGAAACAACAGAATAACCGATTGTCCTTTAAATGGATTAGAAAATTTCGATTCAAATTCTATTTACGGATTTTCAAACAATTATATTTGTAATAATGGATTTTATAGTTATGTTCATTATGATATATATGGACTTTATATTAGTAATTTTCCATCATTAGATTTTGATACAACAACATGTACTGATTATAGTTTTCTATTTGGTGGATCAGGGAATTGTTTATTGCAATGTTTTGACTGCCCATCAATCGATAATTTTGATATGACTGCAAATTGTCCTGATTTTGATGATCCTAATTTTGCAGGAACACAAAGTATATGGGGCTTAGACATCCCAACTGTATATTCAGACGATACAATTTGTTTAACTGCATTTTTTACCAATCCATATATAACAGATTTAACTGCATACATGACTTGTTATAATTTAGGAACAACCCCAACACGAATATTAGATCCTGGAATGGCACTTTTTGATCCATCATATATTCCAGTTCCTATGGGAGGACACGCAGATTTTGTCAATGTATTTGCAGGAAATGATTTAACATATGATAGAAGTATATCAAATACTTTTATTTCATCTTGTGATTATTATCAATGTTTTGCTTATTGGGATCCACAAACTGCTCCCCCTCCACCATGTACAAATGATTGGGAAGAATTATTTTTCTTTGTTGAAAACAGAGAACCAACAATTTCAGTTGCACCAACAATAACAGATATGGGCACTAGTTTATTTTGCGATATAACACGAACACGAGCATTATTTTATGATCCTGATGGAGATTCACCAGGAACTCCAATAAGATATACTTGGTATGTAAATGGTGTTTTACAAACTGAAGAAATAGGAAATACCTTATCTGATTTGTATTATTCTCCAGGAGACACAATTATTTGTGAAGTTTCAATTCCAGATAATTCAAATTGTCCTCAATTATATTCAAATATATTATCAAATTCAATATTTATTCAAGCAGTAGGCTGGATAGCAGTAGATCCGCATCCTGAAGGATATACAGATACAACTTATTATTGTGATTTTGAGTATCAAATGCCTTTAGCCAGCAATTATCAGATAGAGATTAAGTGGTATGCATTTGATTCATGGACTGATGATTGGTCAACAAGTATTCCAAATGACCCCTTCATAATTTATACAAATTCATATACTGCTTCATCAACAACAGCAGATGAGGATTTAAGAACCTCTTTAGATTATTCAATAGAAAAATGCCATTACCTTGCATGTGAAGCAAATATAACTGCTTTAGATGGAGATTATTCAGGATATTCATTAGTTGGTAATTCAACAATGAGTACTACAGATTTTCCAATATCTGGCCAAGGAAGCCCAACATATATAATTAATAGACCTCCAGTGTTAACAAATATTCCTACATTAAATGTACTTTCTTCATTCCCTTTGATTATACGTTGTGATATTTCGAGAGTAGGGTTTACAGATTTAGATTATAATGATATACAAGATTTATCTTCAAGAAGATATTCCTGGTATGATGCAGGAAGTTTAATTACAGGTCAAACTGGATTTTCACTTGTAGTTTCTTCTCCACCTTCAGCAGGAACAACATATACTTGTTGTGTTGATATGTTTGATTCAATTGTAAATGGAAATTGTCAAGATAGTGCACGTGTTTGTAATGATATTATAATACCACCAAGAACTTTAAGTTTTGATATTAATTTATCTGCAGATTCAATATCAGACTATTTAGCTCCTCCAGGATTAAGAATAACTCCAAGTTATGATGATGATTGTGAGCCAATAAAATATGGAGACACAAGAGTAAATAATTGTGCTTATGAGGATTCTAATTTCACATGTACAGTTCATAATATTATTTATACTGGGGTTGGTGCTGGACCAACAACAAAAGATGTAGTAATTTATGATAATGAAGAAAATATGTTTGTTGTTAAAACAGGAATTGGCTATAATGAGATAGTTTATTATAATAATGAAGATCCAGGAGGTTGTTTAGAAAATCCAAACTGCCAAAAAGGAGATATTTTATATTGTAATGTAACTTTATATGATGCTTATGGTCCATTAGAAACATTTACAAGTAATCCAGTTCAGATACACAATTTTATTCCAGAAATTTCAAAACCAAAAGTTTATGTTATAACAGACTCTTTCCCAGATAGTGCCTTAATTGGAGATTATACTGGAGAATATTTGAAAGCAAATTATGAAAATCAATTTATATGTGTACCAAGTGATGAATGGCAGAATGGATATATTTTACCAGATTATAATAATGATTCATGGGACGAAATTTCATACTATTGGGAATGGTCTGCTGTTGATACCGGTTATGTAGATACAACAACAGATTGTGATTATACAGATTATGGATTAAAATGTTCAAATAATGAATGTTTTGAAAATACAATTAAAGAGTATTTATGTGCATTAAAAATTGAAAGAGAAGATGAAGAAGTATGTGATGACCCAGAAAATATATTATGCTGGGGTCCAGATATAGATGATATTTCTCATTGGCTTCCTTTTGTTCCAATGGCACAATTAAGAAATTTAGATGGTTTTAAGTATATCCCAAATATGAATGTGACTTATGGTGTATGTGATTGGGCATCTTTAGGAGGTTTAACAGGTTGTCCCCCATCTGGAGAATTTGAGATCGAATGTATAAATGGAGGTTGGATAGGAACAGATACATGTAGAACTGATTTATATACTGCTGAAATGAATATTTTAAAACAATGTGCTCAAGGAACAAGACAGTGTTATGAATTATTAGAATCTTGTTCATTTGATAATAGTTATATTCCCCCAGGAATTGTTAGTCCAACTGGAAGCTGTCCTTCTACGGGGATTGTAGCAGTAGCAGGTTTTGATATTACACCCGAAGATATTGATTGGGATGATCCATGGGGAACTGGAAGTATTACAGAATGGAATTATGATTGTTTAGGAGAATATTTAGGAATATATAGATTCTGGCACACTTCATGGTATCTAAGAGGCCCATATATTTCATTCTCCACTCCATATGAAACAGAATCATACCCCTGTAGTGCTAATGATTATTTTGGAATTAAAACAAATCCAGATATTCCTTCATTTAGTATGTGGAATACATATTTAAGTGATATTCATGGATTATTTTATGAGAAAGATAAACCTTATGGAATACCTATAAGATGTTGTATAAATCAAAGTGATGTAGGTTTTGAATCAACATATTCTGATATGGCATGTTCAGATCCAACTTGCGGAAATTATTTAGACTGTGGCCCATGTTATTATGATGAAGATGGAGAAAAAGTATGTTATTCAAAATCAAATTGTATATCTAATGATGAAGAACAGTGTTATGTTTATTTACAGGATTCATGTAATGAAGAAATTTTATGGAATACAAATATAGAAGCATGTTCTGGTGTTGATACTTCAATAAGATGTTATTATAATTATACATATGGAACTGCATTTGATGTTGAAAGACATATTGATATAATAACTGGCGAAATAACAATAGAGCAAACTGATAATGTACAACAATGTTATCCATGTATGCAATATTGGCCTATGCTAGGTGATGATGATTTTTATGCAACAGACTTTAATGAAGAATGGGGATATTATTACAACCCTTGGTGGTTAAGAGATTTATTATTTAATGAATCCTATGTACCAAATTCAACTGAAGATCCAGAAGAGTATCCAATACCAAATAAAGTTAGTTTATTTGATGACACAATTTCATATGAAAATATAACTATTGATACTGCAGGTAATATTGTTGAACCATGCAATCCAAATACAGATCCTACATGTGAAATATCGTTACGTGAATGGTGGTCAGGACCTTATGGTGCACAACAAAATAATACATTTAACGCAGACTCATATGATTCTGCTTGGGCAGAGGAGTATAGGACAAAATTAAAAACAGAGTTAGCAGATGAATTTGATATTCCAGAAGAGAATATTGTTGGAAGATTTTTTGCAACTGCTTTTAAATATTGCAATCAGTGGGATGAAGAATTTGTAAAAGATATTATTGACTATGAAGATAAAGAAAGTATTGATTCAAGATTTTCAAATGAATGGCCAAATGTTGAATTAGGAATATCATCAGTTGATAATTCAGAATATCCTTTTGCAGGAAGAGAAGGAAATGATAATTATTTAACATCAGGTATTTTTAGTCATGAAAATGGAATAGGTTCTTCACAATATTTAGTATGGAATGCTCAATGGCCTGATGAATATGCACAATATAATGAATTAGAATGTGATAATTATGAACAATGCAGAAAACACGCAAGAATTTCAGCAGATTATGTTTTTGGAATTGTATATAATACAACATATAAACATATTACATGTGAATGTCCAGATGATTTAACAACAGGAGATTGTACTGATAATTTTGGAGATGCTAATTCTGTTGGTCTTCCAGGAGACAGGGTTTGGCAATTTAACAGAAATACTTGTAGTTGTGTTGCAGTTTGCGGCGCAAGACCTATTGCACCTAACTGTGAGGAAATAGAACCAGGAACAGTAGCACATTATAATGATAATTTATGCCAATGGGAATGTAGAGTACCTATTACTCCAAGACCAATTATTCCAGGAGTTGCTGGAGGTTCAGGTTATGGAACAGGAATACATTGGTCAGGAATTGACAGCGAATTTGGAGAAATAATTGAAGAAGAATTAACATATGTATTATTAGCAGAAGATGATTATTATCCAGAAGCAAGATTTGGTCTTCCAGGATCAGATAGTTTTCCAACTTGTAGTATAGATGAAATACAAACAGAAGACAGCAATTGTTTTGTATCAGATGAGTATTATAATAAGCTTTATGATTATTCAATATCTCACGACATTTCGGATTTAATTATTGGAACTAGTTCTGAAGATATAAGTTTAGATTGTAGTGATTTAGAAGATTATTCAGATTATTCAAATGTAAGAAGTTTCTGTCATTATTCTTATTCATTATGGGATTTAGATTCTTGTCAAACACATGATGAAGAAAGGATTGGATTTAGATTTGATAATAATTATCAAAATGAAACAGAAAACGAAGGATGTGGTTTTTGTCAAGGATTATTAATTAATAATACAGCACCAAGTATTGAGTATTTAGGCATAATAGCAAATGATGATCCATCAGTTGATCCACCAACAAACTTTACATGCACAATAGACGGCTTTAATGATATTGATACCAATCCAGCTGATTTAATTAAAAATGCAACATTCAGATGGTGCAATAATGAAGATTGTACTATTGAATACACAAGAGAAACTATTGATTATTCAGAACCAGTTTTAGGTGAAAATGCAAATTCAACATATGTAAATTCAGCATTACCAACAGATCCAATAACAGGAGACCCAATTATTTACTGCTGTGCACAAGTTTATGACACTGATTGGCAATCTAAACAATCAGAAGAATATTGTCAAGCATTTAACGCTGAAGCAACAGAACCTAGTTCATGTAGTATAATATTAGAAGGAATCGAAAATATGTATATTTGGACAGATATTCTTATAGCAGAATTTGATTTAAGTGATGATTATACATTTAATGAAATAGAACTCCCATATAGAATTGCAGATGTACATTTAATACACGAAGGAGAAGATATAGGAACATATTCATGTTATCAAACATCAGGTGGAATTGAATGTTTTTCATCTACTGGATATCCAGAGATTGTTATTGGTGAATTAGAGTATGGAAATTATCAAATAATAGCAAACAATAGTGAAAAAGACTGCACTCCAGATTCAAAATCTTTTGTTATAAGAGATTCTGGAATACCCATAACAGATTGTGGGATTTTAGAAATATCAGATGCATATTATTATTTAGCTAATGACTTAATTGTTAATGGAAATATGGGCAGTGAAATTTGTACTCCTACATTAACTTCAACCTCTCCCAATTTAGATAGATTTGTTTCAAATTATCCAGATTGTCTGCATTGTTGTTTAATCGTAAACGCAGATAATGTTATGATTAATTTAAATGGATATTCAATTATCTCAAATGTTAATTATAATCCAAGCTCCTTAGATAGATTAGGAGGGATATGTGCTAAAGATAAAACAGATGTAGAAATTTATAACTCAGATACTTTAAACGGCGGATTATTCAGCTGGGATAGGGGAATTACTTTCTTAAAATCAAAAAATACAAATATTAATCATATTGAAATTGATTCATTAGCATTAGCAGGAACAAGTAGAGCGAATGAGTATTATATGTCAGGTATATCTTTATCTGGATGTCAAAACACAACAGTAGAGGATAATAGAATAGCTAGATATACAAGTGGAACTGAAGTATTTTATTCAAAAGATACTAATATCAAAAATAATATTTTTTCAACAAATAGTTTTGGAGTTAGTACTAGTTGGTTAGGAGATAGGGCAGGGCCTTTATCAGCTTACAGGATGCCTATTGAAGGTAGGTATTGTGATTATATTGTTTCAGATATATATATTGAAAATAATAAATTCTTGGATTGTGGAACAGGAATTAAAGGATTAAAAACAGGTAATCTATTTGCAGTTAATAATAATTTTACAAATAATAGATATGTTGGAGTTGAATTAAGAGGTTGTGGAATTACAAATATAATTTTTAATAATAAGTTTGATACAATAACTGATCCATCTGGTTCAGCTATTAGGACAATGTATTTGAATTCTGGATATAATTTTGTATTTGCAAATAATGAAATTGTAAATTCAAAAAATGGAATTTCAATACAAAAAACTTCAAATTTACAAATTGAAATATCTTCTAATCAAATTACAGATTGTGGAACTGGATTACGATTATCAGAATCAAATGATATAGATTTACAATTATTAAATAATATAATCGAAGATAATCAAAGAGGAGTTTTATTAAATTATTCATTAGATACTTTTGCATTTGATTTAATACCAGATATTGATACAACTGGATGGGTAGAAGGAACAGCAAGAATAGAATTGTGTGATTCAAATACATTAATCGGTTGTTATGATCATTATATCCCAGTTTCATTAGATTGCTCAAACAAAATAGATTTATGGACTTCAAAAGAATGTTATATCTCTTCTGAAAATATAAATATAAATGTGCAAAGAGTTTGTAAAGCAAAAAGGAATGCTATGGGAGATATTGAATATCCTATATCTAATATTAATTTAAATATAATTAATACAGGAAGTATAGTTTTCACACATAATGAAATTATAACTACTTTGTTTGGACCATATTTATTTTCAATTGCAAACCCAATAGATAATGGGAGATATAATATAGAAGGAACAGTAGAATGTGAATATTTAGATTCTGATTTAGATGAAATATATCAAATAGTAAATGAAACATTTGAAGTTTCATCAACATGCCCTGATAATTATTATCATTTTGAAAATAATGGATTTAATTCAAATCCATCTTATTGTTGGCCAATAGATGATACAATAACTGAGAATTGGATAACTTATCATACAGTTTCAAGTGGAATTGTAGAATTTAATCCAAGATTAGAAATTTATGATTCATCAGGTGCTTTAGCATTATCTTCAGATGGAACGGGCACATGTTTTGAAAGTGATGAAATAACTTTAGATAATAATGAGATATGTGATAACACAATTTATGATATAAATGATACTTTAATTTACTGCAGTGTGCCAAGCATAACAGAAACAACTTATACAAGTAATACATGCGATGATGCAACTTCATATTCAGTAGATGATAATTTAATATGCGCAGATATTTGTGGAACAGGAGGGGGCGGAAATACTTGTAATTGTATTATAGAAATAGAAAGTATTACCTGGCCTGCTCATGAGGATTTATTACCTGATGCTGTTTGTGGTGGAGAAGAAGTGAGGATTAAAGTTAAATTTGAAAATGAAAACCATTGTTCTGATTTAAATTTAGAAGATATTTCAATAAGTATTTCAAATACTGATATTTTATCTTCAGTTATATCAAGTGGAAACGCAAATTCAATTGGGGATTATACATATTTATTTGATAGATTTAATACTAATTTTGGAGATTATAGAGTAACTGCAACACATAGTGAATGTAGCAGAACAACAGGAGAATTTCCATTTGGTCAGTGCTATGGGGAAGACGCATGTCAATTACTTAATAGTGTATGTGATAATACATTAGTTTGTTGTGATCCAGACACAGAAACCGTATTTGGATACGAATTTAATTTAGTGTGTGTTGGATTCTGCTGTGTTCCAGAAGGAGCAACTTGTTATCCAGATATTGAAGAACGTACAGGAACACAATGCTGTCCTGAATTATCATGTATAGGTGGAAAATGTACAAAAGATGATGAAACTACAATAAGAAATGGAACAGAAGATGGAGATGGAAATGATTTATTATTAAATATTACAAACTTATTTAATTATCCAAATTGCAGTTTTGATGAATGTAATAGAACATCAGATTGTTGCGTAGGATACTGTTATAGAAACATGTGTATGGGCGCACCAGCATCAATGTGGTTATTTGGTTTATATCCAAGGCCTGGGTGTGAAGGACTTCCAATTGAACCAATAGGGATTTTAGGATTCATAATTTGTGATTTAATGTGGTTATGGGTTTTAATAACTGCGTTAATAGCAGGGTATAAAGCAAAACAAAGTTATAGAATGCCCATACCCATATTTGCATTTATATTTCCATTTATAGTAGCCTTATTTTTATACCCCTATTTAGGAGTATTAGTAGGAGTATTTGAGATATTAATATTTTTAAGGAAAAAAGAAGAAGAGGAGTTAGAATATGAAGAACAAGAAGCAAGAGGAGAATTCACAGATGGAAGTTTCGGTAATAATTCCGACGTTGAATGAAGAAAAAAATATCAAAAATTTATTAAACTCTTTAAAAAAACAAACATACAAAGGAAAATATGAAATAATAGTTGCAGATGGGAATAGTGAAGACAAGACACGAGAAATAGCAAAAAAATACACAAACAAAGTATTAATAGAAAAAATACGAAATGCAGCAGCAGAAAGACAAGCAGGTGCAAAATCAGCAGAAGGCAAAATATTATTATTTGTAGATGCAGATTCAATTGCAGATGAAAATTGGATACAAGAAATAGTTAATTGTTTTGAACATAAAGATGTAGTTTCAGCAGGAGGTAAAATCGGTCCATTGGAAGAGGATACCTTAATTCAAGTAGGAAGTAAGTTTTGGTCATTAGCAGTTTATGCTTCTTTATTAGTCAGACTTCCTTTAGTTGTAGGAAGTAATCTTGCAATTAAAAAAGAAGTTTTTGATAAGATAGGTGGATTCGAAACAAATAAAATTTCTGGAGAAGATACAACTCTTATACGAAGCGCATCAAAATATGGTAAATATAAATATAATCCAAAAGCAAAAGTGTATGTTTCAATAAGAAGAATTAAGAGAATGGGCAGAATAAATTACTTATTTTTTCATATTAAAAATCATTTTAACACATATTTATTTAACAAACCAAGTATTAATTATGAACCAATAAGGTAGTTATTTAAATACAATTATCTAATAGTATTTAGTAGAGAGGAGTGTATGTCATACGCGACAGATGTAAAATATGAACTTAAAAAGAAATTAAATTTTTTACGTGAGCTTAAAGGTAGTGGAACTGAGTTAATCTCTGTTTATATCCCTCCCGGAATTCAGATTTCAGATATTTCAAATAAATTAAAACAAGAAGCGAGTCAAGCAACGAATATCAAATCAAGAACTACAAAAAATAATGTTGGAGAAGCTTTAACCAAATTAATTCACCATTTAAAAATTTATAATAAACCTCCAGAAAATGGATTAGCATTATTTTGTGGAAATGTATCAGAAGACCCTTCTAAGACAACAGTAGAATTATATTCTGTTATTCCGCCAGAACCTATTGATATACAAGCATATAGATGCGATTCTAAATTCTTTTTAGAACCATTAGAAAGACTTATTGAAATAAAGGATGTATATGGAGTAGTAGTTTTAGATGGTAAAGATGCAACTTTAGCATATGTTAAAGGGACAGTTATAACTATTTTGAAAAGAGTACATTCATTAGCCCCTTCAAAAACACATAAAGGAGGACAAAGCAGTGCAAGATATGATAGATTAGCAGAAGAAGGTAGGGAACAGTATTTTAAAAGAGTAAGCGAAGAAATGGATCATTTTTTTGTTAAAGAGGGGATAAAAGGAGTTATTGTTGGAGGTCCTGGTCCAGCAAAAGAAGATTTATTAAAATTAAATGCATTTAATTATCAAATAAAAATATTAGGAAAAGTTAATACTGGATATAATGATGAATATGGAGTTAGAGAAGTATTAGCTCAAAGTGAAGATTTATTGAAAGAGCATGAAATAATATTAGAAAAGAAATTAGTAGATAGGTTTATCAAAGGAATAGTTACAAATGGATTAGTTGCATATGGTGAAAAAGAAGTTAGAGAATCGATCGAGATTAAAAAAGCAGATATGTTATTAATTTCAGAAGGTATAAAATATAAAAGATTAACTTTAGTTTGTGAAAATTGTAAAGAAGAAAAGTTTATAACTGTAAAACCAGATCAGCTAATACCAGATATTTCATGTAAATGCGGGGGAAGAGTAGTAAAAGAAAGAGAAGAAGATTTAATTGATAATTTAATTGATTTAGCGCATTCTAATAATATTGAAGTATTTGTTGTATCAACAGATACGGCAGAAGGAGCGCAATTTTTAAATTCATTTTATGGAATCGGTGCATTTTTAAGATATAAATAATTATTGAATTTGTAGCATACAACTTCCTTCATATGTTTCAGAAATATATATTTTCATTTTATTTGCTTCAAAAATCGTTTTATCTTCTTTTCCAGACTGTATATGAATTTGTATTTTATTTTTTATCTCATTTTCACATTCTTGTATTGTTGCATTAGCATTATGTGTGTCATTAGGATATGAGATATAACATATAGTATCTTCTATTCCATAAATTGTTGTTTGTTTTCCAACTAATCCATTTCCTTGTGCTATTCCAATACCACAGGTCATTATTTTGTGATTTAATTCTAAAGAATTAGATTCTCTAGTGTCCATAATTAATGCAACCTCCTTAGATTCTTTTAGATTACTCAAAAAACCATCTATGTTATTAGAAGAATTTGAGGAGTAGATATAAATAGCAATAATTAATGCCAATATTGCAAGAACTATAATAATAGCCCACCTAGTTCTTCTTTCCAATTTCATATTACTCCTCTAAATAAATTGCATAACCAATTTCACATTTATCAAATATATCTATTTGTCCAAATGTTGTTGCATCATTTCCATATGTATTTTGGAATGAATATCCACTTGTATCTGTATTGTATTCAAATACATATGTGGGTATTAATCCAAATTCCATTTCACATTCTTCTATTGATTTAATACCAGTTGGGGATGCACATTGAGTTCCACTAAATCTGTATTCCTTTATATTTTTATTTTCTAATTGTGCTTTAACTAAATCTGCACATTTATCCATACTAGTTATTACTCCTGTGTACGCTCCCCTTTCATCTATCACAATATTTATTTGTTCAGTATCTTTTAATGAATATTCAAAAGACTCATAATCACCTATTCCTGTTGTTCCAGTCATTATATTATACACTGCAATAGAACCAATTATTAATATTCCTATAAATAGGATAAATAAAATAACCCAACTTGTCATAACAATTTTTTTTCTAAAAATATGTGCATTTGCTTTTGCAATAGATAAAAATACCATAATAGATAATCCAATCAATATAAAATTAACAATTACTATTAATAATGCAGGTATTACTGGGGTTAATGAATTATCTTCTACCATTGAAGCCCCTATTAATGAATACACAGTTTTTGTTGTTTCTCTACCTGTTGTTTTTATTACTCCTGTTAAACTTCCCCTCCCATTTGGTGATTTTGAAATAACAGAATCTAATCTATCTGCTAATTCATTAAATCTAATTTCTTGTGATTCATATTGTGTATCACTTAAAGGAAGTATATATCCTGCTAGATATTGGTTATATAAAACACCTATTTCATTTAATTCAGATACTAATTCTTCATTAGAGTCATCTACATACCATCTTGCTCTTATTAATCTATTTGTTGTTTTTAATCTTGCTTCTTCTGCATTATCATAAGCTAAGGTTAAACTTTGATTCTGTAATTCTTCAATTGATTCTAATTGTGTTTTTAATTGATGTATTTGTTGTTCAAATTCTCCTTTGAATCTATATGTATCTAATTGATTTTCTAAATCATCTTTTAATAATTTAGCAGAATTATATTTTCCTGCTAATTCTCCATTTACTACTGTTTTTAATGTTTCTTCTGCCCAGTTAAATATTTCTCCTTGTTCTGTTATAAGTTCTTTATATTTTTGATTATATTTTGGATATAAAGTTTTTCCTTCAGAATACCATATTCTATCTTCTGTATTTTCTGATATTAATTTTACTTTTTCATCCTCGTCTTTTAAAGGTACTACTTTTAATTTTAATTCTTTAACTTTCTCTCTTGCTTCTTCTATTACTTCAAAATTTAAAGGAATTTCAGGACAAAAACCAACGCAATCTTTACATTCTAATATATTACCAGTTGGAAGTCTTAGAGAGTTTTTTACTAATGTTTCACCAGCATCTTCTATTTCATCTAATAGACTTTCATATTTATTTAATCTTTCAGCAATATTTGATGAACTTATTCCATCAAATAAAGTCATAATTTCTTTATAACTTTCATCCATCTCATTTTTACCTTTAGAATATTGATGAAACCCTTTTCCTAATACACTAGCATCACAACCCATTTGGTGTGTTGGGTCTATCATATTACACATTAAATTTGCTAATTGTATACATTCTGTTTCTCCAATACACCCTTTATGTCCAGGGAATATTTCTTGATCCATATATGTTACTTTATCACAATATCCTTCTGCATCACTGAAACTTAATGGGGGTGCTTTGTATTGAACACCTTCATGTCTTCCTGCATTAAAATTTATAATATAATTTTTTAGTTCTTCTACTTCTTTTTCTGATGGATAATATAATTTTTTCCAACAATCGCATGCTAAATCTTTAACTTCATTTTTATCTGTTATTAGGTTTCCTTCTTTTAAAATAAAAATAGGATCCTCTTTTATATATACTAATCTGTATTCTATATTATCTATTTCTACAGAAACATAAGTAACATCATCAATTTTTTCATCTTCAAATAAATATTTATTCATATTGAATGCTTCTGCGCTTACTAAACCGGTTAACAGCAAAGCGCCAATTAGTCCAAATAGTAAAATGGTGGGTTTCATAAAGAGATTATACAGAGAAAACTTTATAAAACATATCCCATAGGTTCGTTTAAGATGTGTTTAAAAAAGAAAAAGTGTTTTACAAATAAAGAAGAAAAAGAAAAGGAATTATGGACTAATTGCACTACAATCTAAAGCACTTCCTGCGCTTAATGAGCAAGTACTAGGACAGTTACTGAAATTAATAGCAGTTGTACTATACATTGCTCCAATTAAAGCAGGTCCTAACATTGCAATTACAAATGCCATTATAGCACCTACTAATGCCCATACTGCCCATCCTTGAGATTTTCCTCTCATTTCAGCATTTCCTACTTGTCCACCCGCGTAAATAACTGCAGCTGCAACTACTAATAAAAATCCAATTGGTATTAATAGTTTGTGAATATCACAAGCTAATGCTAAGAATACATTAGTTAAATTATCTATTCCATTTGCAAATGCAAAATTCATTACAAACAACATTCCTAAAATCATTAAAGGAATTGTTTTTATATCTAACATAGTTGTTAAATACAACTTTGCTCTTCTTATTTTATCCATAAATACACCTCTGTTTTAAACATTTTTTTAATAAAACTGTTATTTATTAAGGACAAAAGATATATAAAACTAATTTAAAAAGAAAAAATAGATTAAACTGTATAACATCCACTACAACCTGCCTCTGTTGCTCCAGAACTTAAAGAACATGCTGAACAACAATCCCAATTAACAGTTGCCCCATACATAGCGTCTATTAAAGCAGGACCCATCATAGCAATAACAAAAGCTATTATAGCTCCTACTAATGCCCATACTGCCCATCCTTGAGATTTTCCTCTCATCTCAGCATTTCCTACTTGTCCACCTGCATAAATAACTGCAGCTGCAACTACTAATAAAAATCCAATTGGGATTAATAAAGTTTTAATATCACAAGCTAATGCCATAAATATATATTGTAATGCTTCTATTCCTTCTGCCGCAAATGCAAAATTCATTACAAACAACATTCCTAAAATCATTAAAGGAATTGTTTTTATATCTAACATAGTTGTTAAATACAACTTTGCTCTTCTTATTTTATCCATAAATACACCTCTGTTTTAAACATTTTTTTAATAAAACTGTTATTTATTAAGGACAAAAGATATATAAAACTAATTTAAAAAGAAAAAATAGATTAAACTGTATAACATCCACTACAACCTGCCTCTGTTGCTCCAGAACTTAAAGAACATGCTGAACAACAATCCCAATTAACAGTTGCCCCATACATAGCGTCTATTAAAGCAGGACCCATCATAGCAATAACAAAAGCTATTATAGCTCCTACTAATGCCCATACTGCCCATCCTTGAGATTTTCCTCTCATCTCAGCATTTCCTACTTGTCCACCTGCATAAATAACTGCAGCTGCAACTACTAATAAAAATCCAATTGGGATTAATAAAGTTTTAATATCACAAGCCAAACCAAAGAATATATTTGATAAATTAGTTAAACCTGTTGTAGGAGGAGCTGAAAATACTAAACCTATCGATAAAAATACGCCAAGTCCTGCTAATATAAAAATTTTTTTCATTTTATTACCCCTCAATATTTATGGAGTTATTAATATAAAAATGAATATAAAGATGATTAAGGGGAGCTTCCTACGCTTATTTCTGCATCTATCAATGCTTCAGTACACATTCCTGTTTCTGAACAACTAATCGAAAGCCCAGGTCCTGCACTCATTTTTATCAAAGCGCCTAAGAAAGCTGGTACTATAATTAAGATAACAGCGCCGATTATTGCGCCGATTATACAGGAAATAGCCCATTGTTGCGCTCTTGCTCGTGTTTGCGCATCAAATAATTGCCCACCTGCATAAGCAACTGCTGCTACTGTTACTAATAAGAAAGCTAATGAAGGGATTATACCCATTATTTGATTACATAAAGCTAATAAAATACATTCTAATTCATCAGCTGCAAATACTAATCCCCATAATGAAATAAAAATAAACATACTTGCAAAAACTAGTTTAAAATCTAATTGTGCCATTAGTGAATATATAGGATTTATCTTAGTAATTTTACTCTTTTTATCTGATCTCTTCATTATTATCACTTAAGTTATTTATATGGAATATTTAAAAAGGCTACTTTTTATTTTATCAAAGAAATTGATATCTAAGAGTAAATGTAATCTATTATTTTTGTAAACATTATGTTTATAAACATTATGTTTGTAAACATAGTAGTGGAAGATATAATAAAAAGAAGAACAGAAGATGAAAAAATCAATAATGCAGGAAATTGGTTATTCATATATGGGAGAAGAAAAACAGGCAAAACATTTTATGTTAAAAAGTTTATGAAATGGGATGAATATTTTTTTGTTGCAAAAGATAGTTCAATTATATATAAAAATGAAAACATTACTTTTTCTGAATTTTTTATAATATTTAAATCTTTAATTAATGACAAAACAATAGTTGTGGATGAATTCCATAGACTACCCCCTATTTTTTTAGATTATCTTCATTCGATAGGAACAACCGGAAAATTAATTTTAATTTCTTCTACTTTATGGTTATCTCAAAAATTACTTAAATTGAAATATCCTCTAATTGGGCTTTTTTATGATGTTCCATTTACAATAATTGATGAGAGAGATATTCTTATTAATCTTAAAATAAAAGATAAGATTGAATTTATTGAAACAGCAGTGTATTTAAGAGAACCTATTTTAATTCAACATTATAATCCACCAATAAGAAAATTTCTTACAAAATATTTAATAGACAATAAAATGAGTATACAAGGATTAATTGGGGAGATATTTAGAGAGGAAGATAAACATCTTTCAAAAGTTTATGATGGGATTATGCGTGCTGTTGCTTCTGGAAAAGGAATAAGTTCTGAAATTTCATCATATCTATTTTCGCGTGGGTTAATCAAAAAAGACAATCCAGGATTAATTCAAGGATATCTTAATAATTTAGTTTCTATGGGTATTTTACAAAAAGAAAGTGTTTTTAATAAAAAAAAATTTGTATACTCTCATGTTTCTCCATTTATAGACTTGTTTTTTTATGTTGATGAAAAATATGGATTATTAGAAACACAAGTTTCAGAAAAGTTTATTTCAGATGTTATTGATAAAAAAATACCCTTTCATATAGAATATTTTGTAAAGTTACTTCTCTCTAAAATTTATGGTATGAAACCAGTTAAAATAGAAGAACCAGAAATTGATATCGCTTTAGTTTCTTTTAAAAAAATAAAAGTAGTTGGAGAAGTTAAATGGAAAAAAGTAACTATGGAGGATATCAAGAAGATAGAAGAGAAATTTAGTAAATTTAATGCTGAAAAATTACTTATTGTCAAAAATAAAAAAGGATTAAAATCAGATGTTTTAAAGATTTTTGAAATAAAGGATTTATTAAAAATAAACATACAAGAAGGAAAAAGTAATTAATATTATAGATTGCCAAGAATCTCATATCTGCGTTTCCACTCAGGATTAGTTTCAATTAAATGAAGAATTTCATTTAATTTTTTTTCCATTTCAGCTCTATCTTTAAATACCCAAATGCTTTTTTCTTTCTTTTCCATAATTTATATTCTCTTTATGTCTTTAAAAAACTTATTTGTATTAAAACAATAGTAACATTATTTATTTTTGAAAAAATAATATTCAGAAAAGTATTGGAAAATAATAAATTCAAAAAAGTTGATTGGGTATTTATGCACTTATTCTTTTTTTTGCTTCTTTTACTTTATCTGTTTTATTCATAGAGTCTAATCTATTTATAATATAAGTCCATAATTCTCTTTTTTGTTTGTCTGCATAAGGTTTTGCATATTCATCAGCAACTACAAAACCTCCCCATGCAGAGTGAACAAACATTGCTTTTGCATCCATAAGAAAGGTATTAGCATAATCCTCACTCATATTTGCTCCCATTTTATAAGTTGTTGATACATAATCAATATATCCGAATTGATATTCAAAAGTTTGATTAAGCTGTTCTTCTTTGAATATAATTATGTTTGTTAAAGTATCTCCTTTTTCATCATATTCATCTGATGTTTTTGGATTAAATCTCTTTTTATATCTAGATTCTAACGTATCAATTAAATCAAGAGTTTTTTCTTTATTTGTTAAAGCTCCTCCTATATATGCTTCCATTACGTATTCACAAGCTAATTTAATAAAAGTAGTATCATTTGTTGTTTGAGTTATTTTCATAATTTCATCTATATATTTTGCAAATTCTTTGTTAAGTAGGTTTTTATGTTCTTCTTTTGTTTCTTCAAGATATTCTTTATTTTTTTCTATTTTTTCTAATTCTGAGGTATATAATGTTATTGCTATGTCTAAATTTTTTGGATCTTTTAGTTTTTTTAATATGTTATTTAAATTTGTAATTGTTTCTGTAATACTTCCTGCATTGATTACTCCTTCTGTTCTTCTTCTTTCTGCTTCTAAATTTACCTCGTTTAGTCTTGGCATATATTTAACCTCAATTCATGAATTTTTCTATTGCTTTATTCATACATTCATTATATTTTTCTTCATAATCTAATTTAAAAGTTGTTGTTAATATTTTATAAGCTCTTGCTGCACTTTCATAAATTTCTCTTTTTTCACATTCTTGTGCAAAAAGTAAGTAAATTTCTGGAACTAGTGGGGAATCTGTTTCATGTATTTTATTTTCAAATAAAAATTCTAATAGATCGAATCCTAATTCTGTATTTATTAATAATTTTATAATTTCAAATGTTTTTTCATAATCTGCTTTTTCAAAATCTACTGCTAATAATCCTTGTATTTTTAATTCATATGCAGAGTATAATTCATTTTGGTATTCTACTGGTTCATATGTTACATCTTCTCTTTTATATAATTGTGATTGGAGAGATTTAGAAAGTAATGGAGATATTCCTAATGTTAAGAAAAAGATTGTATTTCTAAATGTTTTAGATCTTTGAATAGAACTAATGAAACCATATTTAATATTTTCTTTGTGTTTCATGTTATATTTTAGTGTTTTCTTGGTTTAAAAGGTTTTCTATTCTATATATTTAAGAAAATTGGTTAAATAAGACTATAATTCCTGTAAGTATAATGGGCATTATACTTTGATATATGAATAAGGTATGTTTATATACCTTTTCATCACACTAATGTCAGACGAAAAGCTTTTTTAAGAGGTTTTTTAGATGTAAAAACGTATACTATAGTATATGAACGTATGTTTTATTATACGATTTTTATGCACTTTTTTAAGAATATAACATTTGTTTGTGCTAATATAATACACAATAAAAGAGTAAATGTTGCTGGTTGTACTGGCAATAGACTAGTGAACGAATATAGTATCTATAATTACAATATTTGTATGTATTTTAGTATATTTTGATATTTTTTTATTTTTAAAATAACCGAAAAATTTTAATACTTGAAGAGTATTATATATATGGTGATATTATGGAAATAAGAAAAACTTATCTTATAAAAAATGGAGCATTAAAAATAGATAAATTAGTTGAAGTTATTGGCAAAGAATTAAACAAAGATTCATTCGACAAGGAAATAAAGAAATTTGATGATGAAATTAGGATACATAGTAATGAAGCGTTACATAAAATAAAAGGGAGATATACATTCTCAAAAGAAGATAAGGATTTAGAAGCACATATATCTATCAAAAGTAAACGGAGTGAGTTAGTAAATGTTGTTTTTGGTCTTATCTGTTTGAGTATGGTGTATTGTTTGTTTGTAAGGTATTATATTTCAATAATCTCTGGTTTATTTGGAATAGTGATATTTTGGCTCATACTGGAACATTTAGAAAAAACAGCTCAAAAGGAATTAGCTTCATCATTAAGAGACACATTAGAAAGAGCATGTAAAAAAGTAGAACTAAAAATAGATTAAAACCTATTTTTCTTTTTTAAATTGTAGCTAGAATATTGAAAATTTAAGTTTTAAAACAACCGAAAACTTTTAATGGTTGTATAGTTAAATAAAGTTAAGGTGATAGTTATGACTACTGTGTCAATAAGTATTGATTCAAATATTTATAAAAAAGTACAAGAATATAAATTAGATATTGAAGATATTTTAGAAGAAATTGTAAATTCTAAAGGATTACAATTACTTTCATTAAGAAAAGCAGAAAAGGAAGGCTGGGATAATGCAGAAGAGTTATTCAAACTTTAAACAGGAGATATAGTTATTGTTGAACTTTCTTTTCCATCTATTTCCGGATCAAAATTAAGACCTGCACTTATTATAAACTCCCAAAATTTAAGTTCAAGAGATGTTATTTTATTAAAAATTACATCTCATTATAAGAATACTGAAAAAAACTTATTTGTGCCTGTATGTATTGATGATACTGAGAATAGATCTTTACTTAAAGATAGTTATGTTCAAACTGATTTTATTTTAACTTTAGATAGTATCTTAATAAATAAAAAAATAGATAAAATAAAAGATGAAAAACTAGAAGAAGTTAAAAATAAATTAAAAATAATATTTAATTTATAAACTAAAGAATTAAGAACTTTCAAATAATACCGGAACTTTGACAATACTGACTAACCGAAAAATTTTAATACCCAGAAGTTTATAAATATTATATGCAAAAAGGATTTATGCCAGAACCAAAATACCAAAGTCTTACTGATACAAGATCATTTAATTTAGAGGCTTCTAAACCAGAAATAGATTTAGGCGCTATTCCTTCTAAAACAGAACCAAAGAAAATAGAAGAATCTAAAGGCATATTTTGTAGATTTTCAACTAATCTTAAACAAGCAGTTGTTTATGTATCAACAGCAATTATTATCGCATTTTCAATCCCAACTGCGCAAGCAGCTGAATTACCAAGGGATGAAATTCCCTCTCTTGTGGAAGATGAAAATTCAAAATCAAGAGAAAGACCTTTTGAAACAGCAACAGCAGAAGCAGATACTTATGAATGTTCATTAACAAATGTAAAACTTATTTATTATTCAATGGAAGAACCACCAGAAACTACTTATTATGAAGATATTCCTTTTGCTTATCAAGATTCTTCAGGAACTTTAATAGATCAATATGCTTTTGAAGATACAACAGGTTCTTACCCTTCATTTTTTGCAGACACAATTGCATCAGTAAATCCAGTAGGAACCCCTGGATTTTATGAGATATTATTTAGATATCGACATAAAAATTTATCTGAAATAGAAACAGAAATGGATTCAATCAATACTTCTCATGGAGGAGGCGTAACAATGGAAATCACAATAAATGATTCAACTTCTATTGAATGGTTAAGAGTAACAAATGTAAAATGGGATGATCAAGACACCATTACAGGAGAATTATTTTTTCCTAGGTGCAGAGGACCTCCAGAGTATTATTGGGTTGATATCACACCAGAAAATCCTTCAAGGACTTTTGATGATGACTTTTTGATTTTAGATGTTCCTTTTGCATGGGGAGGAGTTAATCCTACAGGGTCTAGATTTAGATTTTATGTTAACTTAAATTATACCAGGGACTTAGTAAGTTCTGTAGGAATATCAGAAAACCAAAACAAAGAAGAAATTAAAGGCGCTTTAAGGCCTTATCCAAATCCAACAAATAATAGTTTTTCATTAGCTTTAGATAATAAATATGAAAATGCAGATGTTAAAATTTATGATAATAATGGGAGATTAATAAAAGAAATAAATGGATTTTCACAAGGACAAAGTATAGATTTAAGAGAATATGTAAATCCAACAGGGATATATTTAATTTCTGTTTTTGATTCAAATACCGATGAATTAATTGGAAAAACAAAAGTAACTTATATGAAATAATTTTTTATTTTTTAAATTTTATTTTATTTATTAGCTAGTTGGAGTAACACAATAAATATCATCAATTGTTGTTATTTTAATATCACAAGGTTCAACAGTTCCATCAGCATTAACATATTTACAAATTAGGTTTACTAAACTATCTTCACTTGATGTACGTATTATTTCATAATCAATAAAATCTGATTCACCAAGATTTTTTGATTTTGCAGTTATTTTTAAGCATTTGCCTGCGTCTGCACCAGTTATTAAAACTGGATACTGTCTTATAAATATCTTACTATCTCCTTCTTCAACAGAACAATCTACTTCATTTAGAATTGTTAAATTTCCTCCAATATGGAATTGATCTTCGGGGGATATAGTTCTACCAACAAAATAACTTATATTCGAATTATCAAATATTGTTTTTGAATTACTAGCAGATGTTCTTATCTCTAATGGGGGATAACTGATATCTGATTCTTCAAAACCCAAATAACTATTTTCTATTTTTGTTTTTGTGTTATTACTGAGCCTAAGTGAATATAATTTTGAATTTAATATTTTTAAGTTATATTCTTCATCTGAATCAAGTGAATCTCTGCTTAAATAAGATTCAAATATCTGTCTTATTCCTGTTTGTTCTACATTTTTAAAAATAACTTGATATGAATCATCATTTGAAGTTATATTTGCACTTTCTACCCTGTCTGCTTCTGTGTCTATGTTATTAACATAAACATTTGGAATAGTATTTTTTGGTATATAAATAATTTGTATATTTTCTATATTTGTATTGTTAAATGTTGTTTGTGAATTATCTCTAATAGTTAATTCTCTTGTTGTTTCAGGATTAATTATACTATTTCTAAATTCTACTTTTGAATTTCTTAGAATATAAATACGTTCATCTGGAGCAATAAAACAATCTTCAAAAATTACTTTTCCTGAACAATTAACTTCAAATTCTCTTGTTTTAGAAGTTTTAATTCCAATTTCATTTGTTTCACCTTTGAATATACTTTTATTAATCAGATCAATATTTTTAATTAATATATTTTGTTTATTGTTTATACTTAATGCATATCCAAGTTCTGCTGGCCAAGTTTCATAATTGTCCTCCCCATTTACTCTATAATTGCACCCTTCAATCTCAATATTATTCGCGCCTATTTCCAAGCATGTTTCTGCGCTTGACAAGTTGGCAGTTATAACATATTTTTTAGGCGCACCTGTTGTTCCGTCTATCCAAGTAAATGGTAATGTAGAAGTAGTACAGTTTCCAATTGCTGTGTATGTTTCTCCATTAAAATCAAAAGTAGCGCCGTGTGCTAAAGGTGTTGATAAACTTTCAACATGTGCGCAGACATTTGCGCTAGTGCTTGGGCATTTGTTGGTACATCCTGTTGCGCCTGTATCATTCCAAACACTCCCTGAAGGCATAAGAGTACATGTATTATCTACTCCTGCGCTTGTAAGTTCAGCAGAAACAATATCATAGTCTGTATTATCACACATATAATTATTATTTATTTGAGTTCCATCAATGTTATAATCTAACCATATTCCTCCATAATTATTAATTAAAATATTATCTTCAACTAAACAATTTTGAGAATCTGCTATTTCAATACCTATTCCGGAATTGTCTATTAAAGTATTATTTAGTATTTTTCCTTCATCCGCACCATTAACGAAATCTATACCTACAGTTTCAAAGTTTTGAATTATACAATTTTTTACAGTTACATTTGTTCCACTTAAAACATCATTATAAATAGCAGTTAATGCACCTACTCCATTTAAAATACTCCCATTACAATCTAGAATAATATTTGGGGCGTTTATTCTTAATCCAATATCCCTCGAAATATCATAAGTACTTCTACATAAGGTTACATCTTGATTTACAAAATAATTTTCACCAGAGATTTCAATATTTTGTATTGAATCTCCATCTAGGTTAAATGTGCCTGGATCATTTAAGTTTACACAACCCGAAGCAAATAATAAGCATGAATTACTACAATCCGATATTGAACCTGAAATATATTTTCTACCAGTTCCGCAGTAATTGTCTGTTACTATACTACCAATAGGATTTAAACTTAGATAAATATCATAATCACCAGTATTTGAGCATAGGTCATTGTCGTATATATATTGATTTACAATAGGCATAATATTAGATGTGTAAATACCAAATTGGTTATTTATAATAGTATTTTTATAAATACTATTTTGACCAGATATTAAAAATAATAAATATATACCATTTGTATTTCTTTCAATTGTATTATCATAAATATCATAATTAGCTGCTGAAGATAAGTGTATTCCATTTATATTATTAGTAATTGTATTGTTATGAACTTTTACTATTGCACTTCCAGGCCAAATTAATTCCATCCCATTATTTGAATCAGTTATGAAATTATTTTTAATTTCAGATTCGCCTATCCCACTACCTGAATTTAATACTCTTAAACCAGTAAGTTGATTATTTGAGAATTTATTATTTTTTATAAGTATATTACGAGTAATTTGTGTATCTATCCCTCTATTATTTGATTCTAATTGATTATCTAAAACTTGTAAATTAAGTAGCGTCCCCCCTCCAGTTCCACTTGTTCCTATTCCAGTATCAAAATTTTTAATATGGCAATTTTTTATTATTGAATTATCATAGCCATTAATAAAAATTCCTGTTCCTTGTTTAGGAATGTCACTTATTAATAATGAAGAATTACAGTCTAGCGTAATGCTATTTGCAGTAAAATATAATCTAGAACTCAATATGTATTCATTTTCACAAAGTGTAATACTTTCTAAAATATCAAATCTGTTTGCGTCTGAATTAAATTCTATTCTTCCAGCATAAGTTGAAGGGTCATTTAAATTAACACATCCTGTGTATTCATCATTACAAGGAATATCACAAAAACCAATTATTGATGAATCACATGTAACTTCAGAATTTGTTAATGTACTCCAACACCCCGTATCTTCTATAATTACATTTTCATAAGAATTATCGCAAATTATATCTGAATTAAAAGTATTTGGTACACCCCCTGGATTATTACAAATATGTAAAACCAAACCATTTTGATTATTAATTATTTTATTATTTGAAAATGAGTTTCCATAGCCTCCGGGTGCCATCTCATCGTCACCTATAATTATGCCTGTTTGTGTATTCTCATAAATAATATTGTCAGATAGAATATTATTATTTGAATTTTGTATCCTAATACCAGTTCCCCCTTCAGATATTTTATTACCTATGATATTATGTGTTTTTCCTTCTTTTAGATATATTGCAGTATTCTGCATTTTATCAAAATGATTATTTAATATACTATTTTCCGTTCCTTTTTCAATAATTACTCCATTATCATATTCCTCAAATTTACAATTTTCTAATGTTATTCCAATCTTATCATTTATTTTAATAGCAGTGCCATAATATCCATTTCCATTAATTATAGTATCATCTTCGCATGTTATGGTAATATAATCATCAGTTACTTGAATATATCCAGAACCAGTGTCTCTTCCATTCCAATTTCCTGAACAAATAACTGTATCTCTGTCTATTAACCAAGGTCCAGAAATGGGAGGAACAGAACATTCTTCTAAATCTTCTTCTGTTATTTCAACAATTACAAATCCTTCGTCTGTTAATATACCTAATGAACCTGCAGCAATAGGTCCAGAAATGTCTCCATTTATTTCTAAAATAATTTCTCCTGTATCTGGATCTACGATATAAACTTCTCCTAATGCGCCTGCATATACGTATTTTCCATTAGAATCTAAACTAATCAATCCAGGTCTGTTTATAAAATCAACTTGTGCACCACCAACTTGTGTTTTTAAAATTCTATTATTTGCTAAGACAAATATAGAATTATCAAAATGTGTGAATTTTGATCCAAATCCCGAAGGACCAATATTTGTAGGTTCAGTATAAGTTAAAGTCCCTGAAGGAGAATCTATTATTGAAATTCCATTTACACATGGTGCACCAATATACAATTTACTATTAAAATAATAAGGAACTCCAGGACACCCCGGTCCTCCAGAATATGTTTGTCTATACCAAAAATCATAATCTGCATTAAATTTTAATGCATTCAGATCATCAAAACTTCCAGAGCTGGAAAATGGAGAATTATAACAAAAAACATTATGTGAGTAGATAGTTCCACCTTGTGGATAATTCCCAACTCCAAAACAAATTTTTCCATCTATAATATGTGCGTTATTAAAAATATAATAACTTCCTAGAGGAGCAACAAAAGAATAATGAGGTCCAGGATTATAAGGATCAATAGTTATAGATTTCAAACCTGAAACTATATTATTGCCTTTTATTAAAAATGCGCCAATTGGATGTATAGTTGTTAAAATATCTTCTTTTCCATCTCCATCGTAATCACCAATGTCAATACTTGTAAATTCATATGTTGTTCCAGAAGGAAAAATAAATTTAGCAGCATATTTTTTATTAATATCATTCCTGCTTTGGACAAAACTTCCGTCATTCTTAATATAATAAATTGCATTTTTAGACATTACAACATAATCTCCGTTTATATCTCCAATTTTTATATCTGTTAAATCTGAAACCCCATAAAAGGAAGTTATACTTATCATAGATGCTAAATCTCTTTCTGAATATGAAGGATCAAAAACAACTGTTTCTAAAGGATTTAAATGTATAATAGATTGAATTTCAATATGTGATGTAAGTTCATCATCTGTTTTTATAATAACTGCGTGTTCTGTATCTTTCATATCTGTCCAGTCAAAATGATACATCTCATTATCTGAGAAATAAGAAAATGAAAATGAAGGAGATGAAACTTCTAAATAGTCAAAATTCAATTCATAATTGTCTGTTTTAAAAACAACTGGTTTATCTGCAGTAATAGATATTTCTTTATTTAAACTATTTATGTTAGTTGTATTAATGTCAAAGGTCAAGGACAAAGTAATATTTTTTTCGATGTTTTCTTTATTTTCAACAATTATTGTTTGTTTAACTTTTTTACTTTCAAATGTGGGTGTATTACTTATAGTAAGAATATTAGAAGTTCTTTTTTCAAAAAAAGAGTTTATTGTTACTGAATTTAAGTCAATATTATTATGTGTTTCATTAGAATATATTGAATTTAGTTTTAGTGGTCTAGTCGATTTTATATCTAATGACATCCCAAGAAATCCTTTAGTTTCTTCTAAATCTGGAGTTAATTCAATTTTAGCTATTTTTTTATCATTAGATATGAAAACAGAATCCTGGCTTTCTTCACCAACAACCATTCCAACTAAATCAATATGTTCATAAGTCAAAGACTCTTGTAATTTGGGTATTTCACCAGTTTCTATACATCCTAAAAGTATAAATAGACAAAACGCAATAAATATTATTTTCTTCATATACATATTAAATAAAGAGAACTTTAAAAATATTGTTATTAAACATCAAGAAGAACCTGTATGGCCCATTTATCAAATTTAGGATTTTTAACTTCTAATAAATGGTATGTAACAGCTTTAACTGAAGTTTTTGGTCTTGTAGAATCCCCATAAATATTGGCTTTAACAATGTTTTCATCTAATTCTAATATTTTTATTTTTTTGAATGTCATTTCATTAATATCCATTTCAGTAAGAATTTCAGATAAAAATCGTACAACTAATTCTTCTCTATTTTTTGCCTGAACTTCTATTTCTATTTTATGAGTATGTGTTTTAGAAAATCCAACAGTTTCAAATAATGCTAAAGCTGCGTTTGATAATGCTTCTTCAAAAGAAGAGCCATAGGCCTTAAATAAAATATCTGCAGTATGTTCTAAAAATTCGTATTTTTCCATATTTATGCCTGAACATCTACATTTGTGCCTACTGCTTGTCCTGGTAATCCTTTGTTAAATTTAGCTAAAACTGCACCTTTATTTCCATGTGCTTTTGTTACTTTTCCAATTATTTCTTTTCCAGTGCTAGTTTTCCAAACTACTCTTTTACCAGTCAAAGTGGAAGCTTTTTCCTTTGATTCAATTCCATCTATTTCAATTACAAATTGATCTGTATATTCTGTTTTTCTTCCTCTTCTGTAATTTATTATTTTTCCTTTCATAAGTATCCCTCCTAAAAAGAGTATTACTTATTTAAAAGCGTTTATATTAAAAAGGTATTTATATGTTTATTCAAGATCCAATAACTGAAAAAATGAAGCCAATAATGGCTCAAATTGCTGATGAGATTAAAAAATCCTCAAAAATTATTATTAGATATCATAATGATGCAGATGGCATTACAGGAGCACTAGCTATTTATTTAGCATTAAAACCTAAACGGATTTTAAATTATCAAAATAGAGGAGTAACATATGAACCTAGTGATGCATTAAGTGATATACGAAATTTACAATATGAAGAAGCACCTTTAATTATTTTAACTGATTTTTCAACTAATTCTGAAAGTAGAGAAGCAAGACAATTAATCAAAAAATCAGGAATTCCTTTAATTATAATAGACCATCATCCAATAGAAGAACAGATTAAAAAAGAAGCTGATATTTATTTATCTCCCTGGGAAATAGGAGGAGACTCATTTTATACTGCTGGTTGGATGTGTTGTGAGATAGCAAAATTATTAGGATTAAACACTGAAAAAGCAGAAGAATTAAGTAAAATAGCATTAACAGGAGATAAAAGTATACATTATGATCCAGAAGAAAAGGATAAAGAAAAATCAATTGTTTTAGATTATATTGGGATTTATTCTAAATTTCCAAATACATTGGAATTTTATGAATCTGTTTTAAATGATAGAATATTATTTACTTCTATTTCTTCACAAGCAATGGAAAAATTAGAAGAAATAGCAAGAGTTGCTGATAAATTTTCAAGTATTAAAAAAATAAATTTTTCAAATAGAGAAATTAAAATTGTAATCTTACAATTAGATAAGATTGTTAAAACATTTAGTTTTCCATCTAAATCAAAAGCTACAGGAGCTGTTTTTGATAAATACAATGAAGACACTCCCTTTGTTTTAATCGGATATGGTCAAAAATTAATTACAATTAGATCAAATTTACAAGCACAGGAGATTGGTTTTGGTTCTGACATTATTGTAAAAAAAATAAAGGAAAATCTGTCTGATTTAATTTTAAGTGGGGGGGGACATCCAGGTGCTTCTGCAATGAAGATACAGTCAAATAGTGCTAAAATAATAGTCAATGAAATTTTAAAATTGAGTTGAAAAAATGTTGTTGTGAGAATTTAAAGCCAAAGCCAAAATCCTATGACTCTAGATTGCAACTAAAACCTATCTGCACGTTCAGCCACTTCCTTACAGATAGTCAAAGCAATCTGGCGAAATCTTCATCTCACGACATATATATTATGTATCTAAAAGTATATAATACTTTGTTCTTTTTATAAAATGGGGTTTTGTGTTTGTAAAAAATTGCGTCTATTTTATAAACATTTATACATTTAAAATATCTTTAAATGGGGCTATAGCGTAACTTGGTAGCGTAGCAGGCTCCAGGTTTTATCAAACTATCTATAGTTTGTTAAGAGTGAGCTACGTAAGAAACCTGCGGGTCGGGGTTCAATGACCTTTTTCTTTCTTTTAAGAAAAGAAAGAAAAACCTCAACGAAAAAGGAAGAAAATAGGTATCTTTCTCTTGAATAAGAAAGAGGAGTGAATAAATCCCCGTGGCCCCATTTTAACCTTTTTCTTTCTTTAAAAAGAAAAGAAAAACCTTGTAAAAAGAAAAACGTAATCAAAAAATAAGAAAAAGTTTAATCAAAAGAAAAAATTATACTTTTTTAAAACTAGTTTCTTCTGAGATTAAATCATCAATTATCTCAATTAATTTATCTATTTTTATACGTTTTTGTTCTTCAGTATTTCTATCTCTTATAGTTACTGTATTATCCTTTAAAGTATCAAAATCAACTGTAATACAAAAGGGTATTCCTTGTTCTGCAGCACGTAGATATCTTCTACCTATACTTCCAGATTCATCATAAACACATACAAAATGTTTTGATAATTTTTCATAAATGTTTTGTGCTAATTCAGGTAATCCTTCTTTTTTAACTAATGGATAAATCGCAGTTTTTATAGGTGCCATTAAATATGGGATTTTAAACATAGTTTTTCCATTTTCTTTATCTTCTTTTGAATAAAATAAATCTAATAATGCAAAAACAGGCCTATCAGTTCCAAATGCAATTTCTAAAATGTGGGGAATTTCTTTTTTTCCTGTTTTCTCATTTAATATTTCAAAAGATTTTCCAGATTTTTGCATATGTTGTTTTAAATCATAATTTGTTCTATCATGAATTCCGCAAACTTCTTCCCAATTAAATGATTTAAGGTTTATTTCAATATCCCATGCATCATCAGCATAAAATGCTTTTTCATCATTTCTATGTTGTCTTACTCTGATATTTTCTTTAGGAATTCCAAAAGATAAAAATAATTCATAAGCCGAATAAACTGTCCAAGCATATGCTTTGTTTTTAAACATTTTTTTTGTTATTGCGTCTGACATTTTGATTTCAAAAGGATCTTTTTTATTTAATTGATTTTCAGCAGACCATAAAAAGATATTATTATTTTTTATTTTATCAAATTTTTCAAATTCATTTTTGTCAAAAATAATTAATTGTGCTTCTGCTTGTGTAAATTCTCTCATTCTTAAAATATGTTGTCGTGGAGAAATTTCATTTCTAAATGCTTTTCCAATTTGAAAAACACCAAATGGAATTTTATTTCTAAAAAATGTTACATATCTATTAAATGGCAAATAAGTTGTTGTAGCTGTTTCAGGTCTATTATATGCTTCTAAATCTAAACCAACCGTAGTTTTCATCATTAGTTCATGAGATAATATTTCCATTTTAAAATTTCCTTTACATGATGAACATTTTAATTTTCCTTCTTTTATTAAAGGAAGTATATCATTAATAGTATGTCCTTGGTTAGGTAATTGTTCTTCTAAAAGTTTATCAGCTCTATAACTTGCGTTGCATTTTGAACAAAAAATAATTGAATCTGTAAACCCATCTAAATGCCCTGATGCCTCCCAAACTATTTTTGGCATTATAATTGGACACTCGACTTCCCAAAATTCATTTTTAATAAAAAATTCTCTTATTTTATTCTCAATATTATTTTTCAATAATTTGCCTAATGGTGCGTAAGTATAAAATCCAGATAACCCATTATATATCTCTGGTTCTGGTCCCCAAACATATCCTTTATCTTGTAAAAATGATATTAATTCTGTTAAATGTTTTGAATTTGCCATACTTTTCTTTTAAATGAAATATATTTAAATCATTCTGCAAGTTTAGGAATATTTAAAAAGGTTATTTGTTTGATTTAAGCATATTTTTGGGGGGTATGTTAATATGAATAAGATTTTTTTAGTATCATTAATAGTATGTTTATTTTTAGGAGGATTGAGTTTTGCCGATTGTTTTGAGGATGATGGAACCTGCGGAGGTATGTGTCCATATACTGATGGTGCTGATTGTTACGAAGACGATGCCTGTGGGATATGGTGTGATCCTTTCCCCCCACCACCATGCTGGTGGGATGAGGAGGGATCATTATGTCCCGAATCAGGCTGTGATTTTACTGATGGTGGAGGCTGTTATGCTGATGACTGGTGCAATTCTTGTGAAGAACCACCAGAACCAGACCCTTGTGAAGAATTATTCTGCGGAGATGCGTCTTGTGATACTATGTGTGCTGAATCTTGTGATTCTTGTCCTGAAGATTGTAGTGTATGTCCAACATGTGAAGGAGAATATATTGAGAATTGTGGTTCTCTAAGTGAAGGGTTGTGTGATTCATCCTATTTTCAATTTATCGGAATTGGGGCTTATGGAAATCTTTATGCTACTTGTACCTGGATTTTGGTAGAAGAAGAAGGAACTTGCGATTTTGATGATGAGATGAGTTATTGTTATGTTCCTGAAGAGTCATGTGTCAATTTAACTGATTCAGACACTTATGCTGGGAAAATAACAGGAAACATGACTGCTGGATTCACAGTGCTTGACTCAATCACGCTTTGTGAGGATACCTACGAATTTGGAAATGTAAACGCATTAACCATCGGCGCAAATGATGTGGTTATTGACTGTAATAACTCAATAATCAGCAGCAGTACTGGTGATTGCTGTTATAAAGGGATTTATAATAATGGATATACTGGCATGACTGTTAGTAATTGTAATATTATTGATTATTATTATGGTGCACAACTGAAAGCAGGGTCAGATAATTCTTCTTTGGTAAACAATACATTCACAAATAATCTGTTTCCGCTTTCCTTATACTCAAATAACACAGATGTTTTAAATAACACTTTTGGAGCGCCAGAATATTATACTAATATTGAGATTAGGGACAATATATCCGGAACATTTGTCGCATATAATGATTTTGTTAGCGGTACAGGCGGCATAATGTTTTACCGCGCTTTTGGAAACACAGTAATAAATAACACATTTTCAAACTTAACGGGAGCGCCTGTTTATTTGGCTGCTGAAAATGGCGAATACCAATGCAATAATATCATTGCAAACAACACTGGCGAAGGCGGCTTGCCTATTATTTTTTCCAACGAAACAATAATCCTTGAAGACCAAACAATCTCAGAATTATTCTTATGCAATGCAGATGATTCATTTATTAATAATGTAACAGTCATTGGCTCTCTTATTAATGGGTATTATATTAGCGCCATATACCTATTATGGACTGACAATGCCACAATAACAAACTGCAACAGTTCAAATAATGTTAATGGCATCTCATTTGAAACAAGCCATAATAATACAATTTACAATTCAACTTTCAATTATAACTTTTATTCAGGTATACAGTTGTATGAATCTAATGGTAATAATATAACCCAATCAATTGCAAATAATAATAGTGATGGAGAAGAGAATGGTTATGGATTATACATGTATGGCAGTCCAAATAACACCGTAACTTCATGCACTTTCAATTATAATCTTTATGAAGGCATTTATATTGATGAAGGGTCGGATGATAATGAATTTGAAGACAATAGTGTTTGTTTTAATAACGTGGCAGAAGAAGAGGGAGTATACGACATATCTGATTTGTTATATCCTAACAATAATTGGCTTTCAACAAATTACCAGACATCCGATCCTGCTAATTCAACATATTTTAATCAGACTGGGACTTGTGGAGGAGAAGAAGTTTCTTGCGGTGACACAATAACCGAAGATTTGACATTAACCGAAAACTTGGTTTCATGCGAAGGAACAGGATTAATAATCGGCGCGGACAACATTACACTTGACTGTGCCGGCGAGAAAATATCAGGGCAGAACAATGACAATGGAATTCTTATAGACGGGCGCAATAATATAACAATAAAGAATTGCACAATAGAATCATTTTCAACAGGAATTAATGTCACTGGAAATTCAGATTATGGTTTAATACAGAATAATATAATTAAAGACAATACAAATGACGGCATCACAATACGTATTGGTATCAATTATACTGTTTTTGATAATTCTCTTTTGTCAAACGGCGGCAGAGGAGTTTATGTGCGCGACAGCAGTTTCATTTCTTTAATGAATAATAATGCTTCATTCAATACTGGTGACGGCCTTGAAATTGAAGGTGGATTCGGAAATGATATGATAAACAATACAGCAATGAACAACACGGCCTATGGTATGCATACATGCAGCAATTCGGGCGGTCTTTTTGCAAATAATACTGCAATCGGAAACAATTACGGTTTTCATTTGTCTTCTGTTTCATCAACAACATTTGAAAATAATACTGCAATAGTGAATAATTATGGTTTCCACATAGTTGGAAGCACTGATTGTGAATTTATAAACAACACAGCAAGTTATAATACCAATAAAGGATTTTTATTATCATTGAACAGTAATGGAAATACTTTAATTGATAATACTGCCTGCGGCAATTTAGGCAAAGATATAGAGGATGAGGATTACCCTGAGAATAATTGGTCAAATACTAATTATACAACTTCCACCCCAGACAATTCAACATATTTTGACAGGTTTGCAACTTGCGGCGTATGCCTGCTTGAGCCTTCTTGTGATGATGTTTGCGGTGAGATACAAATTTCCGAATATTCAGTTTCGCATTCACCAATATTTATAGGTGAAAGAAATTGCAATAATTCAGTATATATGCTTCATGCAATGGTGGGTGATGGAAATCTGGAGCAGATTTTAATTGATGGACAATTAATTGAATATGCTAATTTTAACACATCTGAAAATTATTTTGTGTTCTGTATAAATTTTACCCTCCTGGGCGGCTCAGATAATGCTACATTTTATATTGCAGAATCAACAGAACTTACTTGTGATGCATTAGAAGGAATGGGATTAGCGTGTTATGTAGAACATCCAGTGCCTGTTTTTGAAGGGAATGGCGATGGAAATAATTTCGCAGTAAACGATATTTTCAATGATACATTTGGAATAATTGTCGGCCCAAACTATGCAGACCCGCCATACTTGAATCATCAATTTGGTTCAGAGCAGGTAACCGGCTACACATTAGGTGGCGATAGCTGTTATTCCAATGATGAATGTACGGACGTATGTGAAGAAGAACCTGAACCTTCTTTACCAATCAACGTCACTCTAACATACCCTGATAATGAAGCAATAATTGAAACAAACTCAACAACCCTAAATTATACTGTTAACATTGAAGCAAACTGCACTGTTTACCATAACAAAACAGGCTGGGGCGCTGACTGTGCAACAAATAATACAGAAGGCGCATCTTGTGAAATTGATGTATTGGAAAACGGGGTTTATGAATGGAATGTTTATTGTGTTGACTCTTCAAATGCATCAAACAATGCCTGGGGTGAAACAAACTGGACATTCACGGTTAATGTGACAGGTCCAGAAGAACCAGTAAACGTAACCTTAGTTTATCCAACAGATTCTGAAACACTGGACACAAACGCGACCACGCTAAATTACACCGTAAACATCGAAAGCAACTGCACTGTTTACCATAACATTTCCGGCAGCTGGACAGGCGACTGCGCTACGAATGAAACAACCGGCGATTCGTGCACTGTCGAGCCATTAGCTAATGGTGTTTATATCTGGAATGTCTATTGCATTGGCGCAGCAAACGCCTCAAACAATGCCTGGGGTGACGAAACGAACTGGACCTTCACCATCAATTACACTGCGCCCACGCCCTATTCCGGCTGCGTCGACTTGCTGAACGAGAGCACTTACCAGGGGTTAGTGGCAAATGTCAGTGGGCCGGACGGGATCTTGTACGTTAACGGCAATGTTACCTTATGTACTGACACCTATGAACTTAATGCTGGTTCCGGCCAAGCTGCGCTTTTCTTCAATTGCACCCACTGCTACCTGGAGTGTAATGGTTCTATCATTAATGGAACAGATGATGACGGGGATGGTATCACTATCAACAGCAAGGAGTTTGTCAACATCTCCAATTGCCAAGTGGTTGATTACGCGACTGGTATTTCCCTCGTCTCCAGCTCCAACAACACCCTCACTAACAACACCGCCAGCTCCAATGAAGACACAGGAATCTACCTCACCTCCAGCTCCAACACACTTACCAACAACACAGCCTCCTCCAACAACGGCTACGGCATCCTCCTCGACTCCAGCTCTAACAATACCCTCACCAACAACACCGTCACCTTTAACATCTGGGACGGCATCTACCTATGGTCCAGCTCTAACAATACCCTCTCCAACAACACAGCCTCCAACAACAATGTCGGCATCTACCTTTCCTCCAGCTCCAACAACACTCTCACCAGCAACACAGCCAGTTCTAACGATTTCGGCATCTACCTCTACTCCAGTTCCAACAACACTCTCACCAGCAACAACGCTTCCGAAAATACAGAAGGTATCTTCCTCGAACTCAGTTCCAATAACACCCTCACCAATAATACTGCACCCAACAACTGGGCAGGCATCTTTCTAGATTCTAACTCCAACAGCAATACCCTTACCAACAATACCGCATGTGAAAACTCAGATAGGGACATTTACCTATCTTCTAACTCCAATAATAATGAAGGCGACAACATCTGTAACATCCTGTTTGATGACGACAGTAACACCTTGCTTACCTGTAATCACGACTGCTCTTACGTCCCGTCCACCTGCGTTAACCTTTCAGACAATTCAACTTGGGGTAGCAGGGTTTACACTGTTGGCCCTGATGAGCTCGACATGTTTCTATTAGATGAAGGAGAACTGTATAGTATATATTATGTCATAAACGAAAGTGTATCTCTTTGTTTTGATGAATATGTTGATATGCCTTTAGTTGTGAATGTGTCAGATGTTTACATTGACTGTAATGGTTCAACATTACTCGGTAATGGAACTGGTATTGGAGTGTATCCATATAATGTTTCAAACTTTAGGTTAGAAAATTGTACTATAGAAAATTATGCTATGGGAGTTTTAGCATATTTTGTTGATGAATCAAATATTCATAATGTATCAATTTCATATGGGGAAATAGATGAATCTGAATTTATTATTGCAGGAATTTTGAATTACAATACAAGCGCCACAGTATTTTCAGAAATTAATTTAAATTATCTTTCAAATCAAAGTGTGCCTTTATTTTCATATATTTCAACAGATAATACTTTTACTAACATCTCCTCATATTCGGCTTCTGGGATTGGAGTTTTAGTATATTTTGGTTTAAACAACACGTTTGAAAATATTATTTCAATAACTGAAACTGATGCATTATTTGATTTTACAGCAGGCGCATTTTCATTGTTAGGTAGTTTTAATTCTACGTTTATTAATGTAACTGGTGAAAGTGATTTTGTAGGTTTAGTCCTAGAAGAGTCAACTGGCAATAACTTCACTGATTCTGTTTTTATAGGTAGAGGAGATATTGTAATGGGAGGAGAAGTATGTTCAAATAATTTTACAAATGTAAATGGAACAGATGACAGACCTATCTTATTTTACAATGGTGCACAGAATTTAGATAGTATTGAAGCTTCTGCAATAATCCTTTGCAATGCAGATTATTCAAATTTAACAGATTCTTATATTAACAATAGTGGAATCTGGCTGTTCAATACAAGTTATTCAAACATTAATAACAGCGATTCATTAGCGTGGTATGTTTCCATATTTGTTGATGAGAATTCTTCATATAATAATATTTCAAACATGACGCTATCTACCGAAATGTATGAGACTGTAGTTATTGAGGGTGCAAATAATAGACTTATTAATTCAAGTTTAACTAGTTTTGATGAGTGGGCAGTCATTTATAATCTAGGTATTAATTCATCGTTTTTACACAACAATATCACTGGTGCTTTGTGGGTTGAAGACTATTCTGACACAAGCGATTACAATGATTCAACCTCCGGAAACAGGTATTACTTTGCCAACGGCACAGGCTCATGGGAATTATTTGAAATATTTGATCTCAATGATGATAATTGGGCAGATGTAGGACGTGATTATCCTTTCCGTCATGAAACACTTGGAGATTATTGGATTGGAAATGGTACTGATTGGCATCCTTGGACAGATGTTGAACCCTCAGGGGTTTATTGTGGATATGAAGTTGATTCTGATATTAGTTTAGATGCAAATCTTTCTTGTTTTGCAGATTCAGGTTTAAATGTTATTGCAGATAATATTACAATTGATTGTCAAGGGTATTCAATCACAGGAGATAATGCAGGTATAGGTATCAATATCAGAGGTTTCAATAATACTGAAATAATAAACTGTGAAATAGAAAATTTTGTTTATGGAATATATGCGGATGATGCAAACAACACATTCATATCAGATTCTTATATTCACAACAATTCCTGTGATGGCATATATTTCTATTCACCGGATGTGGGCATCTATTTAGATCTTACAGTGGTTGATACAATTTTAGAGAATAATGATGGAGTATGCGATGATGATACCGGAATTATGAATTCTTTCTCAAATCTCGATTTATGGAACAGTCAATTTATTAATAATGGAGATTATGGGATAAACTACGATGGAGAAGAATCATTAACAATATGGACAATAGATGAATATGCATTGTGTAGAAATAATGCAATTTCGTTTAGGGGTGAACTTGTGTTTGACGGTGGTTATTTGGAGCTTGATAATTGCACTTTATCAATTGAAAATCCAGAAACAAATATAACTAGTGAATGGGACATAGATGGAAATTATACAGATATTATATTAGGAATAGAAGTTGAAGAAAATGAAACAGAAACTTTTGAATTACCAAATTCAGATTTAGAAATAGACTTAACAGCAAACGAAACATATAATTTCTCTATTTCTGTTAGATTATTAAATTCAACAGAAGTCAATGATACAAATCCCGATTTACCTATAGGCAAAGTTCCTTTCAAAGGTATAACTATTGAAGTAAAAGATACTGCATATCTTTCATGGGCAATCATAAGAGTATATTACAATCCAACTGAACTTAATGACTTGAATATTGATGAGGATTCACTAAGAATGTATTATTTCAATGAAACATCTGATGAATGGGAATTAGTTATTCAGCAAGGTATAATCAAGGTTAACCCAAGACATGTTTGGGGTAATGTAACTCATTTCAGTACTTATGCATTATTTGGTGAAGAAACTGAAGAAGATGGAGGCTCACCTGGAGGAAGCAGTTATACTGGTGGTGGTGCAAGACCAGTAGGACAGAGTCCAATAACAACTGAAGAAGAAGAATTACAAATAGATGAAGAAGAATTAGAAGAAGAAATAATAGTACCAGAAAAACCAAGTGAAGAAATACCAGATGAAAAACCAATAGATACAACT
>Ga0334889_1000656_pt1 | contig 51641 bp, 44 predicted proteins | sample GraSluR1_MG_2_FD_207222 | JGI IMG/M metagenome (GOLD analysis project Ga0334889, IMG submission 207222) | Sludge microbial communities from methane-producing bioreactor in Wageningen University, Netherlands - Granular Sludge_8_08-R1 | ecosystem: Engineered > Bioreactor > Anaerobic > Unclassified...
CAAAAAGTAAGCAAAATAAACTCCAAACCATTAATGCGAAAAAATAGTTAATTACAGCGAATTTTCACATGGGTTTGGATTTTATTTTAGTAGGGATAATATTGCTTATCAGTACGTACTGATAACTAGCAGCCCTCTCTCATCATAGACCGATTTATCCTTTTCCACCCCTTCATTTCGGATGCACCTGTCCAACGCCATAATCATAGCCACCGCACCGTCAATCTTCTCTGTGGATTTTGCCTTGTCCGGTTTAATGTTTCCCGCCGGGTCGGTTCTGACATGAATGTTATCCATCATCCAGGATAAAACCGGATGGCCGCCATGGGCGATTCTCTTTTCCAGGGTTAGCTTCATCAGCTCTTTGGTGGGTGGGGACATATCCTTAAAACCCTGGCCAAAGGGAACTACGGTAAAACCAGCACCTTCCAGGTTCTGCACCATCTGCACGGCTCCCCAGCGGTCAAAGGCAATTTCCTGAATGTTGTAGTCCTGGCCCAATTCCTCGATGAACTTCTCGATGAAACCGTAGTGAATTACGTTACCTTCAGTAGTATTAAGGTACCCTTGCCCTTTCCAGATATCATAAGGCACATGATCCCGCCGTACCCTTAAATCTAAAGTTTCTTCCGGCAGCCAGAAGTAAGGCAGCACATAATATTTATCATCCTCATCTATCGGCGGAAACACCAGGACAAAGGCAGTGATGTCAATGGAACTGGATAAGTCCAGCCCACCGTAGCATACCCGGCCCTTTAGTTCTTCCGGGTCTACCGGAAACGAACACATCTCCCAGGTATCCATCGGCATCCAGCGCACTGATTGTTTAACCCATTGGTTAAGTCTTAACTGCCTAAAAAGGTTTTCTTCTGCCGGGTTTTCTTTGGCACTTAAAAAGGCAGCTCTTAGTTTTTCAATATCAATGGTATGGCCTAAACTGGGATTAGCCTTGTACCAGTTGGCTTCATCAGCCCAATCATCATCATCTTCAATCCCGTATATAACCGGGTAGAAAGTAGGATCGTATTTTTTACCCCTTAATATATCCTCAGCCTTCTGGTGTACTTCCCAGCAGATAGAGTTCCTATCGGTACCAGCAGTGGTAATTAAAAAGAATAAAGGCTGCTTCCTGGCATCCCCACTACCCATGGTCATTACATCAAAAAGCTGTCTATTGGGCTGCGCATGCAATTCATCGAACACCACTCCGTGAACATTAAGACCGTGTTTAGTATATGCTTCCGAAGAAAGCACCTGATAAAAACTGCCGGTGGGCATGTATACTAAGCGCTTGCGGGAAAGCACCGGCTTGAATCTTTTTCTAAGTGCCGGGCTTTGACCCACCATATCCACCGCCACATCAAATACAATCGAGGCCTGCTGCCTATCTGCAGCACAGCCATAAACCTCAGCTCCCCACTCACCATCACCACAGGTAAGGTAAAGGGCTACCGCAGCGGCCAGTTCCGATTTACCGCTTTTCTTGGGTATTTCAATGTAGGCGGTATTATACTGCCGGTAGCCATCCTCTTTAACCGTACCAAATATATCCCGAATGATTTTATCCTGCCAGGGCAGTAAATCGAAAGGCACTCCATGCCAGACCCCTTTAGTGTGTTTCAGGTTGTTGATAAAGGTTACGGCTCTTTGGGCTTTATCAGAATCAAACATTATGGCATCACCCTTAGAATATCTTCCATGGGGTCAGCTGTTTCGGTTTCTGCCACATTAACTTGAATCCGGGTCCTGGCTGCCGGGGTTAAGCCGAATTCAGAGCAGAAGTCTTTCATGATTTTAAGATAAGTCTGGGCTATAGATACCTGAGGTACCTGCTGAATATATCCCGATGGGGTTTTAAAGATGGTGCCGTGTTTGCTTAAGAATTCCTCGGCTTCTTTCCACCGGGCATAAGCCTGGCAATAGCCCGCAAAGGCAGCAGCATCCACCTGGGTTAATACCCCGATAGTTTCCAGGGTCTTGCTCATCCGTCTCCATTCTTTTTTAGCTTCCGGTTCCAGCCATGACGGACAACGGGGAGCTTTCTTTTCCGGTTTAGGTTCGTTTTCGTTTAAGGGCCTTTTGCCGGGATTACCCTCCAAGACTTTTAGTGCGGTTGGTTTTGGTTTTCTTCCTCGTGTCGCCATGTTTTTCACCTCCAATTAAAAAAAGGCCCCTAAAGGCCTATAGTCTTGTTTTTTCTACCGCTGCGATTATCTTTTGCCCCCAGTCGGTTGGGCTTAAGGCTCCATCCGAATTCCAAAAAGCATCTAAATCTTCTACGGTTTTAATAAGCTTTTCTACATCTTGCCGGGCATCCTCCCAGCCTAACACCGCTATCTTTTCTACTGCGGTGGCGATTAAACCCTGCATCATCATTCTTAACTGCAATCTGGTCATCTTTAACTACCTCCCTGTGTTGTGGTAGTACATACATGGCTTAAAACACAGGATATAGCAAGCTTTATCTGCCTATACCTTTGAAGTTATAGTTGCCTTTCTTTACCTCTTCAATCTCTATACTGCTTGCCCTTTCATAATCTTTATCGTGCCTTTCCTTTTCCTTGCATTCCATGCAGATGCAATCTTCATTAAACATGGACATGATTCTTCCTCGCTTCAAATCTTTACCGCACCTATCGCAGTATTGTTGGCTGAAAAACTTATCCAATCTAACTACCTCCCTGTGTTGTGGTAGTACATACATGGCTTAAAATACAGGATATAGCAAGGGGTTTCTAGCAGCCCCGGTGTGGCGATTTGGGCTATACAACTACCTGATTAAGTTTATGTCGCCACAGCGAGCCAAACAGGGGCCTGTTAATCCCCAACCGCTTGTCCTTCTAGCTGGCGGCAGCGGCTGCAGGCATTGTTAAAGGATTGTAGCGGCAACCGCCAATCCTCATAACCTTGCCGGATAATATTATAATAGTGCGGGGAAGGCTCCTCGCTGCCTTTGCTGGTCATCACGTAGGCAAAGGCTTCATAGCGGTTTTTATCTTCATCTTCCACCAGCACCTGAATTTTGGTGTAGTAGTTAGGATAACCTTCGTAGATATCGAGTCTCTTAATATCATCCGGGGATACCTGATAAACGGCTCCCTGGGCCACCCCGTTTTTCTTTTTCACTATGTCGGCTACCCGGTTAAAGTTAAGCTGGTAACCTTTAAGTTTTACTTTAGCTACCGGCACCGAATCCGGGCAGCGGTTTTTCATCTGCTCCAGGTTCAAGTTGGAGCCGTAGGCAAAGTAGAGTAAATTATTCTTCATCAAAAGACCTCACCCCCGCAATATTTAGCTCATCAGCTTCTGCCTGGGTATAGCCCAGCATCTCCAGGGCTAATTCCTTGCTGATTTCTACCAAAAAACCTTTCTCTAGGAATTGGGCATAAGCGCTTTTAGCTTTTTCTTCTAAGGTTTCGCCCCTTACATGAATGCCGGTTTTGTAAAATACCCAGGCGGTTTCCACCAGCTTTTCTATGTAGGTCTCTACCGTCATGGTGTGGGGCACAAAAGCAAAGGATTTCATTTCGGTAAATACCCCTAGTTCGCTATCCGCAATAAATACCCGGTCATCACCTATGGGAACTACTCGTTTATACATACCGTCACCGCCTTTGGTTTATTATACCTTAATTGCATATTACTCCATATTCTCCATTCCTACCTGCCCCACTGTGGCCTAAACCAACTTCCTCTAAAGGGTTTATCCCTGGTGCTACCCTGTAACGCCACTAAAGGCAACTGTGGCCCCTTCTTTCCCAGGAGAGCCGGGCTTTAAAGCCCAGCCGCTGGTCTGCCGTTTCTAAAGGCGCTGTCCCCTTCGAGGTTTTTCAAAAGGTGTAGCCTGGCGGTCTTGAATTCATCGCCGGTCATCCCCAGGCGCAAAAGCCAGGTTCTGAAGGTGTACTTGGGGTTAGTAGTCTGGGTCTTCCTGGGGCCGGCGCTTTTTTGGCTTAAGGCCTGGTAGCAGATGCTTAGGCAAAATTGTATGTACGTTTTTATCTTCCCGGCGTGGGTAGTTCCGTTGAAAAACCTGAACTCTACTGTCTGCCCTCTAAAAGCTGAGTGCAGGTTAAGCCCGTGGTAGCGGCTGGTATGGTACCGGGCGTTGCGGTCTCCGTAGTAGCCCTGGTACCAAAGGTCAGCCAGTTGACTCAGGGTCTTGGGTTTTTGCCGGTTAAGCTCTTCTAAAAAGTTCCGGTTCACCTTTTTGCAGTAGCGCTGTTCCCGGTTTCCGTCTACCTCAAGGGCCTGGTAGATTAAGTCTTCTTTGCTGGCTACAATGTTGACCAGGTTTCTTAGGGTCTTGGCGCTAAATCTTTCCTTCCCAACGTGAAGGTGTATCCCGCAGGTTTTGTTGGTAAAAGCTCCTGCCCTTCTTAAGGTTCTGGTAAGCTCCTGCAGGGTTTCGATGTCCTGGTAGTTTAGGATGGGGGAGACCAGCTCCACCCGGTAGGTGGTGTCAGCTAGCTCGGTTCTTCCCCCTTCTTTCTTTTCGGCTCTGATGCTGCTGTCGCTTACTACCGTCCAGGCTCTTCCCTGCTGGTCGTGGGCTTCCCATTTATCGTAGCTTCCGCCGATGTGCCGGGCCTGGCTGTTAAAATATCCGGCTACTACCCTGGCGGCGGTTTCTCTGGTAATCCCGGTTAGTTCAATCTCGATTCCGAAGGTTAAGTTCCTCATGTTTGCCTGCCTCCTCCTGTGTGTTTTTGGTAGTACATACATCACTTAAAACACAGGTAATAGCAAGCTTTATCTGCCTTAAAAGTTAAAATTTAGTAGGTTATTCTGCTTCCACATATTCCAGGATAATTCTTAAGGCTTCATCGTAGTCTTGGGCCAAACTGATTCTTTCTATCATCTCAAAGGCTCTCTTTTCCAATCCCGCATCTCGTAAGGCCCGGCAGGCAATCCCCATAAGGTTAAAGATGTTACCGTCTTGTCCGATTAGTTTGCAGACCGGTTTTTGCATCAGACCGCCTCCGTTCTTCTAAAGGCACTGTTGCCGGAGAGGTTTTGCAAAAGCACCTTCCTTGCTGTTTTATATTCCTCTCCAATCATGCCTAGCCTTAAGAGCCAGGTTCTGAAGGTGTATTTTTCATTATCAGTAGGCTTGGTTTTGGCTGATGCATTCTGCTTAAGCCTTCTGGCACTGAGGTTTACCAGGCCTAACAGCTGGGTAGCAGCCTCTACCTTCTCCGGGTCGTCTCCACCCTGGCCCAGTTTGAAAGTGATGGTTTCTTTAGCAAAATCAAAGTCGATGCCGGGGCAATTTCTACCTTCCATTGCTTTTTGAAAATGCTCCAGGGTCACCATGGGTCGCTGGTCTAAAGCGGTGATAATTTCTTCACTCACCAGGTCGGTATCAAGGTCAAGGGCCTTTTTGATTAACGGTTGCTTACTGTAAATAATGTGCAGCAGGTTTCTTAAGCTCTGGCCCTGGTAGCCTTCCAGAGGTATTTCGATTTCCAAAGCAGTAGTTTCCAATACCGGTTCCTCCTTCGTGTCTGCCAACAGGTCTTCCAGCTCTACTACCTGCCCGGTGCTATCCAGGATGCGACCCTGCCGGTCAATAGTATATGCTCCTACCTGGTAAGCAAAGCTAGGTGCTGCCAAATAGACAGGTGTTACTTCTAAATACTGGGCTAACTTGTGCGCCAGCTCTTTTCTTGTCATCATCCACCCCTCCTGTAGTTTTTGGTATGTCTATACATCACTTAAAACCACAGGAATAGCAAGGGGGGGGGATATTAAGCGTACATTTGTTTGAATTCCATGTATTCCACCGGTTCAACCACAGCCTTGTCGAAATGTTGGCTACATTTTTCATAGACGCTTTCCTTTATCCAATCAGGGGCATCGGGTACATCATTCAACCGGCCAAACTCACCAAACATTAATTTTATTCCCTAAAGATAGCTGCTGCTATCTTCATCATTTGGCTGTTTCGTTTTACCTTACTTCTCCACTTCCTTAACCAGATCGGCATAAGGTATTTTGGCTCCTTTTCGTTCCACAAACACCCCTTCATCTGAACCGATAAATTCCACAAACCGCCGAAGGGCTACGCTGGCGTACGTGGCATCCAAGTCCATGCCATAACATATTCTATCGGTTTGCTCGCAAGCCAACATGGTTGACCCGGACCCTAAAAAAGTATCCAGTACGATGCCATTTACCTGGGATGAATTTTTTATCGGATATGCCAGCAGCCCCAGGGGTTTTTCAGTTGGGTGATTCTCATTTCTTTTTGGTTTATCATAATCCCATACGGTTGTTTCCGAACGCCCGGCATACCATTTATGCTTACCACCTTTTAGCCAGCCGAAGAGAATGGGTTCATGAATCCAATTGTACGGGCTTCTTCCCAGCACCAAGGTGTTCTTTCTCCAGATGCAAACACCGCTCAAATGAAAGCCTGCATCTATAAAAGCTTTTCTGAAATTAAGCCCTTCGGTATCGGCATGAAACACATATATTGAAGCGCCCGCTGCCATATTGTCTGCTATGTTTTTTAGGGCTGCCAATATGAAATTATAGAATTCTTCGCCTTTGAGATTATCGTTTTGTATAGTCAGCCCTGTACCTCCGACATAGGAAACCCCGTAAGGCAGGTCAGTGACAACAAGGTTTACTTTTCTACCGTCAGTAAGCTTCGCCACATCTTCTGCATTGGTCGCATCCCCACACATTAAACGGTGTCTGCCCACTGTCCAAATATCACCCTGTTCAACAAAGGCAGCTTTCTCCAACGCCGCGGATAAATCGAACTTATCCTCTTCAACTTCTTTGTCATGAACTTTACTAAACAGGTCTTCAATCTCGGCTACATCAAAGCCGGTTAAGGAAATATCGAAGAGTTCACTATCCAGTTCACTTATTAAATCAGCCAGTTTGGGCAGGTCCCACTCACCACTGATTTTATTTAAGGCCACGTTTAAGGCTTTTTCTTCAGTTTCATCCAGGTCAACTACCACACACTCAATCTCGGTTTCACCCTGGTTCTGTAAAATTTTTAATCTTTGGTGGCCTGATACAACATGACCACTTCGTTTATTCCAGACTATTGGTTCTACATAACCGAAAGTCTCCATGGATTTTTTAAGCTTTTCATATTCCGGATCGCCTGGTTTTAAATCTTTCCTGGGGTTGTATTTAGCTGGATTCAATTTCTCCAGCGGTAGTTTTTGTATCTGCAAAACGGCACCCCCTTTTTAACTGATTTTTAATCGCAGTTTCTTCCACCCTGTCAAGTTTTAGCCCTTGACACCCCCCGTCTCGAATTTCGCGAATTCTAGCGTGAAGCCACGCGCCCGCTCCAGGCCTGGTGGGCTTTAGAGATGTTTACCCCCCTACCCCCTACCGGTAACTGTAGACCACACCCTTCTTCCCCCAGCGACCATCCTCTCTGGCTGTCTTGCTGTCGTGACACCGTTTACACAAGGGCTGTAGATTATCCTCATCCCAGAACAGTTCCGGATTACCTTCATGGGGTTTGATATGATCCGCCACTGTAGCCGGGGTGATCCGGCCCAGGCGCTCACACTCCACACAAAGAGGATGCTCCAATAGGAATCGTTTCCTTAGCCGCTGCCACCGGGTAGTGTTGTAAAGTTTTTGGTAAGGTCGGTTGCTCCGGTTGTATTCCCGGTTCGTTTCTTTCCGGTGGGCCGGGCAATACCTATCCTCCGTCAGCACCGGGCAGCCAGGATAGCGGCAAGGCTTCTTAGGCTTCCTGGGCATCTGGTTTCACCTTTCTCTCACCGTGCTCACAGCCAGACCAGGAGATCCGTTTATGTTTGTCACCGTTTTCGGATATGTTAATTAAGGATTTATGGTACTCGCTCTTTGGATTGCCACACTCGTAAGCCTTCCAGTGTTTATCACTGGCAGATTCATCGATGGTGGCAAAGCGGCAGGATATGCATTTCATAATGGCACCTCCATAGAAAAAGCCCTGAGAGCAAGTGTGCTGTCAGAGCCTGGTTATAATAATTGGGCATGAAAAAAGCCCCGAGGGTTTAATCCCACTAGGGCTTGCTATCAAGAATGCTGCGTTTCCCCGGAGTCGTTGGGCGATCTATCCTAAGGGCCTATGCAAACAGCATCTGGTGCTCTCGATATTTTTCCATGCCTTTACACCCTCTACTATACCAGGTGTTGGCACTGAATTCTACTGCCCTTTACTGAATTTTACTGCATTTTACTGCCCTCTTTTTGGAGATTTCTTTTAATGCCCGGCTGTGAATCTTAAAAACAGACCGGTCATTGTATTTTAAATCCCTGGCAATCTCGTCCCAACCTTTACCGTTAATGTAGCGCATCTCCAGTATTATCTGACCGATGGGGTCATCCACCTGGCTGATGGTGTTCATGATTTCAGCTTTGATGGCAATTGACCGTTCAACATCCTCCTTGATTTCTTTCTCCAAATCCACAATCTTAACCACGGTATTTTCCATGTGGCCTTTCTTATTATTGCCACCGGCCACCTTTTCCACTGTCAGGTTAGCCGAGACCTTCATGGACAGTTCCCGCAGTGTTTGCAGCTGCTCTAGCTTGGTGTTTACCCGCTGATCAAGCCATAGGGCTTGCGATAAATATTCCTTGGCGTTCATGCTTGTTCACCCCCGTAATATTTTTCAAAGATATGTTTCTGCCTCTCCGCATCCAAACTCCGAATCCTCTTCAGCGCCTGTTGCTGATCCAGTTCAAACTGCTCCTTGGTTTTATAAAAACTGCAGCCTTCGCACTGTTTAACCTTTAGGGCCGTGCAGCTATTTCGTTTATAAGCAAAACAATCGGTACGCATGTTTACTCCACCTCCTGATAAATCCTGGCCTTCACCGCTTGTAGCAAAGCCTCTTGACCGGCTTCTTTATTCTTAAGCACTTGCATCACATCTTCATCAATGGTCCCCTTGGCCACCAGATGATGCACCACCACTGTCTTCTTCTGGCCTTGACGGTGGATGCGGGCATTGGCTTGTTGATACAATTCCAGGCTCCAGGGTAACCCGAACCAGATGATGGTACTGCCGCCATTTTGCAAATTCAAACCGTGACCTGCCGAAGCAGGGTGGGCCATCATCACCGGTACTTCACCCTTGTTCCAATCCTCAATGTCTTTCGGTTTATCTAACACCCGGCAATCAAAGCACTTTTGGATACGCTCTAACTCATGCCGGTAAGCATAGTAGACTAACACCGGTTTGCCATTGGCCGCTTCAATCAAATCCTCCAGGGCATTTAACTTCTCATTGTGGATTTCTTGTACTCCGCCATCCTCGTCATAAACAGCACCGCCGGTCATCTGCAGGAGTTTGTTTGCCAAAACTGCCGCACTTCCGGCTACCACATCCCCGTTAAGGAGTGGCAATAATAAATCCCGTTCCAGCTGCCGATATTTCTCCATCACCTTTGGCGGTAACTGCACCGGCACAATGTTGTCCATGCGCTCTGGGACGTTTAGGTAATCCCCACTTTTCATACTGATGCAGATGTCGGAAAGTTTATTGTATATTGCTTCCTCGGCACCATCTTTTGGTTTGTAGGAGAAGATGATGTTATGATTTCGCTTATCGGGTAAAAAGTAACGTTCCCGGTAACCAGTTAAGGTTTTACCTAGCCGCTTCCCGCTATCTAAAAGGTAAACCTGGGACCACAGATCTAGCAGTCCATTGGGAGCCGGAGTGCCGGTAAGTCCCACCATCCGCTTAACCAAAGGCCGCACCTTGCGTAAAGCTTTAAACCGCTGGGCCTTGTGGGATTTAAAGCTGGATAGCTCGTCTATCACCACCATGTCAAAGGGCCAGTTCTTTTTGTAATAGTCAACTAACCACTTGGTGTTTTCCCTGTTAATCACGTAGATGTCGGCGATGGCGTTTAAAGCCTGGATGCGCTCTTTTTCCGTACCCAGCACTTTAGATATACGCAGATGCTTTAGATGATCCCATTTTTTAGCTTCAGTACCCCAGACCGATTCCGCTACCCGCAAAGGGGCAATCACCAACACTTTGGCCACCTCAAAATAGTTGTGCAAAAGTTCTGCAATAGCCGTTAAAGTAATTACAGTTTTACTAACCCAAGCCCATATCGAAAATTAGGCCAGCAATGGGATTCTCCAAGACAAACTTGATTGCATATCGCTGGTAATCATACGGTATGAACTTCACTGGGCATCACCTCCCGCATGAAAGCACTTACCGCTTGAATGGAATCTATAACATAAACCTTAAAACCTAAATCCTCTAACTGCTTTTTTCTTTTAAGCTGTAGTGCTCTCAATCGTTCCCCCGGCGCTTTAAGTTCCACAAAATATATACCCTTACCGGGGAGAAGCACTATTCTATCTGGCACCCCTGCAGTTCCAGGGGAGATAAATTTCAAGGCCAGACCACCCGCCTGTTCCACTTTTTCTTTCAATCTGATTTCTATCTGCTGTTCCCTCAATAAAAACACCGCCTTTTATGCTGACACCACTTAAAAATATCAACCATATTTTTGTGTCAGCGTGTCAGTTTTTATATGCTGACTAACTGACACCTACTGACTCATTTTTTACTATTAATCTATAGAAAAATAACTACATAAGAGGTATATAGGAATTTCGGTCAGTTGGCGTCAGCCAGTCAGCATTTTGCCTGAAAACTGACATCAGCTGACACCTTTTCCCGAGTTTATTTCTGTTTCAACCACTATTAAGCACAACCCCGATTTGTTTTTCTTCCTGTCTGCCGACAATGCCGACACCCTTTTCCGTATTCAGGTTCCAAACTTTTAACCTCAGCCACAATCTTAATTTCCCTATTTGCTGACTCAATTTAAGATGTCGAAAACTTCACCAGTTCCCGTTTGCGTTTTCTTACCCAGCTTAATTCCTAACCAACCTCTGGCACCGGCATGTCCGATACGGATGCTTTCATAGCCCCGCTCTCTTAACATTTTGGTAAAGGTGTTTTTCTTCACTGGCGCTTCACCGTTATCCTCACACCACAGTTCATAGGCACCGTATAAATCCTTGGTGGTTGTTTTAGCCAGTGGATTTAAACTGCAGCAATCCTCAAAGAATCCGCTTAGCCGGTCGGTTTCATCCTGGTATTCACTCACGGCTTCCAGCACTTGTTCCGGTGGGTTAAGCCCTTCCTTTTGCCAGGCAAGACACCCTTTGACCGCCCAAGTAAGAATCGCCTCGCCTTCTTTTTTCAGCTTTTCCCCCAGCTGCTTATCTCGTTCTTTAGGCGGAATCATCACGGTAAAAGGGATTAACATGATCCTTGACCAGATGCCTTGATCCCGGCCCCGGATATCGGGTTTGTTGTTACTAGCTAACCAAATCTTAAACTGAGGTTTGTAGGTAAAAGGGTCCTGTCGCATATAGCGTACCTGCAGCTCATCCCCGCCGGTTATCTGTTTAATGAGGCTTTCAGCAAAGCGCTGGCCGTAACCCGTCTCCACCGTGCTGGTAAAGCGCACCCCTTTGAGAGCCGCCAGCTCCACCGGGATGGTATCGTGCTTTTTCTCCATCAACACTTCAGGCCGGGTGGTACTGGCATAGTCCCCCAAAACGTATTGAATAGCTTCAATAAATTTGCTTTTACCGTTACGCCCGGTGCCGTATAAAAAGAACAGTACTTCTTCACCACAATCCCCGGTTAAACTATAGCCCACAGCCCGTTGGACAAAAGCCCGCACTTCCTCATCTGGCAGCACTCGCTCTAAGAAGCTATCCCACAGTTCACTGGTAGCTGCCTCCTGATATTCCACCGGGCAGATTTTGGTCAGCATCTGCTCTTTATTGTGGGGCATCAGTACCCCGGTCTTTAAATCCAGAGTGCCGTTTTGCACATTTAAAAGCCATGGTGCAGTATCTAGCCGGTCTTGGGCTACAGGTAGATGGCTTTCAGCCAGAGTGATCATATCTCTTTGCCGGGAGCGGGATTCAGAAGTAATGGCCCATTTGAGCATGGCCCGGCGTTCGGTTTCATCGTAAACTTGCATGGCCTCCGCTCCGATGCGGCGCACTGTGTCCTTGGCTTTACGGTAAATCTCACCGTTATCATCTTCTTCCCACCGCTTGCCGTTCCAGATGAGCCATTTACCCAGCTGATAGCAATAGCGGATTTCCTCCCCGTGGTGAAATACCAGGCGCTCCGCATTGCCGGTATCTGTGCGGCGAAAGACCCCACTGCCAAAGTCACTAGCCGCACTACTGATACCCATCCACTCCCGCACCTTGCCGACAACCTTATCGCCCATGATTCCGGCCAGCTTGGGCCAGCCGCTAACCGGCATTCCTTTTTCCAGCTTGTCTAAAGCGTAGCCCACCGCCTTAAGGCGCATTTCCGCTTCCTCATCCCCGGTGGCTTGAATTATAGCTCCAATAAATCTATTAATCTCATCTATACCCCACCCGGCATGGGCCAGAGCGCCGGAAAGATGCAGCGCAGTATCCTGCCGAGCCCCGGACTCAGGCCAGTGCCGGGCAATTAGTGCTGCTGCCGCTGTCATCCTGGCTGCTTTCAAAAGCTCCACCTTTGATAGCTCCTTGGGTTTGCCTTTACCCATCCAGGTCACTGCTTCACCGCTGGGGTGAGTGGAAGGGGGGATCATGGTCTGGCTGCCGGTACTTCTGATTTCTAAAATAGTGGCATCCTTGTCTTTTGTGGGGTCTTGAAACTTAGTGGTCTGTACTTTTTGGCAGCGATAGAGTAGATGCGCCCGCCCTATACTTTCCCGGCCAAAGGAAAGCCCGGTATCCGGCATTAGCAGGCTGGCCGCTGTAACCGCTTCCGGTGTATCACAATCAATATCAACAATCCCACCCGAAGGTTCACCCAGCAGTAGTCCGATATTGCGATCCGCTGTAAAGACCCGGTCGATTTCATCTGCTTCGATTAAACGTTTTTGCCATTTAGCTTCAATTGGTTTTTTATCCTTGGGCTGTAAGGGGATACAATGCCAGCCACGTTTAAGCATCTGCTGGGCAGCTTTGGCGATTATGTTGCTCATAGCGACACCGCCTCCAGCCGCTTCACCCTCAGCCCCAATTTCTCTGCCGCCGCTATTTCACCGGCCATACCTTCCGATACCGTATCTCCAAAGGCCCATAATTCATCACATATCGCTAACAACTCCAGGCCCATTTTCATCCCGGCTGCCCTGTCCGTGGGGTCATTATCATCAAGAAAGGTGGTAAAGATAACATGGGGTGCTAAAGGGATACCGCCCTGGCTGTAAATGTATTTGCAGTAGCCAATGGCTTTATAAATGTTCCTTTCTACATCTCCCCTAAGCGGGGAGCAAACATAGACAACTGGTCTTTTCCCCTGCACCATAAGTCGGTTCAAATACCAGCGGGCTTTTTGTAAATCTTCTTCTCCGGCTTTATGTTCAAAGCGGGAGAGGTATTTAATCACATTACCTACAAGGTAGCCCGTAAACTGCTCCCCCGTTAGCTTGGCCTCAATGTAGTCAATGGTTTCTATCCCACCTATTTGGTAGTGACCAGGGTTAATTTTTCCCATAGGTTCTTCCCCTCCTTAAGCGATTTTGCGTTCGATTACCGGTAACAAGCCCCGTTCGTTTTTTAGAAGGTCATAAAGGAACAGCCTGCCTTTTTGCGTCCAGTAGGTATGCATCACACTTTTCTCGGCATCGATGGTGTGGGTCTTAGATTGGGTATAACCCTGGTCGGCATAGTCCTGGTACAAAAGCCAGGTGTTACCCATTTTGTATTGCACTCCTAACTGGTGGAGCAGCTTGTTCATGGCCTGCCCTGACATGCCGTAATCCTTGGCGATTTTGGTGATGGGAACAAGAGACTTGTTTTGCAAAATCAGATCGTAGTAGGAAGCCTTGGGTCTTAGCTCGCCAATAATCTGTTTATGCTTAGCGTTTTCTAGTTCCAGCTGCCTGGCCTTTTCTTTGGCCTGCTTGTATTCCGTAAGCAGCCGTATACCATATTCTGGGTTACCTAGCATCTTATCAATGAGCACATCGGGGGCATACAGACCATATTTTCTAATGGAAGGTAGCACCTCATCAAAGACCCAACTTTCAAATCGCTGTGCTTCCGGTAAGTTGGAGCGGATAATCAAACGGTAAAGATCGCCTTCGGGGATAAAATTCATCTCTTGTGTCCGGCCAAGATTATCGATGATGTCGTGTTTCACGACCCCACGGCAATGCCGGACTATAGCATCCCTGGGATTGGTATATCCTAAGATACTGGCGCATTTGCTGGCCGGGAAATACTCCTTGCCGCCAATAATTAAAACACCCAGTTCTCCAAACTCTGTATGATTAAAAACTTGCATTTCGTTCATCACTGTATTCCTCCTAATCTTTTTTATAGTAATCCGCCTCAAAACCGTCTGCCTTCATTGGCAATCCCGGTGCCCAGTCAATAGGCTCACTCATGATTGCTTCCACTTCTTTGAGGGAGCCAAAGCCATGGGGGACATCCAGCACCGCCTCGTCATGGACATGAAAAGCAATTTTATATCCGGCGGCATCAAGCCTAAGTAGCGATTCAGCCAGACAGTCTCTAGCAATTGCCTGGGTCAAATTCTCCGCCAGCTTACCCCCGTAGGTATCGATCCGGCACCATTTGCCCAGTTCCACACCTTCGTAGGATAATTTATCCCTGCCAAACCGCTCATCCAGTTCAATTCTTGGTCGTACATAAGCTAGGCTGCGCCCGGATGGTAATTGCATAAATAGCACCCCGCTTTTGTAGTAAAGCTTCACTTTGCGCTGTAGCTTTTGTACTGTCCTATCCTTAATGGCTTGAATAGCCGCTGCTTCTAAATCCCACCAAAGCTTGACTATCTTGGGGTTCGCTTTGCGCCAAGCTGATACTATTTCCGGTAGTTCCTCTTCCGACAACCCCATTTTCAATGCGCCCATGGACTTCAAAGCCCCAACACTCCCCTGGTAACCAAGTCCAAGTTCCGCTATTTTACCTTTCTGTCTTAGCTCACTGCCTTTAGTGATGCTCTCCACCGGCACCCCGAACATCTGGCTTGCTGAGGCTTCATAGATTTTTCCGTGGGTATTGAACACATCCAGCCGCCACTTTTCACCGGCCAGCCAGGCTATGATTCTAGCTTCAATGGCACTAAAATCCGATACTATAAAACGGTGGCCAGGGGATGGTATGAGAGCCGTTCGGATAAGTTGCGATAAAACATCTGGCACACTTTCAAAGAGTAGTTCCAATGCTTCATAATTCCCGGCTAACAGGAGCCTTCGAGCAAGGTCTAAATCGCTCATATTATTCCTGGGGAGGTTGTGGATTTGAACCAAACGCCCGGAGAACCGGCCGGTGGAAGCCCCGTAATACTGAAGCAAGCCCCTGACCCTTCCATCCCCACAGACCGCCCTGTCCATAGCTTCATATTTTTTAACCGAAGTCCTGGACATCTCTTGCCTTAGCTCCAACGCCCGTCTAGCCATGGGGTTTGCCACTTCTTCCAATATTTCTGCCACCATGTCCTTGGCCAGGCTCTCTATCTGGATGCCATGCTTATCTTGCAACCAACTCTTTAGCTGGGCCGGGCTATTGGGGTTTTGAATCCCGGTTAAATGCTTGGCTTCCTCCATCAACTTTTTCTGATACATCTCGTCACATTTGATGGCGTTATCCACCAATCCCATGTCCACCCGTACCCCATAATCATTGATGCGCTGGTCCAAAAACCACAGCTTCAATTCCTGCTCCGGCATAGGGTACCGTTCCAGCTTTGCCCTTATAGCCCGCTCCACTTCCACGTCCTGTTTACAATAAGTTTTGAATAACTCCCACTTCACCGGATCGTGCTCAGGCAGATTTCTTGTTCTCCCGCCATTGGACTTGGTGGCCCGGCAGGGCATGGAGAAGAAGCGAATCAGCTGCTTCCCCTCCTGCATCTTTTGCTGGGGTAGTTTCAAACAGTTAGCCACCCCTTCTAAGCTGGCAGGTAGCCCCAAAGTCAAAGCATGCGCCTGGCTACAGTGCCACTGCTCTGGTGGCATTAGTGCGTTCAGGTAACGAGCCAGACAGGTTCTTTCAAAGTTTGCATTGAAGGCCTTTTTAATCGTGTTGGGGTCTGTTAATGCCTTTAATAGCTCACTGGGAAGCTGCTCCCCGCTGGCCAGGTCAAGTATTTCTACCGGGTCATCATCAAAGGCGTAAGCCAGCAACAATATTTCAAAATCCTGTGAGCCGGTGTAGGCGTAGACCCCAGTTTTTCTGAGGTCTACACTAGAATAGGTCTCCAAATCCAGGGCCAATGTTCTCATCCTAAAAGATCCTCGTCATCGTCCGCTCCGCCAAAATCGTCTTCTGGCCTGCTCTTACCGCCTAACGGTTCGCCATCTTCAAGCTTCTGGATGTTTTGTAGTCCGGCGGCGATGCCTTTGTTTCCGTTAACGTTGTAAGCATAAAAGACCATCGAAACCCTACCGTAACAACCAGAATAAATCTCAGTCATGTCGATAATTGGCTCCACATTCCGATCAACAATGCCAGGTTTGGTGCGGCTGTTGGCATTGATAAAATAACTGTCGGCATAAGCCTCATCATCCGGGCGGTCTACATCTCCGTCACGCATTGGGGTTTTCAGGTTGGCAGGTGTTTTCTTGCCCAGCTTTGCGGTGCCTTCCTTTTTGGCTTCTTCAATGGCGGCCTTGATTTTATTTAAGGTTTTAGTGTCGGATTTTGGGATAATCACGCTGACCGAATATTTGGGTTCACCGCCATTTACCCCGACAGGTTTAGCGACATTCACATAAGAAAGCAATGCCTTTCCGGTTACCACTTTCGTGCTCATTAAATCTCCTCCTTAAAATCAATCGCTGCTGAACTGACAGCAGGTCTGTTATCCGTTTCCGGTGCTAATTTCACTTTACCCGGTGGTTTTTCCACCAGACCGGCCAATAGTTCGTTGAACTGCTTTTTACCAACCGCTTTTTCCATCTTGGTAATGCCCAGTAGCACTTTTTCATAAATTTGCTCTTCGCTGTATCCAGCGGCTTGCAGGGCTTTCGCCACCTTGGCTTCATCCACATATTTCCTGACGCTGCGACCTTCGACCAATTTGTATCCCGGCCACTGTTTTCCGTGATTGGCCGCCTGGTCTAGTGCATAGGCCTGTACATCTGAAATCCATCTTAAATACTCATCTGCCGCATCCAGAACTTCCACAATTTCCTGGTCAGTTAGTAAAGGTGGTTCCTTAAAGTCAAAGCAGGCGTGTTTTGTGTTTTCTTCAGCCCGTGCTCTGCAGGTGGCTCGTACCCGGCAGAAGCGACAATGGCTACCAGGCAGGAACTCACCTTCACCTTTGAAGGCTTTTTGGGCCGCTCCCATCACAGTGTTCGTGGCCCAGTACATCAGGTCATCAACGGTTATCTCATCGGTGCTGATGCTATCGAGCCTTGGTTGCACAATGGTCATTCTGACGATGTTAATGTTGTATAAGCAGCCAAATTGGTTTAGAGCCCCTAAGCCATACAATTGCATCTGGCTATTATCGACAGCGGAAACTGCTATTCCCCGCCCAAATTTCAAATCAATTACTTCCAATACATCATCACTAACCAAAACCAGATCGCCGGTACCAAAGCCGCCGGGAACCCACTCGGAGTAATCTAATTTCATTTCCAAAAGCACCACCGCATCCGGCGTTCTGGCTCTGGCTTCGTTAATTTTCTCGATGGCGAAATCAACATAGACTTTCACATAATCATCAAGCTCCTGGCTGTAAAAGTGGTCTTGCCTCAGCTTTTTAAGCCTCTTGTTAAATTCGCTCTTTTTAATCAACCCAAGGTGGTAAGCCAAATATGTTTCTGCCAAGCTATGGGCGAAACTACCCTCACGGGCATACTCGCTGCTTTCCTCATCCATAGCTTCCTCAAGACGGGCTGAGGGTGGACAGTTTATCCAGCGATCGGCACCGGAGGCGGAGAGTAGCGCATGTTCCGTCATCTACATCGCCTCCGCCTCAGCCAACAATGCCGGGTAGTTCTCCTTGGGCACATCGCTCAGCTTTTCCCCACCATGCTTTTTAAGTAACTCCTTGACCTCAGTCTGTTTGCCGCTTTGCATCAACGCCGCCAACTTGGCCCGAACCATTTCCAGGGTGACGGTGCTTTCAGGCTGCTTATCTTTGCTAACTTCCGTTTCCTGAACTGGTTCGGTCTTTGCTTTCTTGCTTTCCTTAGCCGCTGTACTTGGCTGCTGAGCAAAGGTGGCGGCTAGATTGTTGACTGCTTCAACCAGGGGATCAAGCCCTGTCACGTTCACATCGATTTTCATCATCGGCTTCCTCCTCCTTAATGTTTTTTACAGAACCAGCCAGCAAAGGCTCAAAAAGCTCGGCCAATTTATTCTTAAAGTCTTGCTCTGGCTTGCGCTCTACAATCTCAACGTTTGCTGGGTTTTTACTGGTAATTGTGATCCTAATGGTTTGCATATTTTTCACCTCCCCCGTGGCCTTGGAATAAGTGCCTCTACCTATAAGCCACGGGAAAGGCAAAATCGAACCCCCTAACCCAGAACTTTTTCTAATTTTTTATAAATTTTTTTAAGCCGATTTCTTATAGCCGCTTCGGTGACATTTTCTTTTTTTGCTATTTCAACCAGGCTTACTTCATCAAAGTACACTTTCCGGATTAACTCCTTCTGCCGGGGTAATAACTGATTAATTGCACTATTAAGCCTTTCATTTTGTTCCAAGCCCTCAACAGCTGCCGCCACTTCTGCCGTGGAGTCAGCTAGTTGTATACCGGCTTCCTCTAAAGCATTAAGGGAAGCGTGCCTACGGGTTTCTCTGCGGTCGCTATTATAAATATCCTTATCGATAGCTACTGACAATTCTCCAAAATACTCTGACACCTCAATTTCAATTACTTCTCCAGTAACGGATTCATATTTGATTCTCATTGCGTGCTCCTTTCTTCAGCTCGGTATAGCTAGAAAAAAGGCAGCACTGAAACAGCCCTGAAAACCAAATAAAAAAGGCCAGAGTAAGCTTTTCTAGCTATACTCCGGCCTAGCGGTGGTTCGTTACCCCTTAATGGCTCAGTCAGTATTAGTAAGTCAGTATTAAATTAAAAAATCCGCCGAACAGAATTACTTCTCAGTAACTCTATCCGGCGGTTATAACTATGGCATTTGCCATGCTCTTCATTGCTCGGATCATTATTCGGTTATTAACTTATGTTTCTTCTCCTTTTTGGTGGTATTGATACTGCCTTCATTGTTTCACAGTTAACCATTACGATTCTACTGCATCTTACGCAAGGTACCGAAGTATGACCTTTTGCGTCTCGATATACAAAGATGAATTCCTTCCCGCATACTGGGCAGGATAATACACCCTTAAGCTTAATTTCCGAAACATTAATCATGGGCTTCCTCCTATTCACCAATTAATATGAGTTTCGAGAATATTTCTCTTCTTTGGGTATTGCTTTTATTTTTGAAATCAACCCCGCCAAACCAGTCAATTAGTTTTGTTGTAACGTCATTGTTTAAGGCTCCAGTGTTAAAAACGAAAAAGCCCGTTAAATAGGTTATATAGTCTATCCGGTCGATTTCATCTAAGTTATTATCTTCTATAAATTCTAACGCCCTATCCAACGCAGTAAGGGTAATAACAAAACATTCACGAAGCTCTTCGGGTTTCAAATTACACAACTGGTTTTCTTTGGTATCAGACGGAATTGGAGCATATCCGTCCGTATGCTGTTTGCCAGTTACAACTTCATAGGCCGGGTTTAATGAGGCTATAGGATAGGAAACCCCGGTTTTGTGAGGAACAAAGAAATCATATCCTAAATCCCTTAAACGTTCTTTGAACTTATTAGTATACTGAACATAAATATCAATACCGTGGACTTTTAACTTCGAAAAACGCATCTGCAATGCACTGACACGGCTTCCCGCATTATTAAGAACCTCAAACCAATCAATCTGTTCATCCTCAGTTAGGTCTTCTGCTTGATTAATAGTGTAATTATAGTTTCCTAATTTACTTCGAATTTGAAGTAGTAGCGACATAACTTCATGCTTTTTTAGTTTAGAAGATTTGTTAACATAGTCGAAGAAAACAGAATCATCTTTATTTAACAATACCCCCACTGGAATTTGATGGATTTGAATTGCTCCTTGCACTAAAACGAAGCGTCCTCTGACAACATCCAATACAATATTCCTAAAATCCTCATGGTTGATATATGCCTTATAATTAGTCGTTAAACGTTGCTGGCCATCGGCAACAGAAAACTGCCCTCTTACAACATTCTCAATAATCTCCCTTTCAATAAAAGATACCTGGGGTACACAATTAGTGGTATTGTTTATAACGTTAATTGAAATAGGTGCTACCGGTGCTTTCCCTAATAACTGGTAATTGAACAAATCTATTGCTTTTTGTATGTTCCAACTGATATCCCGTTGATATAATGGGAGAGAGAATTCCCTGGCCTCGATTTTTTTATTCATTTCCGTTACTGACATTTGAAAAGTTTTCTTTGTTGGATTAAATCTTGAGGCGGCTAACAGCTTTTTATTTATCCTCATAAAACATTCACTCCTTTCATGCTGCGCTTTGCCGCTGCGCATAGCCATATTTAATAATATAGTGCATTATGGCAAAATTGTCAAGCGCTGCGCCAACTTATTTCCAGAATTTACTCCGTGATATTAGTTTAATTCTAGACAATTGAGGCGCTGCTAATATAAAGCATAATACCGGGGCACCCAGCTTTCACCCCATGAAGTTTGCAGACCATGAGATCATCTGCAAAAAAAAAACAAAAAACCGTGCGATTCGTATAGAACCACCCGGTTACCAATTGATGTGTCTGCAGGACTTTACTTTTACACCAGCCAACTAGGTAACCAGATAACCCTAATCAGGCCTACCTTCTTGGCCAGCATTATACATCTCCTTACCCCACCCAGTAGTAAGCGGTTAATAAACAGGTGCATTGATAAAAGGGAACCCCAGCACAACTCATCTACATCGTGCTGGGGTTTTGTGTCAACATCTTTTCTTTAATGTCTTGTGTTACGGCAGTAATTCGGCAGCTTGGGTGACCAGGGCATCAAGTCCTCAAGGAGTGATGGGTCAGTCTTAAAGTCAAGTGCCGGCATTTTACTAAAAATATGTACCAGGTACATGTATACATTAAGTCCGTTTGCCTTGGCCGTTTCTACAATGCTGTAGGCGATTGCGCTCGCTTGGGCTCCCTTTTTCGTATCCGCGAATAACCAACCTTTCCTTCCTAGAACAAAGGGTCGGATCGCATTCTCCGCTCGATTATTAGACAATTCAATGCGACCGTCTTCTAAAAACGTACACAATGAAGCTTTTTGATTAACTGAATAGGTTATGGCTTCGCCAAGTTTGGAGCCTTGGAGAGGGTTTACAGTTTCAAGCCATGACCAATAAGCCTCAAGAACTGGTTTAGATTGTTCCTGACGCTGTATTTTTCGTTTCTCTGGAGAGAGTTGTTCCAAATCTTTCTCAATGGCAAACAGCTTATTACAGTATTCAAATCCTACTGTGGCAGCGGAGTCTTTAAGACTGCCACTTTTGGGCATGGCCTCTTGATATTTCCGACGCAGGTGGCTCCAGCATCCACATCGGGTTACCTCTGGGACTTTATTGTAGCCACTATAGCCGTCGGTTTGAAGAAATCCATGAAAACCTTCCAGGAATCGCCGCGCATGCTCGCCTGATCGTGTGGGTTGGTATTCAAACAGCACCACTGGTGCCTCCCCGGTATTACCTGAACAATATACCCACATCCGCGACTCGGAGGATGGCTTCTTTCCCTCTTCCTTCAATACCTGGATAACGCTCTCATCCGCATGAATCACAGCCTGCTTCAGGAGATGGAATTTCATGGTTTCCCATAGCGGTAGCAGCCAGTCGATTGCTGAGCGGATGATCCAGTTAGCCAAGGTCGCTCTGGAAAGGATTATTCCCTGATTGGCCCAGTCTTTTTCTTGCCGGTACAGCGGCATACCGTTGACATACTTTTGGTATATAACATGGGCCACACTAGACGCTGAAGCAAGACTCCGCTTTATAACCGGTGCGGGAGTGGGTGCTTTAATTATCGTAGCTTCTCCCGTTTCCTTCTCGCAGATTTCGCAAACATAGCTGTATCGGATATACCGAAGGAGCCTTGCCTGGGCCGGGATGAATTCTAATTCTTCCCGGACCGGTTCTTTGCCCAGAACCCGCATTTTGCCGCCGCATTCTTCACAGACTTGCTTTTCTTCATCTAGATCGCAGATGATTTCTACTACGGGAGCGTTCGCGGCTAATTCTTCCTTGGTACGTTTGGCTTTCCTGGTATGCCCGGCAACCGAGACTTTGTCAGGCTCCGGGGCTTTGTGGTTTGACTCGGCCTCCGCTTCGTTGAACAAGGAAAGCTGATTATCTTCCTCGCCAAGTACGTACTTTCTTTTTTCGCTGGATTGGCCGTACATGGCTTTTTGGAAGTTGGCCAGCATCTCCATGAGCTGATCGATACGAATTTTCTGTGATTCTAATGTTTTGGTCCTTTCCTGCAACTGGGTTGTTTGTTCTTTAAGCTGCGTTTCGAGGCTTAAAATATATGCAGTTACCTCGGGCGAAAGGCCCGTCAAATCAACTTTTTCCATGCCTTAATTATACCATAAAAATAACCGAATATCCAGCAATATCAAGGGTTTCAGGCATTTTAGGCATAATATTTTAGGCTCCGAGTACGGAGGATTTCTAGATTTCAATGAGGGCACTTTGCCTTAGCAGAAATCCCTAGCTTTGACTTCGCCAAATCCTTTTGGCGGGTCTATGGACAGACCTTCCATAAGCAGGCGAAGCTGCCTGACCGTTATGTTTCTTACATTGGCCGGCTCTTTGGGCCATATAAACCGGGCTCCTGCGCCGTCCAGCCTCTTGTAGTACATGGCAAAACCGTTGCGATCCCAGCTTAGGGCCTTCAGCCGATTGCGGTTTCGGTTACAAAACAGGAAAAGATAGTTCCCAAACGGATCCATGTTGAATTGCTGTTTCACGATAATAGCTAGGCCATCCACTGAACGCCTTAGGTCTGTAACTCCGCATGCTAAAAAGATTCCGTCATAGCTTGTAATGTCTTTCAGCATAAATCATCAACAACCCGAAGGACATCTGCAAGCAGGGCAGGGCTGAACCCACTCTCTACACAAATTGTCCATTTGCCACAGTTAAGCCGAATCTCGCCTGAAATGCATTTCTCTTTTTTAATCATCACCTCTGCCCATTGCTGTTCTTCATGCTGTTCTTCCCGGTTAAATTTTGTTGCCCAGGTAAGATACCGATGATAGTTGATCGCCTTTGCTTCGCACCAAGCCTTTGCGGTCATCCCACTGGCCCGGCATTCAATCACTAGTGCCCGCTGTTCTTTTTTGTCCATCTAAAACCTCCATACCTTAGTTTTATGGAGATATTTTCTCATGGACAGGGCGTGTTGACCATGCACCCGAATACTGAGCGCTTACACCCAGTAAACCAGGTAAGCTATTAGGAACCCTCACCATGCTGGTTTTGTTCTCACTCCCTGAACAAGAAAACAGGGCCAACCACCTGTTTGGCAGTTGACCCTGTTAAATTGTTTCCCATTGTGTGGGGGTACGACCCCTTCGGATGGGGAGGGCGACCCCCGGAGGCTTGCTCCGAAGGCCCTTCCCCGACTCGATCATTATTGAATTGTAATACTGTTTGCTGCTATTTGATTACCTACCGTATCAATATTTTGCTTGTAATTACTGTCATCTGAGAGTACTGCATTTCCGTTAGTTTTAAGCGAAACTGCATGAACGCTTGGAATCACACTTACGACACCAGCTGCAGTATCAGCCTGTACTACAATTGTCTTGCGATCCATTGAAGTGCTTACTGCTGGAGTTGTACCAAATGTAGCACTTGTAATGATATCGCCGATTACAACCGTTTTACCAGCCTTAACCGGCTTGTCAAGAGTGATGGTTAAGGTTTTGGCTGTTGCATTCCATACTGCTGATTGGATTGCCGCAGTCTTGGTTACGTTTTCAGTTGTGAAAGCAATATCGGTATCCATCCCAATTTCCGTTGTGCCGTCAGTAATGGTCTTGTCAATGTGCAGTGTGTACGTTGTTAATTTTGCCAAGTATACTAATGGCGTGATGGTCGCAGTCTTTTTATCAGCTGACATTGTCACTGTAATGGGTATTGCACCTAATGTTATTTTTCCTGCTGTATCACCATTAGTAACTGCTTTACTAAATGTTACTGTAAATGTAGGTTCAACACTTACACCTTCGGCACCGTTTTCAACTGAAACACTTACTATCTTAGGTGCAGCGGTGTCTTTAACTGTGAAGTAAGCGATATACGGTGCTTTCATAGCGTTGAAGAATTCATCAGTTACATTGGCAATAGTCACTTTATACTGATGTCCTGCTACAAACTTGTTACTGTCATCAGCAGGGAAGAACCACACATCAGTATCAGTAGCTACACCAGTAGTAGGCAATAAGTCTTTAGCCTGAGTTTCGTAGAAAATACCGGTTAATGTTTTACTTGCAGTAAGGTCTTCGATTTTGATGTTAGTTGCATTAATTGTTCCAACAGCAGGGATCTTTGCGAAATTAATCTGTAAACCTTTATTGAGGTAAACAGCAGTTGTTACATCGGTAGCTACAGCCGCAAACCCACCATCATTTGTTTGAAGTGGAGTAACACCTATCGCCTGCGGATTTACCATTGTTGTAAAGTAAACCTTTACATCTTCTACAAGTTTCTTAGTGTCAGTGGTAGCGGTGTCTTTCTTAATTGTTAGTACATATTTATGTTCGCCAGCAATGACAGTACCGGCATCATTGCCACCACCGGTTTTTTCAGAAGGCACCAATTTAACAATTGTGTTTTTACCATTTGTGTCTTGTTGAATAGCAGCAACAAATCCAGCAGCCAGAGCTGTCGGTGCAGTAATCAGGTTTCCAGCACCATCTTTTGTAAGCGTGTAATTTGCTATATCTAAGAACCCGCCATTAACGACTCTATTAAAGTATATCCAAATAGCCTCGTCAGCTGCAGTTACGCCCGTCGTATTGGCTTCATTCAACCCTGAAACATAACTGCTAGGTGTGCTACCAGCTAGGTCGACATTGGGGGTAGTTCCGGTGTAGCCAGCAGCAAAGCCCTTTACTGCAACAACCTGCGGTACAGATGTGTCAGCAGTTGTAAAGGTTACACTGAAGTCGCTGGCCATCATATTGCCTGCTTGATTAGGTGTTGCATCCTTCGCGTTATCGGTAACGGCCAGGTTGCCATCGTAGTTCTTGCCCTTGATAGTCAGGGTGTAGGTGGTGTTTACAGCCCAACCACCAGTTGCGATAAAGCTAATTGTCTTACCTGTTGTATCTGCAGGATCAATAGCAAACGCTGCAAGACCAATGGCAGTTGCAGGAGCATTGTTCTTGACTAGTTTTACAGAAGCTGTTGGTGAAAAATCATTTGCCCCGGCAGCTACGGCTACAAATCTTGCAAGATACATAGGTTCACTAAATGTAATATTCAGAGGTTTATTTTGCGCTAAGCGTGTTCCATCAGCAACGTTAGTTGTTGCAACTGTAGGAGCCGTAAAGTCACCGGTCTTGAAAGTGAGGGATGCTTCGGCAATAGCTATGTTGGCGGCATCCTTAATATTTTTACTTGCAACAAATTTGTATGAGGTAGATTCCTTCAGATCTGCATTGGGTATAAAGGTAGCACTGTATGATGCGGCATCATAGGTCAGAGTTCCGGCAACATCAGTGCCAGCTTTTTCTATGCCGTTAGCATCAATTTCAAAAAGACGTACGTTTTCAACTTTTACGGTAGCAGCATCCATCGCACGCTTGAAGTTGATGGATACTTTGAAGGGGTTAAATGTCCTTTCGGTATCTCCACCGACCGCAGGGGTGGTAGCTTGAATTGTCGTCTTACCTGTTAATCCCGGGTAAACATCATTTACTCCGGTAATCCCGTTTGGTACGCTCAGTGTTATAGCCGCAGCAATTCCAATCGAGAACTGTTGTTTATAATTGTCTACTGTAGTGCCATCCAGAGCTTGAACACCGTTTACTCTAATCTCGTATATCTTGTTTGGCTGGGCGGCACTTGCTAAAAAGTCAATTGCTTTGGTTGCAGCTGTATACGCAGGTTTATTAACAGCAGCTGGTACATAAGTTCCATCAGTTACATTATACAACTTTACATTAGTGGTATTTACCGTAGCGGCATCTAAGTCCTTATTAAATGTCATTACGATGCCTGCTCCAGCGGTAATATCGCCTACTACAAAAGGAGCCTGTTCTAGTGTTTTACCACTAAAGGTAATATTAGTAACAACTACTGCATCAGCAGTTTTAAAAGATGTAACTGAATCTTGTCCTAGTGTTGTTTCAGCACCATCTTCTTTAACATTGGCCTTCACAGTCAGAGTATAGTCTTTTAATATTTCCAAATTGTTTACAGGGGTGACCGTTACGACCTTTTTGTCTGCTGACAAAGCAACATTGGTCGGGGCAACAGTTGATCCACTCTTTAATTCAAAGTTTGCACTAACAGCTGTACTTGCATCAACAGCCTTGCTGAATGTTACTTTAAATGTTTCGTTAACACGAATATCTGTTGCACCAGCTAACACTTTATTAGCGTTAATAGCACTTACACTGCTAACAACAAGTTTTACCAATGCAGCTTTAGCGGCATCTACAGCAGCTTTCTTCGCAGCTATGCGTGCTTCAAAAGCAGCCTTCTTGTCAGCATCTGCTACTAGGGCAGCCTTTTCGTTAGCGGTTACTTCCAGAGCTTCGGCTGCAGTGATTTCTTCAGCGGTTGTGATGGCAGCAGCTTCGTAAGCGGCTACTGCTCCTTCAGCAGCGGCTACGATGGCTGCTTGCGAATCCACAACCGTTACTTTACATGTCGGACCTGTAACTCCTTCACCATAGGTAACGCCAGTAGGTAAAGTTAGTACTGCTAATAGGTTATAAACACCGGCTATATCTTTTTCGTACTTATCTCCACCCCATTCTGATATTGCCAGATCAGCAGTTGTTCCATCACTATAAGTTACCTTATTAGTGGTGGGAAGTCCTAAACTTTTGAATCCTGTTCCGACATCAACCGTTTTAGGATCGATTGCGGTAACAGCTGTGATGGTTATAGCAGTAGTACTGGTTGGGGTATCAACCGTTGTAATTTCGCCACCAATTACTGAAGTTGCCTTTACAGTTGGCGGCATATCGGCTGGTGCAGCTAATGTAGAGGTATAATTGTCAGTATTCCAATCACTACCACTCATTAGCGCGTTCATATAGGCATTGGATACATCATTATAATCTACATAACCCTTTTCGCTGTCTTTAAAGGCTACCGGGGGATAGGTTTTATTCATAAAGTCCAGATACAGGCTAGCACCCGCCGTATCACCCATCAAATAATTCATGTAGGATGCATTTAGCTCGGCATAATCATACTGATAAAGATTGGTATCGCCTGCCGCACCCTGTACCACTATATCAGTCACAGCTGCATAGCTAGGTCCAATCATGGTAAAAATGAGTGCGATTGCTAAAAACAGGCTTAACATATTACTTCTTTTACGTATCATCAGTCTTGGTCCCTCCTTTTTGCAAATTCAAAGCAATTTTTTCACAAAGTTCTTAAATCTACTCAATGCTGATTACTTCAAAAGCCACCTCCCCACCATTTTCTATTGGAGTTGTAACAAGCGCTATTTGACCATTGGATATGGTTACAACTTCAACGGTGGCCGGCATAGTGGCCAACGCTGCCGACGAAGAGATATAAGTGTTGGTATTCCATGCGCTACCATTTAACAGTGAGTCCACATAGGCATTGTATATATTGTTGTAATCAACATATCCCCGTACGCTATCATAAAAGGCCTTGGTAGATTTCATGGTGCGAAAATGATTATACAGTTCCGTACCGGAAATCCCCAGCAAACTATTCATATAGGATTGATTAAGATCAGCGTAAGAGTATTCGTAGCATTTCCCGTCCTGACCCATACCTACTATTTTAGTAACATCGGCCATAACCGGAACAGAGAAGCTAAGAATAAATAGTAAGGTTAAGGATAATGCCATTAAAATTCTGGCTTTTCTAACTCTTCTTGATCCCATTCATTCACCCCCTTTCCACTTGCTCTCCTGCTCATTTTGATGCTTGTAAAAATATTTAACCATTTCGTTAACCTTGGCCTCTACCGCATCAACGGTATCCACTTCGCCGGTAAACTATTGATCACCTGGATTATAATCCAGCATTTACAAGCATGTTATAGGGCGAGTTAGGGTGCAACCGCCTTTTCCGTTATAACAACCTTGGCCTCTACCGCATTAACGGTATCCACTTCGCCGGTAAACTTCTTTACGGTAGGGTTATAGGTTAATGAAATTCCGGCTACAGTTACATTGTAATTTTCAGGAGTCGCAGTGTTGAGGGTTACTATTACCACCGACTTCCCCGGCATTAAACCGGTCTTTACCTCCATGGTGAAGCGGGGCAAGGGCGATTTAACCGTTACTGTCACATTGCTGTCTATCGCTTTGATAGTCTCCACTTCGCCGCAAAATACTCTATTTTCACTATGATAAGTAAGTACGGTTCCAGCCACGCTAACTTCATATTTTTCCGGCGTAGCTGTATTTAACGTAACTATTACAGTTGATTTTCCCGGGGCAAGCCCGGCTTCAACCTGCATAGTGAAAGCAGGAAGTACCGACACCGATTCAAGGGTAACCTGCCCATTAACCAGCGTCACAACCTGAAATGTCTCCGGCATCTGTGCCTGGACAGCCACGGTAGAAGTATAGGTGTCCGCTGAGAATGGAATCCCTCCCAGCAAAGAATTTAAATAAGCATTGTAAACATCATTGTAATCAACATAGCCACGTACGTCGTCATAGAAGGCTTTAATGGACTTCATGGTGCGGAAATGGTCATACAGTTCCGCACCTGGAAGCTCCAATAGGCTATTCATGTAGGCTTCGTTCAGGTCGGTACATGAGTATTCATAATAATCGCCGGCCTGGTCGATGGCTATAATTTTAGTAATTGCTGCCATAGCAGGGGCGGAAAAAGTAAAGAGCAAGATTAACGATAAAATCAGGGCCTTCTTTATGTTTTTCCAGTCACTCTTTTTCATCAATCCACTTCCTTTCTAAATTCACCGCCCCAGCAGATTAAGCACGCAAATATGCTATTTGGCAGTTACAACAACTTTTGCATCTACGGCATCGGCTTCATCTACTTCTCCAGCAAACTTCTTAGCGCTAGCATTATAGGTTAATGGGGTTCCGGCTACCGCTACATTGTAATTTTCAGGAGTAGTAGTGTTCAGGGTTACTATTACTATTTTTTTGCCAGGGACTAATCCGTTATTTACCGCCATGGTAAAGGTCGGGGTGGGTTCCACCACTTTTTCGCTAACAACAACTTTTGCATCTACGGCATCGGCTTCATCTACTTCTCCACCAAACTTCTTCTGTGCAGCATTATAGGCTAATGGGGTTCCGGCTACTGCTACATTGTAGTTTTCAGGATTAGCAGTGTCTAGAGTTACTATTACCATTTTCTTGCCAGGTGTCAATCCGTTATTTACCACCAAGGTAAAGGTTGGAGCTCCACCGCCGCCACCTACATGCATTTTCAAATAAGGCACCTGTTCTCTTAACGTGACCCGGTCAGTTTCATCTACCTGTACTTCAGGTTCAATATTGGTCATAGTTAGTACATGTTTGTCATCGCGCTCTTGCAGATATCCATCAGGAAGTATGATGGTTACACCGGTCTTACTGTTCTGCAGGGCAGGATTAGGATCTCCCAGTATTCCTCTTTGAATTCTGGTTCCGTCCACCGGTAAGGGCTCTCCATTTAATCTCCAGTTAGCCTTATTCAGAGCGGAATTGTCTCCAATCAATTTAAGGTCTTTGTTGAAGAGAACATGGATGATGTCAGCTGCATCGTTTACTTTTTCTAAATCAATTGTGTACTCGGGCAGCCAAGTTCTGCCGAGATAAAGCGGATTATTGTCATTAACTACGGTGTGGTGAGCATCAATACCGATGCATATCAGACCAACAGGGCCTGCGCCTTTAATTGTAATAGGCATCTCTTCAGTAGCCATGGCATTTCCAACATCATCGGAAATTGCACGGATAACCAGTTTCCACTCGCCAGCCTCAAGTGGTGTAACTGGGATTACTTTAATAGCATAGTCTCTTTTAGCCTCTATTGCACCTGTTTTGGTAGTAAGCAAAGCCGCAATCTTACCTTCAACGGTCTTGGCAGATCCAGGAACTTGGCCCAGGGCATTCTTTACCATTACATACTCAAAGGTATTGACGTCTACTCCACCTAGTATTTTCTCCTGTTGCTGACTGGGTGTGAGTATAGTCCAGGTATCACTGAATTTGTCTTTGAACTGGCAAGGTTCGTTCATCTCAATGTAAACAGCTCCTGGAATTTCATTTTTATTCAGATATTCCAGCTGTTCCTTCAATGTGGTATACGGTGATTGTACATCCTCTACTAGGCTAAGGTGATTATTTGCTATCATAGTTTTAGTATTCAGTACATCTTCCACATTTCTTCCATAGAGATCCTGGAAGTTCTTAACTACCAGGCGTAACGGGTTGAATCTGGCGTCATGGTAGTTCTCTTTGGTAGCAGCGGTGTTATAGATTTTAGTCCAGTCATTGTTCAGTTCAATCAGGTATTTAGCTCCTTTTTTATCCAGCTGAGTTACGGTAAAGGTACGCAATGCCGGCGCTGCAGAGCCATCCGCTACCAGTTTCCATTTGTAATTAACATACGGTGATGCAGCATTGTTATCTGGGACAATTATTTCAAAATTGTCAGCAAAGCTATCACCAGCTGTTGAATCGGTTACTGGTTGGTTAAATTCTACTACATACTGTTCAGGAGACTCGTCTTTCCCATCGGCCAATACATTAATACTATCGACCATAGGTTTGCCGTCCATCTTCCATTCAACCAAAATAGGTGGCAGTGCAACACCCTGATATTCCAGTTCCTGAGTAGCTACAATATTTAACTCATCAGTTACTGATGCCCAATCGCCCAGGGTATTAACCTGGAGTTTATGGGTACCAGGTTTTAAGAATTCTGTATAGTCCAACTGGTCCTTAAAGGTAATTATTACGGTTTCTCTGGCAATATTCTCTTTGTCGGTACTGATGGTTACGATAGGAACCTTTGGATTAGTGGGAAGTATAGCCCCGGCATTTGAAGGTAATTGAGTGGCCAGATTTAATCCATCAATAACCCAGTTCCGCAGGTTGGCTGCTGAATTAGCAAATGCAGGCCCCTCTGCAGGGATTAAGTCATTTACAGCTTCGGAGAACTGTACTTCAACCTGATTGTAATCCAGGGTTTCTTTATTAAACCTGGTGTTGACTTTCATTAATTTAATATAGCTGGAATCTTCCAGGAAGAAATCAGCGCTGCCCATTATTTTTAGGAAAGGAGCAGCCTTTTCATAATTAACTACTACTTTGTGCTTGACATTATCAGTCAGCGGGAAATTGGCACCCTTTCTATCGAGAACCAACATGATACTCTTTTCTCCGGTCTTGATTACTGCCTGGACGGGTATGGTGATATTACCCGCAGCAGGTATAACCTGGTTGGCGAGAATGCTGAGATTATCATAGACAGTAAAGGCTCCTGGATTATCAATCATTGCTTCTACCGCGGCTTTGCTCAGAGCCTCGTTAAAAAGAACGGTGACCCGGTCAGCCTGGTTGGCTACTGCGGTATTCACCTGGAAAAGAGTCCCTTGCTCACCACCACCAGTAACTACAAATTTGACTGTGATTGGAGCTATATCGACATTCTTCCAGTCATTTTTTTCTTCTCCGGTAACAACATTACGAGCCTTGATAACTTCAGCTCTTACTGTTACTATCTGATCTTTTGTGGTGTCCTCAGGATATAGCTTAACTACTACCTCCTGGTTAGTGGTGGTTTCTTCCTTGGAGATTTGACCCCAAGTAGCACTAAAGGCCAAAGTTGCTTCTACATTAGCAGGGAATTTTTCTAGTTTGGCCTTAATTTCAATTGGGTCAGTTACACCTTCTGGTTTGATCTGCCTTTCGGATGGTGTTGCTGTCAAAGTTATCGATGCTTCAGTAACTGGGATATCTGGTATTACGGTTCCGCCGCCGGGGTAATTGGTTTCTACACCGGCATCATCCTTATAGGCAATGGCCGGAAAAGCCGCTACATCAGCTTCGGTTAACGGAGTACCACCCATTATCGAGGTCCAACCAGTGGTCTGACCTTCGATTTGATAGGCCAGGAAACCTGAGCCCAGGTTGTCAAGAGCGGTCTGGATTTCTGCTGCGTTGGCAGGATTGGTTAGGAATCCAATACTGAACCCTTTGTCTCCAATGATAACACTGTCATTGGGAATACTGGCAGCAGAGGCTGCTGTTGCAAACAACATTACAAAGGTAAGAACCAAAGCTAGCATTTTTACTTTCTTATGCCTTATCACTCTTATATTTGCCTCCTTTGTCGTAAAATCATGAATTTCATCCCGGTTAGCTATCTGTTATCGAAATTAATCCTTAACAATAGCCAACCATACTTATCAACCTATTAGTCTACCCCGCCCTCCTCTCTATGTTCTAAGTCAGGGTTTTTGGTTCAGGCATATTATTCAAATACTCCCCTGCAGGTTTTATAGACTCCAGGTTTATATTCTATTAACCCGGCTTCTCTTCTTCACCTTTTAACAGAGTATTTGTTAACGCCCCATCCTTCCCCAGGACCATGCAGTGTGACCCCTTTAGTTTCGGTAGATACCCATTGCAAAACTGCCTGGGTCAGCTTCTGCATTTCCACTACCGGCTACAACATATGTAGCAACGTTTTCCCTAGAGCACTCTTTTAATCTGTAATTGCTGAGATTGCTATGCTTACATTCTCAGCTGCTTCTTTTACAGCAAGGCTACCTGTTCCCAGAACAGTAGTTCCATCACTGGACAATACTGTTACAGTAACACTTTCAGCACCGGTCATATAAGCAGCTGCTACCCCCAGTTCCTTTACAGCTGAAGTAGTCGTTCCATCGGATACTGTGTATTTCGCTGCTCCACTTAGACCGGTTGTAGATTTAACGGTAATAGTCTTAAATGAGGACATTGCACCACTACCTACTGCTACGTTACAGGTCGCAGTTTTTTCCCCCACCGGTGGCTCTGGCTCCTGGACTTTAGTAATGCTAATATTTGTGCTGGTTGCTACTCCTACAGCAAGGCTACCTGTTCCCAGAACAGTAGTTCCATCACTGGCTAATATTGTTACAGTAACACTTTCAGCACTGGTCATATAAGCAGCTGCTACTCCCAGATCCTTTACAGCCGAAGAAGTCGTTCCATCTGAGACTTTGTATTTCGCTCCTCCGCTTACGGTTGTAGATGTAACGGTTATGGTCTTAAATGCTGCCATGGCACCGCTTCCAACTGCCACGGTGCAATCTGCTGTTTTATCTCCCACTGGGGGCTGTACTGCAGTAATAGCGATGCTGGTGCTGGCGGCTGCTGTTACATTGAGCGTGCCGGTTCCGAGAACGGTGGTTCCGTCACTGGCCAATATGGTAACAGTAACACTTTCAGCACTGGTCATATAAGCAGCTGATACTCCCAGATCCTTTACAGCTGATGTAGTTGTTCCATCTGAGACTTTGTATTTCGCTGCTCCGCTTAGACCGGTTGTAGATTTAACGGTAATAGTCTTGAATGCGGACATAGCGCCACTACCTACCGCAACATCCACACTGGCACTGGCTTCAGGTACGGAAACTGAATACGCATAGGTTGCAACCAGGCTCTGGGTTTGGCCGACTTTGATAGCAATAGCCCTGATGGTGGTTGCCGCATTAATGGTAATAGGAGCGGTATATTTTGTGCTGTTGCTGCTCGGTACGCTTCCATCAAGGGTATAGTAAATGGTAGCTCCGGCTGTAGCAGTACTCAAAGTAACCTGGGTACCTGCAGGAACCTCACCGGCAGGAGGAGTAACATTAACGGGTTTAACCCGGTTGCTGTCATCGCTGCTGCCTCCGCCGCCACCGGAAGTAACAGCAGTGGTTCCAGTTACAGCTACGCCGCCGATATTGGCAGTGATACCGCTGGCTACTTCATAAGCAGTCGGCTTCATCTCGATTACTACATTTGCTACATAAACCACGGCTTTATCAATAGTACCCTGCCCGCTTACCTTCACGGCAGAGTTGGCCAGCAATTCGCTAATAGAGGTGGTTCCGGAAAGAACCACATTTGATTTGCCTTCGGCCTTCTTGATATTGACTTTGCCCAGTTTGCAGTTTTCAAAATTAACCGTCTCTCCGCCCTTGATAGTAGTGGTCCCCTTTACGGTTACGTTCTTCAGGGTGGCTTCGCCCGAACCTACTCCCTCAGCGATGAGGAGGTCACCGGTTATTACGGCATTCTGCAATATGACACCAGAAGCGGAAATAGTAACATTCCCGTTAATTTCCTGGCTGCCACTGGCAGGTCCATATGTACCGGCTTTGTCTAAAGTTGATATATCGACCGGTTTTTCCGGTGCAGCTTTTACATCTAAAGTGCCGCTGATAACGACAGCAGCTTCAGCTCTGGTGGCATTGGCTTTGGGATCAAAGTTGCCATCGGGGCGTCCTTTAATTACTCCCTGTGCCGAAGCAGTAGACACCGCTTCTTTAGCCCAGGCGGAAATACTGGCATCATCAGGGAAAACCTTGGCTGCGCCTTCGGCTTTCCACCCGGCGGCCTTGACTATCATAACGGCCATCTGTTCCCGGGTGATGGGGTCATTGGGTCCAAATTCCGTGTCGCTATAACCACTGACGATACCGTTTGCATTGGCAGTGGAAATAAAGGCCTTGGCCCAGTGGTCACTGGTATCGGTAAATACTTTACCGGCTTTTTCTTCTAGTTTGAATGCTTTTACCACCAGGGTGGCAAATTCAGCTCTGCTGATGTTGTTATCCGGTTTGAAGGTACCATCCGGCTGTCCGGCAACCACACCGGCATCCACCATTTTTTGAATGGTATCAGCAGCCCAGTGTCCCTGGACATCACTCAGACCGGGAGCCGCCACAGCGGTCAAACCGGACCCGAAGAAGATGGTCATCGTAAATACGGCTAACACTAACCAGCTCAAATGACTTCTCTTACGCAAATTTTTCCCTCCTTAAACAACTTACTTGAACTCGAAATGCCGCTTGAAACTGATTTTTGTTTACCACCTCCATTGCTATAAGCGAAGCTTTATGAAAGCTTTACTTATTATCAAGAGTCGGGCACAGCCATTCCCATAATTACTATATATGTGCCATTCGCCAATGTATGACAGTACTATGGCTGTTATACATTAGACGATTTGTGCCCAGACCTGGGTTCCATTTGATACCAATGGCAAGCTTTTTTAGACATCGAAACCCTACCCTCTCAGCTTGAAAACCGAAAAAGTAGTAATTCCCGATATTCTGCCTAAAACTAAAGACTGCCAAATTATACACATCCATATAAGTTATTGGCGATTTAATTAATTTTTCCTGCTAAAAAAAGAAAAAAATTATTTTATTTTATCTACGACATACACTTGAAAAGAAATCGTTTTTGAATTTCTTATCACCACCACCCTGGCTGCAGTTTCACTACAAAAATTAAGTATTGGAATGAAAATACTGAAATATGGGGAAACTAATATTTTTTATGAGATGAATTAAGTCTGTGATTAAATGAATTCTACCATAGTATTCATCGGGTGTAAATGATTTCTATGGGTTAAAATGGGCTTGTACAGCACTATCTAACTCTTTCTTGGGTATTATGTGGATATAATAGCAATACCTCCTCTTTTATTATAGAGAAGGGAGGTATTGTCATTATTTGCATATATTTGGCTCATTTATGTTTAAGCGCTGCTTAAACGCCTGGCAGTGTTAGAATAATGGAGTTATTATCAGCATTCCAGTCAACAATTGCTCCCAATGCCTGAACGATATACCTGATGGGAACCATAGTATAACCGGATTCACTGGTTTCAATAGATGTATCCATTACATAGGCCAGCTGTTCATTTACGCTTATGGTATTGTTTCTCACATCAATCCCCAGTATCTTGCTTTCCTGTTTGAGCGTAATCATCTTTGATTCTGCTTCCCATCTTATATCATCAATACCCAGAGCTTCGGCAATGAATCTGATAGGGACATAGGTTCTGTCTTGCTTGATATACGGAGCTAGCGTTATTTCTTTTTCTTCTCCATTAACTTCCGCCTTTTTTTGACCTATGCGAAGCTCTATCCTAACGGCTGCTTGGGCTTTATCCTCCTTATCCGCATCACTACTGCCGCCGCTATCCTTCTCCAGAGTTTTATTGTCCTGCACCGGCTCCTTTTGCGATTGATTATTACCCGGGGACTTGTCTGCTTGCAGGGTTGCTGGGATCGAGCCGCCGGGCAGTATTGCCTTTAAGGCCTGGTTAGAGGGGGAGTCTATATCTATGCAAACATCTCCTTCTATGCTGTCATCAATGTAAACCCGATTGGAGTAAATATAAAGGTAGCAATCCTGGGAATTATCGGGTAAAGCGATTACCTCTAGCAAAACCTCTCCTTTGCTTAAGGAACTTACTGCCAGGGTGGGATTGGCAGCGTTGAATAGTCCATTGGGATTTCCGGCGTGTGCCTCCGGAACCAGAATATAGTTGCAATCAGTTCCATACCTCATGTTTGCGGCATCCAGCATGGTCGTTGTGCTCCATTCCGCACTGCTTTGCAAGCAGGTCATGGCAGTCGACTCATCGGTATCTATGGGGGCTTTGGTCCAGAATGAGTTCAAGGGTAACCTGAAGGTTAGAATATCGCCTTGCTGCAGTTGCCCTGCTATATAATGCCCGGCTATCCCTCCTAATTCATTGACGGTCCCGGGCAGGACAACGGTGTTTTTCATCACTCCATATTCGGCAGCAGGTACGGGCTGGCTTGAAAACATAAATAATAGGGCGAAAAGGATAATGGATAGGAATTTTTTTGTTTTCACAAAGTCACCTCCCCTGTATATAATTTTTTATCTGCCCGGCACAGTCTGACGGTTCTTTTGGGCTCCTGAGAAACAAAAGAACCATCAGATTTTTTCCCTAAGTACCTGGCAGCTCTATCGATACGGAAGAGCTGGCGGCATCCCATTTGACTGTCCGGCCCAGGGCTTCAGCCAGGGCCCTCAAAGGAACCATGGTGCGGCCATCCTTTATATGGGCTGCTGTATCCATACTTATTTCATTACCGTTGCGATAAATAACCTGGTCACCGATTTTTAGCTGGATGATGATATTATCCCGGCTATGTATAGTAACCCGGGCGGCGGTCTGGTCCCAATGAATGTCATCGGGATTTATGCCGGCAGCTAGAGCTGCATAACGGATGGGTACAAAGGTACGGCCCTCCAGTATATATGGTTCCACATCCATGGGGGTGGCCTGCCCGTTGACCTGGTATGTTTTCTCCCCTATCTTGAAGATTATGCTTCCCGCTACCGGGATTGGGGAAAGGGCATCTTTTTTCGCGGGCTGGATAATTTCTTTACTGATACTGGCATTGGCTACCTCACAAACCCAGTCGTGGCTGGGAAAAATAGGATTGGACCCTGCATTTACTTCATTTACTGCCGGACCTCCCAGCTTTATTTGAAGATCGCCATCAGGTAGCATATTATTAAGGTTATATACGATATCTTTGATAAGCAGTTTAGCTGCACTGGAACTGGAATTCTGAATGGGTATAACCAGTCTCTCCCGGTCGCCTTCCTGCTTCAATACGGTTCTGGATAATATCATATCTCCGGCCGTAATTTCCACCTTGGGACTGCGTACCAGCTTTATAGCAGAGGGAAAATCTATCCAGAGCTCGCGGGCCAGGAATACCCGCCCGGCACTTTCGCTTATTTCCAATTCCCCAGCGCTCTGTTCCTGCTTCCCAATAACTAAAGCAGGTTTGGAGGATGAAACCGTAAATGCAGGCTTGACCCGGGCAACAATAATAGCTCCGGATGCTCCGGCGGAACCGGTTACCTTAATTGCCAAGTCACCTCTAAAGTCAGTAGCTAAATCTACCTTACCCTCTTCCAAAATTATCTTACCGGGGCGTTCCCGGCTGCAATCCTCAATTTCGAAACTGATCTGATCTTTTTCACTATTAAGAAGTAACGGGCCTATATCCAGATAATTATCCCCTTCCAGTTTGACCGAGGGGAGTTTGGCCCATTTTGCTCCTTTAGGAAGGGTAAGGGTAACATAACGGTTTCTCACCATAGTTTCAGGAGCATTCTCACTGATAATGATATTGCCGATTTTCTGAGCGCAAAGCCCTCCGTAAGCCTCTCTTGAATTCTGTACGCTCAGGTCTGTTTTCTGCTGGCTATAGCTGCCGGCCTTGAGGCTGCTGACATTAAGCTCAGCATTGCTGTTAAGCTGCAGATTGAGTTCGCCATAGGAGCTTTGCCTATCAGTTAATTGTACCGGGCATTCTATTTCCATTTTGCCGATCGTTGTCGTCCGGAACATGGTCTCAATGCGCAAAGTGGATTGCCCGTACTTATCAACTTCTACACTTATCAAAAAATCATTCTCATCGTAACGGCCATCACCATTATGATCGACACGGAATCCCAGCATGGGGTCAATATAACATTTTTCTTTAATCCATTGATAACCGCCGGGGAGGGTCATTTTAAGATACTCGAAGGTACCCGACATGTTTTCCGTAACTTTAATAGGGCCCAGAACCTGCTCTCTGCTAACTATGAATTGGACTTCACTGGCTTCTACCGTCAAACGGGCGCTCAGGATATTGGCTATGGTAATTGTGCCGGATGAAAAACCAGCTCCCGCGCTATCGATGCTAAGTTCAGCATTGCCCTTGAATCCACGGGGTACTACCACCCGGTTGAAATACAAAACCAGTTCGGGATAATCATCGGGATATTTAATGTTTTCTACCACAATTTCGAAACCCCGGTAATGGCCAGGGTTGTTCCTATCTTCAGCTATAGGGTTAATCTCCACTTTCCGCTTCTGGTCCTCAAAGCCTTTGCCCCTGGCCAATTCCACATCCATCTGCTGGCCCTGGCCATAGATTCCGGCTGAAGTTATATAGAAGTTTCGGGGCAGGCGAAATTCGGCCCAGTAGGATTCGCCGGCAGCAGTAAAGGCATCTTTGGTGCTGGCAGTGATTTTTACAGTGGCCAGGGCACGAGTCTGCTCTTCTTCCTTAAAATCACTGTCCGGGTACTTGGGAAGCTCACCCTGTACCCGGTAGTTAGTGGCCCCAATAGCGTAACCCGAGGGTAGTAGTAATAATATACTGAAAATAAGCAATAAGCCCAATGTTTTTAACACTTTCCACAAATATGCATCCATACTTTATTTTATTCCTCCGGAAATATTTAGGGTTTTAGCAGCATAACTTAATTAGCTGATACCATCTGTATGGTTTGCCGGGCTTGATTCCAATCTACCCGAAAACCGAAGGCCTCTGCAATAAATCGGGCCGGAAGGTAAATATGTCCCTCCTTATTCAGCGGGGTAATATCCATCTCTGCCGTTTTCCCATTGATAATAATACGGTTATTTTTAGTAGATACTTCTACCGTAACTTCATTTCTCAGCAATTTTACACTCTGGGTTGAATCATCCCAAATAATAGCATTCTCGGGTACCCCCAGAGCCAGGGCCAGGTAACGGACCGGGACGAAACTACGCCCGTTTTGCAAAAATGGAATGGCATTCATCGCTCTTATTTCTTCGTCAGAGCGGTATATTTTCTGGCCAATGGTAAATTCGGCCTTAACCTGGCTTTTTTCAGAAAAGGTAGAGAAACGCAATATAAAGTCTTCCTTTAGATTGCCCCCGGTGATATCCTTAAAAGCATCAGCCGGGATTTTTAATGAATAGTTATGATTCTTTTCCAGCTTAACTGTGGGGTCTACTACCAGCGTGTTTCCTTCCATGCTTTTTTGAATACTTATAATATTAGTCAATTCGTCAGTCAAATTTATTCTGTCATATCCCCTATCGGTCAAAACACCCTTGTTCAAGGTGATTCTTATGGTTTTATCCAGAGCAATGTTTTCCGAAGCATGGGGAGGGTCGCAGGCTTTAACCTCCAGAGGGCAGGTTTCGATCGCATACAATTTTCCATCCCGGGAACCCACATAGATGATTCCATCTTCCCCCAGAGCTACGCCTCCTTCTATTCCCCCTACAGGATAGTCCCATATCTTGCTGCCATCCTTGGCGATAGCATAAAGCATTCCTGAGCTATGGCTGGAAGCAACATAAACCGTACCATCGGCTCCCAAAAGCGGAGCGGAACAATTAAATACAGCAGCAGTCCAATTGGCTGTACCGGACGGAGCAAAACGATAAAGAACATCCGCCCCGGCATAGATGCTGCCATCGCAAGCAATAGCCAGGGGGGGATTCACTTCACTGCTACCATTCAAATTATAGGCAAAACGGATCTTACCCTGGGGACTTACCAGATATAATGATTTGCCGGAACAAATATAGATATTGCCATCCTTGTCGAGCGCTGGGGAACTAGTAATAGCTTCTAAATTGCATTTCCACTTTTCCGTGCCATCTGCTTTCAAACAGAAGAGCTTCCCGTCCCGGGTACTCACATAAATGAAACCATCATTCCCTACCGCAACAGCATTGTCTATTCCTGCTGTAGGAAAAATCCATTTTTCGCTGCCATCAGGATTAACCGCATATAAGCGCCCGTCTTTGCCTCCAATATAAAGCGTTCCGTCTGCCCCGATTACGGGTGAAGACTCAAAAATATTATCGGTAATAAAAACCCACTTGAGTGTTCCGTTTGGATTCAACGCATACAAACTGCCATCCTTCGATGATGTATAGATTGTGCCATCAGCCCCTATGGCAGCAGAGGAGACTATTTCATAGCCGGTTCTAAAGCTCCACCTTTCCTTTCCATCTCTATCAACAGCATAGAAGATTCCATTCCTGGCTCCAAAATAAAGAGTGCCATCAGCTCCGATAACCGCTGTCCCCACAATAGGACTGGCGATGGAAAACTCCCACTTAAACCGGGGACTAGTCCCTGCTGTATACCTTGATTGCCGGGTCCAGTTGTCCGCAGCAGGTTGTACCGCTTCACTATCGTAAAGGCCGGCTTGATACCCGCCATAACCGCCCTGGTTCTGGTCAAAAGCTATTTCCTCTGCCCAGGCCTGCTCCGAAGTCAAGAGGGAAGTGCCGCCCCAGGCCATCCCAACGAGAAGCAGAACAAGAACCCCCAGTATGGATAAGCTGGTACTTTTCGTTTTCATTCATTTTCACTTCCCTGCATAATGTTTTAAGCATCGGTAGAAACTGCGGAGCAGTTTCAATACAGCACTGCAAACTACTCTTCCGCTGCACTTGAGGCCGGGCTGCTTCCTGCCGAGCTCAAGTCGGCCGCCCAGGGTTTGCTAAAGGCCAGCTTCATATAGGAGTGGGTTGCAGCCATTTCAAGTGCTGTGTAGCGGGCGCTGTCCAGCTTTTTCTCTTCCGCTTTTACTTCAGCTTCCGTGGCCATGCCTACCTCTAACATCAGGCGTTTCACCCGAAGGTTTTCCTCCGCCATTTTAATAGCTTCCAGGCTGCCGGCATAGGCTTCCTCCAGATTGCGAGTCTGGTAATAGAGGGTACGGGTGGCCATAGCTACCAATTTTTTGGCGCTGGCGGCATCCAGCTCCGCCTGTTCCACTTCAATCCGGCGGGCTTCTCCGGGACGGTACTGCCCGCTGCTGTATATTGTTATATCTTTTAGAAAATTCTTCATGTTTACCATTTCGTCCGCCTGCCAAATTACCGGGGATCTTTCCAGAACACGGGAAACCTCATGTTCCAGATCACTAACTTCCAGAGGCTCAAACTTTATGCTATCACTGAGCTGGGGCCGTTCGGTGATCCAAAGCCCAATATGTTGGTTAAAGCTATTATAAGCATTATCCCGTCCATTCTGCGCAGCGGCTACAGCTGCCTGGGCCCCCGCATACTGAGCTTCCGCTGCCAATACCAGCTGGGTGGGGGATTGGTTGGGAATCAAGGACATTCCTACCTGCTGCGCCATCCGAGCATTCTGTAGCTGGCGCAAGGCCGCTGCCTGGCTGCTTTCAGCTGTTTTTAACTTTTCGACCGCCTTGAGAACTTCCCAGTATTTCTTACAGGTATCAAGAATCACCTTGTCTTCCGCCACCGTAAAAGAACGCTGGCTGAGCTGCCAGGTCAAATCGCTGGCCAGAACATTGGTATAGGCCATTTCTACCGCAGGAATACCTATGTGCCCTACTGGAATATAATCCAGCTGGCTGCCGGCATAATCGCGTATTTCCTTGGTCCGATCCATTTCTTTGCTGGCCTTGCTTAGCGCTTCACTATGCTTTAAAGCCTGGGCAATGGCCGCGTTCAAAGATAACCCTGCTGTCGGTTCTGCTGCCGGGGTTGAAGTCTGCTCGGCCACTGCCGGGGAAGCCGTAATGCCGATGGCCAGGGCCAGTACCAGGGCTAAGGCCATTAAATTACGAAGCCACTTTTTCCGCTGCTTGCTTGCTAATTTGTTCATAATAGAATCAACTCCATATCTATGATTTCTTACCAGAGCTTGCCTTTAGTATAAACAGTTCCCGACTGGCCGGTCAAGCAAAATCAGCTATCGGTACTCCGGCATTGATAAAGACTATAAATAAGATCTGATAGTTAAAACCGGTAATTTTTAATTTAAAAAAAAAGGAGCCCGCTGCGGGCTCCTTTTTTTATCACTTATTTAATGGTTACGGTCTGATTAGCTGCATCCCAGCTGGCGGTAGCTCCGAAAGCATTGGCTACGAAGCTGATGGGCAGCATGGTACGGGAGTTGCTGATTTCAGGAGCAACATCCATAGTTACTGAAGCACCATTAATCACTAGGGCTGTGCTGCCAACTTGAAGTTGGACAACCTTGTCACCCTTCATCAGGGTAACGGTCTGTTTGGCTCCATCCCAGAGGATATTGGAATCGTTAATTCCCAGTGCATAGGCCACATAGCGGATGGGCATATAGGTGCGGCTGTCCTTGATATAAGGAGCTACATCCATGGTCTGCTCTACGCCATTTACCTTGTAGCTGCTGGCACCGATTACAAAGGTTACTTCGTTCTTGTAATCGCCAGGAGCCGGAGTTACGGTAACAGCGTTGGCTACCTTAATTACCGCCTCATCAGATGGCAGAGTCTGGTCTACGGCATTGCCGGTCAGCTTAACAATTACATCTCCCTCAGGAACAGTACGATCCAGGGTGTATTCAACATCACTGAGCAGAATGGTAGAAGCTTCGGAACTGGTCTTGTCGATCGGGAGCAATAGCCAGTTGTCATTCGCAGCCAGTTTAATGTCGAAATCTTTCAGTTTAAGGTTGCCGGCGGTAACTTTAACGGTCGGCTTCTTGGCAAACTTCACGCCATCGGGCAGATCAACCACCAGAGTGGCATTTTGATTGGGGGTTGTTACCAGAGCAGTCTTGTCATAGTTGTTGGCAATTTCAGTTACCTGGTATTTCAGCATGCCGGCGGCAGCTTCGGTGATGGTGATATCGGCTGCCTTCTGGTTGGCAAGACCGATCTTGACATCGTTCTTGCTGGCGGTGGCGTTAATCGGTTTTACCACTTTGCCCAGAACTACTTCATATTTTCCGCCCAGGGCTTTGCCGTCAGCAATAACTTTCAGGTCGCCTTCGGGAGCATCAGGATCCAGGAATATCTTGATATCTTCAAAGGTAAATTCGGTCTTGGTCGGAGCTCCAGCGGCAGCATAGGTAAAGGTCAGTTTATGGCGCTGGTTGTCCAGAGCACATTTTGCACCCTGGTCAGCCGCAAAGGTGCCATTTCCTTTTTCCACTGTAATAGTGGGTATCGCAAACCAGTGAGCATAACTGGGCAATTCCAGACAGAAATCACGTCCGTTTACAAAGCTATCTTTGAGGTTTTCTTTAATGGTCATCTTCTGCAGTTCCTGTCCTGCGAAACCGGCTTTTACGGTCTTGGCATCGCCTTTGCAGAGAACTTCAATACTGTAGTCGGCTACTTTACCGACAGTAAGCTTCTGGGTGGTAACATTGTCACCTTTAACCGTAAACTCTAGCGGACCTCTCAGGTCGCGATCATCTACATCAATTTTCAGGTCGATGTTTACAAATCCAGGGGTAGTGCCAGGAGCAGTTGGATTAACTGTCAGGGTCAACTGGCTGTATCCATCAGCATTCTTGGCTACATTAAAGCTTGCCGGGGTCCAGTTGGCCCAGGTGCAATCTGCAGCAGTGCTGGCGATGGTGATGTCATCAGGAGCCACGATCTTGATCTGTTTGCCAGCTTTGATGGAGTTGGCGCGGTTTTCAGCAATACGGATGGTGCCAACAAGCTTGTTGTTGCCAACCGGAACAGTGGAATCATCCATAACAGTAGCGGTGGTTCCAGCAGAAGAACTGCGGGCTACAACTACTTTGCCCTGGGTGATGCCGGTATTGGGAGCATAAATCTCGATGGCGATGTCAGCATCGGGAGCATCGATGGTAGCAGTAGAAACTCCAGCCACATTGAACAGGAAAGACAAAGATGCCCTGTCCAGAGTGGAGGTCCGGCTGTTAAGAGCGATGGTCAAGCTCTTGTTGCTGCCGGCTACAAATCCCAGGTCAGCAGCGGTCAGGTAAGTTCCATCAGCTACTACATAGCTGGCCAGGGTGGCAGCGGTAGGAACTGCATCATATTCCACACCTGAGGGTAGATTGATGGTAATCTGTTGTCCAGCCGCCAGTGAACCCATGGTGGCACTGGTCTCAGTAATCTTCAGGGTTCCCAGCGTAACTCCGCTATCGGACTGAGATACGGTGGGAATGGTCAAGGCTACATTTTCAGTAGCCGCACTTGCGGTTCCCACTCCGACAAACATGGTTGCCAGCATGGTCAGAACCAGCAGAAGTGCAAAATGTTTTCTTTTAAGCATTTATTTCCCTCCTATAATTTTTCCTTGTTTTATTTTCCTTGTTTTAGGCGTTCAGAACTGTCGCCCTAAATGAGAGGTGATCATCGATAAATTCGATAGTTAAGTCTGCTTTTCTTCTCGCCTCCTTTTTCTAGCCGGTTATATGTAGTTGAATTGCCGGCTGCTCTTGAATCCAGTGCTATTCCCTCTACCGAATTGCCCGGTTGCGGGGGCACTATGGTTTCACTGATTGGTTAGACGCGATGATGAGTCAAAAAGTTCCCAGCCAGGAGAATTATTTTTATTTCTTTCCATTTTTTCTGTGGTTCTGCTGCCAACATGATATAATGAAGCAAAATTTTTACATGAATAATCTGTCCAATTTGTGAAATATGCGGGAACTTTTTTTCACCGCTGACTGTCTAAAAAGATAAGCGGGATGTTTTTCCGCTTCAAGGAGTGTTTTATTTCTTGATGTCAATTAAAAAGCTGGTGGAAAAGGCCAGCCGGGGTGACCTGAGGTCTTTTGAAGAGCTGGTAGTGCTTTACCAGGATCGGGTTTTCTCCCATTGCTTTCGTCTTACTGCCAATAGCGATGATGCTCAGGATTTGGCCCAGGAAGTGTTTATTCAAGCTTTTCGAGCCATCAAGACCTTTCGTCACGAAGCCGACCTTGGCACCTGGCTGCACCGGATTACGGTAAATAGCTGGATAAATTGGCAACGTAGAAACAAAAAACTGCTTATTTTCTCCCTGGATGATCCGGTGAACACCCCGGACGGGGAAGTAATCCGGGAACTGGCGGCGAGCGAGGCCAGTCCGCTGGAAGCCGTGGAACAGCAGGAGTTGAGTGCAGCGGTTAGGACCGCTCTCGATCGGCTGGCCCCTGAGTACCGGACGGTGCTGGTGCTGCGAGAGATGGAGGGCTACAGCTACGAAGAAATTGCCCAAATCTTAGACTGTTCGCTGGGTACGGTGAAATCCCGCATCAGCCGCGGACGGCGGGATATAAAGAAGGAAATAGTTAAATTAAGGTGTGAGTGGGATGATATGTAATGAAGCCAGGGAATTGTTTTCTCTCTGGATAGACCATGAAATAGAAGAGGCAGAGCGTGAAGCCCTGCAGCTGCATCTGGACTCCTGCCCGGATTGCCGGCAGGAACTGGCAGACTGGGAGAGGATTTCGGCTCTACTGCGCGAGTCCCTGGCTAAAGCAGCTGAAGAGCAGACGGCTCCCCCAGAGCTGTCCCGGGTGGTTATGAAAACGTTGCGGGAGCAGGATCAGCCGAAGCGCCTGCCCGGGTGGAAGAAGGGGGCAGCGGGGATAGCGGCGGCACTGGCCCTTTACCTGGGTTCGAGCGGTCTCCTGTGGACTCCGCTCTGGCAGGTGGCGAATAAGGAAGCACCGGTAATTAAAGATCCGGTGCAACAAAGCTCCAAACAGCAGATAGCCGAACAAGCGAGGGAAAAGACGCCTGGCAATAATGCAATAATCCCGGCCGGGAAGCAAGATGACAAAAGCAGCCCGATGGCTCCGCAGGGGATGAGTAAACCAGCGGATAAGAATAATCCCACAGCTCCTGCCGGGCCGGAAAATCCAAATATAGCAGCGGTAGATACTGGTAACCCGACAGCTGCTCCGGTATTTTTGAGTAAAGAAAGAGTACTTGTTTCTACTATTTACAAGCTGGTTCCCTATGATGCGGATCAAGCCAAAGCTCAGCAAGAAGCACAAAAAATAGCGGCAGCAGCTGGAGCTAGCGTACAGTTGCTGGGACAACAGCTCGATGGACAGCGAAGCGCAACGGTTTTAAAGTTTAGCTGCCCGGTTGAAACGGCGGAACAGCTTAAACAGGAATTGTTAGGATTGGGCAGCCGGCTCTCCCTGGAGGAAAATCGTCAGGATCTGACCAGCCGCTTCAACGATACCCTGGAGCAATACCGTATGCTAAGTGCACAGGCGGCTACCGTACATGATAAGGAGCAAGCCAAAGAGCTGGAGATACAGATAAAGGCTCTGGAGAAACAATTGAACAATTGGGATAAAGAAGCAGCCCGGGAGTCCATTGTCCTCTGGCTGGAGACTTAATAAGGCGAAAAAAAAGGTTCCCTTCGAGGGGAACCTTTTTTTTCGCCTTGCATCTTACTCTTCACTCCACATTTTAGCTATAATAGCTGCCGCTTCAGCCCGGCTAAGAGGACGCTCAGCATCAATGTAGCTGCCTCTTGCATAATCCAGATAATCCAACTGCTGCGTATGATATAAATGCCGAAAGGCCTTCATGGCCCAGGAGGGTAATTTATTAAATCTATCCAGAAAGGGAAGCTCCGGCAGGGTTTGCTCTTCCTGCTGGTCATTCTTTTTCTCGCTGCACTGGAGGGCCGCCATAATAACTGCCATTTCCGCCCGGCTAATATTTCTCCAGGGGCGAAAACTCCCATCGGGATAACCCTTAATAATTTCCTGCTCTTGCGCCGCATAAACCGCCCCCAAAGCCCACCAGGGTATTTCCCGATTATCGCTAAAGTAGTTTTGTTCCCTGCTCTCACCGATGTCCCATCCCTGGGCTCGAGCCAGTAGGCAGATGAACTCCGCCCGGCTGATGGATTTCTCCGGCTTAAAACAGCCATCTTCATAGCCGCTGATTATTCCCGCCTCAAGAAGTTTTTTAATCTCGTGCTCCCAGGGATGACCTGCCAGGTCAGAAAATTCTTTACCTGCTTCCTCAGGGGCGAAGCTTAGCAAGGGAAGACTCAAGCCCTTAATAGCTCCACCGGAATGTTCTATGGCGAGGAGAGTGACTTCGTGCTCATCCTCCTTCATTTTGAAAAGCTGACTAAAACTGCCGTCTGCTCCAACCTCCAGGGGAATGCAACCCACATCACTGCGATAAATATAAACCAACGGGCTGCTGCTCCAACCTTGAAGAATTAAGATTCCATTAAGAACATAGGCTTTGGCCTCCAATTGGGGACTGGCTGTTCCAGGCGCAACCTCTACCTCCAGGCGGGCCAGGAATTCGTTGCTCGATCCTGCTATGGCCAGGGTTACGATATTGACCTTTTCACCGGGTATAAGCATTTGCGGAGAAATGTTATATGACCCCTTTATTATCTGAGTATAGCGGCTGATGGAAAGGATAGAGCCATCCTGTAAATTGACCGTCTGCCTGACCGGGTCATATGCAGAAAAATAGCTGCTATCTTCACGGGCACTGTATACTGCATCTACTCTCCAAGCCTTATCTTGATCAGGGCAATTAATTACCCGCACCCAGGTTCCTGGAAGCAGAGAAAGAACCCCGGCCTGCAAGCCGCTATGGAAGATTTCCGTCTGTGTATCCAACGGCACCTTTCGAAAACTGCTAGAGTTAGCCTTGCTCTCCTGAATATATAGCATTTTTTCCCGCTCACTGTAAAAGAGAACACGCCCGTAATATACCTCGCTGCTAACCAGCAAATGGAGGATATTATTAGTGCCGTTTAATAAAAGCGCAGCAATATGATCGCCGGTTTTAACTTCTTCCAATTTACCCGCCTGTTGATCCTTAATTATGGTGTTTCCCGGGAAAAGCCGGTAGCTCTGGCCTGATTCCAATTTTATTTCTCCCTCTTTGGCGTCTACCTCTGCTGCCTGTCCTAAAGCCAAATCTCTTTCTACCTTTATGTATTGTATCTCCTGGTTGCTGGGGGATAGCGTAAGCGTTACTTTCAGACCGGGAGCCAGGTTTTCCAATCGCGCCACCTGTTCGGTACCGTAGGGAGCGTCTACCGGGTCGCAGTCTATAAGCCTATCCAGGTAGGAGATAACTACATGCTCTGCTATACGATAGTTTCGCTCATCATGTAAAAGCTTAAGTTCCCGCTGTTCAGGATTTAATGTTTCAATGAAACCATCAACCTCCTCATAAGCCGCCTTAAGCTGCCAGATAGTTTGTTGGCTGGGATTAATCAGAGCATTTACCTCGGAACCGGGAGGTACTGTTGTGCTGTCATTTACCGGAATTTTATTGAGAAGAATCCTGCCTTCGCCTGTAAGGCTGGGATCAATAAAGAAACCGCCTTCACGAAGCTGCTTGTTCATTTCTAAAAGCAATTTCTCCGTATAGCCTAAACCTTCTGACAAAACTTGAACTCCACGAGCCAACCAGCTGCGGCTAACAATATAGATCTTCTGGCCTATAGAGTAGTAGTCGCTCCCCTCCGGAATTTCTGCCGTTTGCTCCTGCATCCGGCCATTGGAGAGCTTAAAAAGCTGTAGTCCGGAAGTATCTTTTTGCTCTCCTTGTGATAGTTTTAATATCTGCCCTTGCTGTTTGCGGATAATATCATGTTCCAATGCCTGCCCATACACCAGGGCAAATTTCTGGGAGCGATCCAGGCGGGTGCCGCGCACAGTTATTTTATATTCACCGGGGACTGCATCTTTAATATGAATCTGTTCGACATTATTGGCTGTATCTGTTTGACCCTGTCCCCGGAAATCATTTCCATAAAAAATTCGTCCCTGGGGATCTTCTACACTTAGATCAAGATTGTTGACCAGGGTATGCTGAGAAGCAGGTGCTGCCGGGGGATCCACCCAGGCCAGGGTAACCTTGAAGTCTCCCCCCCCCTCGGTCAAACGGGCCTGGTATTTCACGTTCTCTCCGTTATGTATTCCATTATCATTATCTATAATTTGAAAACTGCCTTCCTGTAAAGCCAGCACTGTTCCAGCTAAATCCAGGACTCCAAAGCCCTCTTCGTTAGAAGGAAATCCCCCTGGAGTACGCGCTCCATTTATTAGTAAAGCCTTCATTAAGGCAGATGAAGGCCGGCTCATTTGCCGCTCTAACTCCAGATATTCGCTCAAGAGTGCCAGGGCACCGCCGGTAACAGCTGCAGCCATGCTGCTCCCCCCCATCAGGGTATAATCCGGGTTGGGAGCATAATTGCTTTCCAGCAGACGGGAGCAGACGGAAACAACTGCCGAACCTGGAGCTAGGAGATCAGGCTTTATGCGTCCATCCGCCGCTGGCCCTCGACTGGATGAAGCAGCAATCTGCTCAGCATAACGGGCTTCCGGACCAAAGGCAGGCCGGGGCAGCTGACTGCATCCGATGGTAAGGGCATTCTTGCTATTGGCCTCGGCCGTTAGACTGGCTTTCTCCGGCCCGTTATTTCCCGCTCCAAAAACGGGAAGGAAATCCGGAAAACGATAGACGAACTGGTCAATCTGGGCACTACGGCCAGAGTAAGCATTACTCCCTCCTCCCCATCCATTTACATGAATCCTTACACCAGCCTCATAAGCTGGGCGGAAAAGCTCTCCTATCTGCTCGGGCAATTTGAGCTGGCCTGCCTGATCCAGGAGGGCCTGGAAATACAAGCTGGCCCCGGGGGCAATCCCGCGGTATTTTCCCGCGGAGGCATTGCCACTCCCGGCTATGGTAGCTGCCATGTGGGTTCCATGCCCTATGGGATCATCGGGTAGACTTCTGCCAGCATAGGATTTTAACATTGCCACTCGGGGCATTTTCCCTGCTTCACTCTGCAGGTCAGGATGAAGGTCGGAAATGCTGCCTTTATCCAGGCCGCTGTCAGCAATACCGATTATTTGTCCCTTTCCGCTCAAGCCAGAGGGGGTTAAAAGCCCCGGAGCAAGTAGGATATTAGAGGCTATTATGTCTGCCGTACGATCATTAAGCAGTTCTGTCTCGCTGCTCGCTTCACCCGGCCCAGCCAGAACTGGTCCCGGAAATAATAGCAGGAATAGGAGCATAAGAGCTATTGTCTTATCTTTTAAAGATCTGCCTGGCTTTTTTTGCTTATTTTGCTGGTATAAATGTTCTGTTCGCAGTAGAGTCATACTTTCACTACCTCAATATTTTTGGGGTGTCAAGGGGACGGTCCTTTTGACACCGTAGCCTTACTCCTCACTTTTCTTGCTAAATCCCTGGTTAGGCCGTAATAAGACCAGTTCAAGTTTTGCGTGGAACGGCTTTTGCAAAGCCTTTATATCAACTAATGCTTATTTATCTAAGCAAAAGCAATTTGCTTGGATGTTCTGTTCTTCCTTTCATCTATGTTTTTATCAGTAGTTTAGGGCTACGCCAACATTATATATATACACTAGGTTTCGCTATTTTCTTACACTACTCCTCCTCCGGGTTTTTTCCTTTATTTATCATTGATTCTACTGCAAAAAGTTATTAATATTCATTGGCTTGTATAAATATACCGCTCCAGCGTCCTTAATAGCGACCGCAGGGAGCATCAGTTGTGCCCGACAGGGCGCTTCGCATGGGCAACACCTGCGGCTTGTCTCGCGGCTCAAGGGGTACACGCTAACCTCCCATCCATGGTCGTCAACCTTAATAGTGACACCCGCAAGGTGGAACACCAGGAGTACCCGGAGGGTGATAGCGCTCTCGCGACGTCCTGTCGCTCGCCCCCTTTCGCCTGCTCGCCTTCGCCGGGCGTTGCAACCATGCTTCGCCAACGCTCGCTTTGTATATTT